>Ga0247742_10002860_pt1 | contig 11164 bp, 13 predicted proteins | sample UWRJL208509C2_FD_180944 | JGI IMG/M metagenome (GOLD analysis project Ga0247742, IMG submission 180944) | Plant litter microbial communities from Arlington Agricultural Research Station in Wisconsin, United States - UWRJ-L208-509C-2 | ecosystem: Environmental > Terrestrial > Plant litter >... | reverse complement strand
GCTAGGAGAAATTCCAGTTGCTAGCCATGGGGTTAAAAGGCTGTGGGATATGACCAACGGGGAAGAAGGAACACTTGCTGCTGACTTCCGCGTTTCCCGAAGGGGTAAGGCACTAACTGTAGGTTTTACTGTGAACATGCCTGATGACTGGAAGCGAGAGCGTCCCGAATCTTACGATAAGAATACGAATAAGAAAGTTGGCGTTGACTTTGGTGTCATCGACACAGCAATTCTCTCAACTGGCTTTGAAATTCCAAACATCGCCCAAAATATCCGACATGATGGGAAGAAGAAGGTTACACTAGATGACCCTTTCTATTCTCAGCTTACTAAAACCTTAAGCTATTCGGAAGCTTCCAAGGAGCATCTAAGGAAACTGGACATTTCCTTGGGAAGACACCAGAAGCAAATGAGTGCTATTGAAGTAGCCTCGGGGATAACTAATAAAAGCTCTCGACAGGAACGTAAGGATAAACTTCCTGCCCGATGGTACAGAGAAAAGAAGGCTATCCAGCGGATTAATAAGCAGATTGCTGATATTCGCGCTCATCATCGAAATGTTGTTGCTAAAACTTTGGCTGCTAACTTTGATTTTGTTGGGATTGAAGACCTTAACATAGTTGGCATGCTAGCTAAAAATGTGGCAAAAGTTGATGAAATGGGACAATACGTTAAAAATGGCCAATCTGCATCAAGCGGAATGAGTAAAGTTCTTTCTGCTGTTGGGTTGGGTGAAATTATAACGCTGCTTGAGCAAAAAGCGTATTTCTACGGAACTGAAGTTCAGAAGGTTAGCCGCTGGTTCCCTTCCTCATTAACCTGCTCAGGGTGCGGAGTCAAAAAAGACAAAAATGAGCTTGGGCTTGGCGTTCGTAAATTCATTTGCTCTCATTGTGGCCTGGAAATTGGGCGAGACCATAATGCCGCCATTAATATCCTTCGGGAAGCAGAGAATATCAAAGATAGCGGAAGCAAAGTCAAGAATGAAGGCGAGCCTGAAGAGGTTAAGGATATTCAAGTGCTGATCACCTCATTTGGTGATCTTCAGAAAAATACTAATGATTTATCAGATGAAAAGTAATTCTGTGGTATAGTTTATTTTATAAGAGAAATCTTGGGGTGTTCAATCCCAGGTGCGATAATTTATGCACTAATCCCTACTCATGAAAGTGAGAGCGGAAAGTCCTCTGTGAAGAGCAGAGAATATAACTACACATAGTTTCTGCGCGGTAACACTTTTAAGAAGTCCTCCGTCAAAATCTGGAACTTCTTTTAAAGAAAAGACCAGATGAGCGAGGGGACAAGCCGCAGGCGCGTAGTTAGTTCCAATGCCATATCAGGGTACTTAAGACATCCAATGGACAAGCCGCAGGCGCGTAGTTAGTTCCCCTCGTGCGGGTATCGTTTCCTATCTTCCCTGGGACAAGCCGCAGGCGCGTAGTTAGTTCCCAGTTCATTTCGTTACTATGGTTATCCGCAAAGGACAAGCCGCAGGCGCGTAGTTAGTTCCTTGGTTTCGGTCTTTGCAGCCATGATCAGTTTGGACAAGCCGCAGGCGCGTAGTTAGTTCCTCCGCTACGCTCCGCCGCCAGCCCTCTTAGAAGGACAAGCCGCAGGCGCGTAGTTAGTTCCAGGAGCATCTTTTGAGTAGATTTTTAGGTTTAGGACAAGCCGCAGGCGCGTAGTTAGTTCCACAAGTGTTTAATGTGCGCAAGTCTTTAATCCCCGTGTTTACTTAGCGCCTCTTTTATGTTATGATGAAAGTATCATGAACAATTCTCCGAAAACCCAGCCAGCACTTACTCCTGTTATTTTCAATTGGAGTAAATGGGATAAGTCCCCTCATTGGGTTCACCAGACTTACTTTTTGGGTGAGGATGAATTTGGTTTCTGGTTTGGTCAGATTCCTGGAAGTTTAAGCCATCGCCCTGGTTCTTCTTTTATCACAGAGACTCATACGCTTATGATGGTGTCTCATACTGGGGATTGGGTTGCAAAGTTCTTTCCTGAGAACCGCAAGGATGGTCTTCTTATCTATGTTGACCTGGCTCACAGTGTTGCTTGGGACCCTGCAAAGAGGCAGGTTACGGGGATTGACATGGACCTTGATGTTATCAAGACTCGCCGCCGTGGTACTTGGATTGAGGATATTGATGAATTTGAGGATCGTAAGGTTTCGATGCAGTACCCTGAGGATGTAATTGAGACTGTTTGGAACAACTCTTTGGAGATAGAGCAGTTCGTTAACCAGGGTGCGCACATTTTTGATGGACGTGCTGCTGAGTGGTTTCGATACTTCATTAGTAGCCATGTGACCGATGAAAGCCTTATTGAGGGCTGATTTTCCTTTTCGTGGTAAAGTCATTTTACTCAATTTAAGGTTTAATTATGTCTAATAGTCCTGATGCTTCTCCCGCCGATTTAGTGCGCCTTAGTGTTAACTTAAATCCAGAGACTGCTGAGCTTTTGAGAGAGTTGGCAGCTTCGAGGGGACTTTCCTATACTGAAATTATCCGGCGAGCCATTGCGGTGACTAAGTATTTTGAGGATGAAATTAATTCCGGTCGGGTGATTCAGACCGCTGATAGCAATGGTAAGCATGTCAGACAGATCGAATTATTGTGAGGAAAAGAGCAAGACAATGAGTAAGAATTTTGATGTTGCTGGGATGGCTGCCCGCCGGGTTCAACCTCAAGTAATTTCGTTCACCGCGTCTAAAGGCGGTTCAGGCAGAAGGGTGGGTCATAGTCAAACAGTTTTTGACCCCCTATTATTCGAGGCCTATGAAACGGAAACAGAAGATTAGACTAATTATCTTCGTGAGCTAGTCTATTCTCCTAGCATTAGGCTTTACCTAGTTTTTCTTGAATAGAAGATTTTGCTTCTCGCTGGCCTTGTCCATCGAAATATAAAGGTAGGCGACTGGAGACAGAAAGATTGCCAGGAAGAAACTTGTAGTTAGCACGATAATCGCCCCTGGAATGTACGGAGTAAGAATCTCATGGTAGCCGTGGAGCAAGATGGCTATTCCGATCCCACCGAAAAAAATCCAGATTCCAGCTATGAATCCATAAGTGAATTTGAAGATAGATAGCATTTAGTGGACCTTTCTAAGGAACTTATCTTTCGGTGCTGATTGAGGTGGGCTTTTTCGTCTTTCTTAGGACGAATTTAAAAGTATTTATTAGACGATCTTAGCTGCCCTTTCTAGTGCCTGCTTTGCAGCTTCCTGCGGTGTGAAGATTCGGTAAGAGGGGTGGACAACACCGCTGGCATACTGGGGCTCAGTATCAGTTGATGTGAATTTACCATCCGCGATGACACTCATTGTAGCCATGATTGTTGCGTAGCGCTGCACAAGCACTGCTACGTCTTTGAGGAGCGGGTCCTCAATGGGGTTGAGGTTACCTTCGCTATCTCTGCCTGCTGTTGCAGCGATGAAATCCTTCAGGCGTTCAATTTCCTCAGCACCTGGACCCATGTCAAGCACCTCACCGTCAAGGCTGATGGTCTTGATTACAGGGTAGTTTTCAGTTGAGCTAAATTCAACGTCCATTGTTTCGTCCTTTTCGTTGCAGTTCTTTTAAGAAATTTTTGAGATGTTGAGCCAACCAGACCAGCCGCAGTCGCTGCATTCCATCAGAGTTTGATCTGGGCGAGAGACGTTGGTTGTATTCACTTGACGCTGGGCAAGGTTAGCATGCTCAGCGATCCGCTGCTTAGTGCGCTTATCCATTAGCTCTATCCTTACTGCTTAGTTTGATTAACTTAATATTAGTATTATTATACAGCTAATCTTAGGTCTAAGCAATAGCTTTTACCAACTTTTCTTAGGTTACCGACGATGAGGGGTCAAAGACGTTTACCTCCTAATTTCCACGGTTTAACCGATATTTAAGGAAAGACCTTAGGAGAAATAAACCAAATGGCTAACCCCATCCTCAGTAGAAACAAAAACTTCCAACCTAACAATGCTCTACTTGGTTCAGGCATCCAAGTTCAAGGTAGCCAGTTGATGACAGTGGAAAACACCCTCCATAAAACCTTTGGGCTATTTCTTATTGTTCTAATTACTGCTGCTGTAGGTTGGATGATCCCAATTGTTGCTTTACCCAGTGCTTTGGTCGGTTTAGGGATTGCTATAGCGATTGCTTTTAGGAAGCAACCTTCAGCGCCTCTGACTATTATCTATGCGATAGCTGAGGGATTATTCGTTGGTGCTATTTCTAGCATTTTTGAGGTCCGCTATGCGGGAAGTGTCAGTCAAGCTGTAATTGCAACATTTGTTGTGGTTGGGGTAACACTTGCTTTGTTTGCTAGCGGGAAAGTGCGTGCTACGCCTAAGCTAACTAAGTTCTTTTTCATTGCCTTAGTTAGCTATGGAGTATTCAGTCTAATTAACTTCGCATTGGTTGCCACGGGAGTAAATGATGATCCTTATGGGTTGCGTGGCAGCGTCCATGTATTTGGAATTCCTTTAGGTATAATCTTAGGTTTGTTCGCAGTTCTAATGGGTGCCTACTCCCTTATTATTGACTTTACCTACTTAGAGAACGGTGTGAATAACCGTATTGAGAAAAAGTACGGTTGGTTTGCTGCTTACGGTATTGTCGCCAGTGTCATCTGGATTTACATTGAAATCCTTCGCCTTATTGGTCTATCTAGACGGTAGTTTCAGGGAGTCTTAGTTTTTCCCTGTTGCTTTATCTATGTTATTAAAAATAAAAAGTAGTTTTCGCTTGCATCTTCTTTTTAGGAGGCGTATACTTTAATCATAAGCAAGTTCAACCATCAAAGGAGTAATCATGGCTACTGCAACTGTTACCGAGCTGACTGTTCACGATGAAGCTGGCAATGAGTATTACGCTATCCAGGGCGATGCTGATAACGGTGGTTATTACTGGGATGTTTACTCCGTTGAGGGTGTGTGGGTTGATTCCTTCTGGGCTGGTCCGTTTGATGACGCGCTTGCTCTTCTCAAGAACACCCTCAACATCTAGCGGCTGATGAGGATGCGTAAAGTTTTTCTTCCTTCCCTGCCTGATGGTCTGATCTGGAAGACGGATGCTCATCGGAATCCATTTGTAAGACAGGTCACTCATTGAAGATTGGAACTAACTATGTCTAGTGGTTTTCTGCGTAGCTAATTCTGCATAGAAACCGTGTGTAGTTATACCCTCTGCTATATCACAAGGGACTTTCCGCTCTCGCTCTCACGAGTAGGGATTAGTGCAAATTATCACACTTGGGATTGAACACCCCATAAGATTTCTCTCTTATTAAATATATAATACCACAGAATTACTTTTCATCTTTAGCTTACTCCTAAATAAATAGGACCCCAACTCGGATAGTGAGTTGGGGTCCTATTTATTTAGGAGAATGCCTAGCTCATAAGAAAACTGTCTATGATACCAATAATTTTGGCAGGGTCGCCATCTTTCTCCAACCATTCGATTGGGGTCATCCAGGTTAAGTTCTCTTTAGGGGTTGTCATGAAACCTTCAACTGATGCTGGTTCTTCAAACCCTTCATAAAGATTCTTGATTATTGAAACAAGGTTAGGTAACGGCTTGTTCTCTCCATCTGGGAACTGCCAGGTTGGGTAGAGGGTCCGCCCATCAAGATTGAAACCATATAGGATTCCTTTGGTATAGAAACCAGAAATCTCCTCTTGCGTAACTTGGAGTTTCTCAGCGGCTTCAGCAGAATCTATAGTTCTATTAATAGCTCCTAGTCGTGTTCCCAATTCTTGTTGAATTAGCAAACCCTCAGCTATTTCTCGTTGAGTTTCAGCTAGCTCTTCAGCGGTAAATGCGCCAGAAGTGATTAGGAATTCTGTTTCCTCTTCTGAAAGACCTGACCCAAATGCAGGGCGGGCGTTTTGTTGTGCTGCGCTGTCTGAGAATGTCATTGATATCTTTCTTTATGAGAGGGACTTTCTGATCTTACCATAATTAAGCTGAGTTTAGTAACTTATTTTGGATGAGTTGGAGGGGTTTCTGATTGACTTTTTTCTTAAGTGTGTTATGCTAATAACATAATTAAATATTGCATCTAAACCCTGGTGCTTGGTATGAGATAGTTCACATGGTACCTGTGAGCTAAGGATAACTCGCGGTGGGGCAAGATGTTTCCAGATAGCATAAAAGGTCTAATGCGCTTTAGTCGGGGATACAGGTTTTCAAAGTCCTGTTCTGGATGAAATAGAGGTTTAGGAAACTATTTTCTCGCTACCATAAGTTAATGGCAAACTCGGAAGCCCTTGGAGCTTCTCATGCGGTGATCGTTACTCCGCTGGTGGCAAACTTTAAAGGCTGGTAGTCAAATCGCTTGCGCAAGTGGTTGACTACCAGCCTTTTTATTTGATGTCTACTCCGCAGGATCGGATAGACCTTTTGTAGATTTCCATCTAATGGTCACAACTGGAACGTAGTTTTCTTTTAACCACTCTTTCGCTTTGGGTAGCGCTTCCAGGAACAACTCTTCCGCTTCCTTTTTGTCAACGCTGGCAACCTCCAACTTCGTTGACACCCAGTAGTCTTTTTCTCCTTCAAGGTAGAACAATTGGGTTGTACTCTCAGAGGGTTCCCGAATTGAGCTTCCTTTGGCTGCAACCTGGTGAGGCATTCGCTCTAACCCATTATTGAAGTCCCAGTATCTACTGAAGGATACGAACTCAAACTGGGGGACGGACAATACACCATCTTCATTTGCTAGTTGGATTTTTGACTCCAAGTCCATAACCAGAAGTGCTGAAATTAGCCAATAGCCTGGGACTTCTTCGCTTTCATAAACTAGCCGGTTAACATCGGCTAGCGAGTAGGTGCGGTGACCACCTTCGGAGAGCTTCGCGCTAAGCTTTCCCTCCTCTGTCCAGTCTCTGACTGTCTGAGCGCTCACATGAAGTTTTTTCGCTACATCGCCCACTTTTAGCATGGGTACTGAATTATCTGTTGTATTCATAAGTTGAGTTTATCATGACGTATAATTTCACCAGCGGAATCGAATGATCTTCTGAGATACTCACAAAATCTCAAGTTGTCTTGAGTTTAGGTTACTCATAAAACCTAATCTTCTTTTTATGACTAACCTGCTTAAGTCATAAAAAGAAGATTTAAGATTATGACTTTGATTACCATTTTGTAATCAAAGTTGCGTGATTACAAAATGGTAATCAAAAGAGGGCAGAATTGTTATGTTCTACTGTCTTTACTTGCTTTGTACCATCTAGCGGTCAGCGAACATAGGATGTGTTCTGCGGGAGCAACATATTAGTTCTCATAAGAGCTAAAAAGTGAGGTGATGAAGACTATTTCGTTAGTCTTCATCACCTCACTTTTTAATTTCCTACAAATTGTTGTTACCGAACGCCCTTAGTAGAACTTATCCCAGCATCAGCTTTGCACTGAGGACAAAGCCGAGGCCCTCCGCAACGAGCAACATTCTCCGGTTTCTCAATATCCCCTGCTTCTTTGCCTGGAATGAGATGACCATGCCTAGTATAAACGCTTTTAACAGTATCCAAAATTTTACCTCTTTCGATTTCTGTGGTAACAAATATTTAAACTACTTGAAAGCAACAGTTAATTACTCACCGATGCTTGAACCTTCTCAACACGATAAGCCTAATCGTCTGTTTATTCATATATTTTCATTGTAACAGTAAATCTAAACATAGTCAATCACCCAATTTTATTTGCCTTCAAATCATTATCAGCCAGTATGGGTATCGAATTGCAAAATGGAAGTGGCCCAACTTGAGTTTTAAGTTGGGCCACTTCCATTTTAAACCTTTTACCTAGATAAACCATACATTTCATATGGCAATGTTTTATCTGAAGCTTGAGTCCACCTGGTTTCATTTAGATGAGGAACTGGTAGCTCTTCATACTCCTTCTGGCGGTCAGCAAACATTGGGTTCAACGTGTTGTGTGGTAGCAACATGTTAGCTGTTGAGAAGGTGACTCTCAAGAAAGTGCGAGGACCAGGGATAGTGTGCAATGGAGTCCGGTGAACGGCATATGGGTCCATCAGGTAGATATGACCTGATTTGACTGTGTAGATGTTCTCTTCTGAAGCTTGTTTGTCAAACTCTGTGAAGAGACGTTCATGGGTATCATCAAGATGACCTACGAAGAATGGCTGCAAACAGAATTCAGTTCCTGGGTTTGTGGTGAGGATATAGGAATGAGCAGCGACTTCTTTTTCTGGGAATGCTCCACCTTGAAGATCATCACCATGGAAACCTGGGAAGCGATGGGTTTTGCCTTCCTCTATCTCTCTTGTATCGTGAGTTATATGAGCAGCCTGGGAGGTATAGAGAGGATTATGACACTTGTCGTAGGTGAATATACGCTCAAGAATTGCCTTAATCGGAAGAAGCTCTTCTGGCAGGTTGATTTCTTCACTGTCCCACCATTTTAGAGGCATCCTCAGGGTGTTTGGAACGGATTGAATTTTCTCAACGGATGCGGTTCCCAAGTCTATTGGTAGTCGAGGGTTCGTGTACTTGCGGGGTTCGAATGGTTCCAACATATCTCTGTATGTCGGGGATAGAGGCTGGACTTTTGGATACCATCTTTCGGGGGCCGTGAATATCTTCCCAGGCGTTAGAGGAGCATTCTCAAACGTTCCAATGTCCTGCTTGGCTGTCTGCCTTTCTACCTGGATTACTTCTTCTGGTTTAGGGCGATCACCTTCTTCTAATTTAGTTCCCAAACCATAGTAATCGTAATGTACGCCAAGATCGGGAGCGCGGAGCCAATCTCTGATATCTAGTTTGAACTTAGGGCGTTCTTGCGAAAGCATCGGGTTCAAGGTGTTGTGTTCTATAGGTAGAGGGGCATTCGCCACTGTTATGCGTATGAATCCTCTATTTGTGTCTTCCGTAATAGTTGGAGTTCGGTGAATCATGTAAGCATCCATTAGATAAAGATGGCTTTCTATACCACGATAGACATTTACATCTTTAGCTTGTTGATCAAAAGCTTTAAAATAGTTAGTTATGTCCTCATCGTAGTGTTTTACGAAGAACGGCTGGATACAGAATTCCGTTGGATTGTTGGTAGCTATGACATAGGAATGCTCAGCTAATAGCTTCTCTTTGAATTTTCCACCCTGCAGGCCATCAACATGCCAACCGGGGAATCTTTGAGTTTCTTGGGCTTTCACGAAACCGTAATCTGTCGTGACATGGATTTCACAGTTTTCAAACTGATCATTAATCATCCTCTCGTATTCGAGGATTTGTTGGAGGAATGGGGCTAACTCCTTCAGTTCTTCTGGGATATAAGCTTTAAGATCGCCAACTGGTTTAACAGTCATCCTTAGGACTCGGGGGAGATGCTCTACAGCGCTGATGTCAAAGTGACCTAGGTCAACTGGTATACGAGGGGATGTGTAGTGGTCGAAGGAGAAGGGTGAGGTCAGATGAGTATAGACGGGGGACCAGGATTGGGCTTTAGGCATCCAAACATCTCTAATTTCAACAATGTCGCCGGCGTCGCTGAGTTCAGCAGCATCATATTGAATGTTTTCCACTGTTTTGTTTGCATCTGGTGTGTATGCCATGGTTTATCCCTTTAAATATCGATATTCGCTTCTTCTATCGCTAACAAGGAGAACCACTTGTAAGCGGCTTCAATAAGCGATTTTCATACTCAATAAATCGGCTAACTGGCATAGGAGACTAAAATTTCCATTGTTCGCTGGGTTCCTACCAAAAGATAAAGGATGCCACCTACTTATTAGAAGTAGCTGCCATCCTTTATCTTTTTTATTGTTAGTCTTTTGCTCCAGCATGAAATAGCTGAGCTTCATCCCAAGGCACCGGACGACCCTGCTCGTTATCGCAACCGTGACAATGAGAGGGTCCCAGGTTGGGTACGCAGTCACATTCCCAGTGATTAGGCTTAATTGTGATATCGAACTCGGTAAGAAGCACTTCTGCTTGGTGGCGATACTTTTCTTTTGCAGCATCTGAGAACTGCCAGAGGTAACCTACGGCATTAGGGTTAGAAAGCTCACATAGCTTGTAGGCAAGTCTCTCCTGATGGCTTACGGTAGTAGGCATGAAATTCTCCTCTGTTGGACATACCTATCATACCACACTTGGGGAGAGTTGGATAGGGGTACTAATCTATCACGCTTACCTTTTCTTTGAAAGACTTTCAAAGACCTTATTCGTAACTTGCAATTTATATTTCTTTGTGATATTCTTTATCTATAAAGACCTGCTAAGGCTATGCGAAAGCACCTCAAGTCAGCGGGTTGTTTTGAGTGATATGCTCTCAGGATAAGTGAGAGACTAATGCTCGTAAATGCTCTTGTGGCGAAATAGGTAAACGCGCCTGACCCTTCAGATTGCTTGAAGGTAATCGGGTTCCCACGAGGTTTAAAGGTTCAAATCCTTTCGAGAGCGCCGCTCCTATTACAGAAAATGCTGAAAAAGTACCATGTTGGAAGCTGAGCAGGCAGTCTCGCTGCGATGCAAGTAAGTAATAGGCGGGATGCTCTCCCGAGAGTTGGGTATAAGACCAACAGAGTATTTTTATCCTTTGGTCTCCGATAGGAGATATATTGGAGACCAAAGGATAAAATCATGCGTAAATCCCCGCTAATTAACACTATTGTCTGCGCAGTCATCAGTGTTTCCATTGCTGTTTTAATTGCATGGCGGCTGAACTTGCCTCAGGTCGGGACAATTGGTGCGACTCTTAGCATATTTACAGTCGTATTTATAGCAACTCTTTGGATAAACTTAACTATCTACCAAGACAGCAAAGAAGAAAAAGAGGCTAAAGCTAAAGTTGATGAGCTATCTGCTCGCTTCGGAGTGACCGCTGATGATGTCTATGAGACAAACGAAATTGTCTATGACGCCTTATACGGCGGGGCTCTCACTGACGCCGAAATCTACAAGTTAAACCTCCCTGCGAAAATTCAAGGTTTTCCTGAAAGCGTTAAAGCCGATGTGGTCTCCTATATAGGAGAGTTTGGAGCCAGGCGGTTTGGGAAAAATGAGGCTGGATTCTGGATTCAAACTAGCAAGATCACTGATCCTTCCACTACAAGCGTATAGAGATACACCAAAACCTAGAATGGGGAGAGAAAAATGCCAGAACAACCTAGCATGAAAGAAATAGCTGATGCCGAGAAAGCC
>Ga0247742_10002859_pt1 | contig 11167 bp, 16 predicted proteins | sample UWRJL208509C2_FD_180944 | JGI IMG/M metagenome (GOLD analysis project Ga0247742, IMG submission 180944) | Plant litter microbial communities from Arlington Agricultural Research Station in Wisconsin, United States - UWRJ-L208-509C-2 | ecosystem: Environmental > Terrestrial > Plant litter >... | reverse complement strand
CAGAGTAGTTACCATTCACTTATATGATCAACATATTTTTACAATTAAGTGGCACAAAAATGTTGTAGAAAAACATCGATATATTTTACAGTATTATTGTGCAAAATATTGTGTGGTGCAGGCAGTGCTGGCGTATCAATGTTTGTAATTGCCCAATCGAAGTTACGGACGTGATGAAAGATATGTCTTCTGAACGACGGTGACTGTTCGGCAAAGCCAATGAATCCGGTTTGCTCGTCATACCATCGAGGTTTCAGATAAGCTTTGAGGTCCCTATCTTGAAATGGGTACGTCGTGACGCGCTGAGGAACAGCAACTTTCCTTCGGGTATTAGGGGAGAAGTAGATATCACCCCTATCTATGAAGGCTCGAGCATTCGAAAAATCCAACGGCTCTACCCTGCGTTTAAAAAATACAAGATGAGATATTGTCAAGGCTGAAGAAGAAAAATGACTCACTCATTCTTCCAGGGCTTGGACCACACTGACCAAGAGGGCTCTTGCGACATGATGGGCAGCTTCAGGAACGACAATAAAGACCAATAGATGGTGACCAGGAAAGGAAGAACAGAATCTACCCTGGGGCAGACCAGAGCAGAGTGTATGGAACGGTAGGCAGGTGTTAGTGTACTCTGGGCCAACCAGAGAATGCCTTAACCACAGCTAGTGAAGAGAAGGAACAATAAGAATCGTGTTTGTTGATTATCGCGCGCAGGGCACGTGACAATCAAAGCGGTTGCCAAACATGCACGCACACCTCCGCACGATCATCGTGCGAGGGGTTTGTTCCCGCCCAAGCGCCTAACACTATCGTCTGGTATGTCCCAGATGATAGTATGGTGCTTTTACTAGGTGTTCTGGTTGTCCCAGAGTACTAATTTGGAGTATAGCTATCATCGGTGGTATATTGCACAAATCAACCTATATAACCGTAATTGTGGGTAGTCGTACATAAGTTAAGTCTCGAAGTATCTAATGACGAGTAATCTTCGGCAGGGTTATCACAGGAAGGGGTTTAAGACGTCGTTTCTCTGCTGGAGTCAAACTTGCATACCAGGTTGCATCGTAGAAATTCAGTGGCAATCCAGCAATCGCCCTCCTAACGCTTGGCCGTGCTCCCTCATTCCTGATCCGCTCTCGAGGCAGATTTCCTTGGAGATGGTTCCCGAAGGCATTCAGACTATTTCGATCCTGGTCAATAATGTCGAGGTAAGGTGTTAGTTCTGCACTGCGCCATCCTCGTATCTTGACAACACATTTGCGACCTTCAGTGCAGCTCTCGTCCGAACTCATCCCGTTCAATCCAAGAATCTGAACGAGTTTGTAGAGAAACGGCCAAGCTGAATCACCACTAGCAGTGTCGCTGCCAGCATTATCCATCGCAATCTCCATCCTGGCGCGATATAACTATGTTGTATGTCAGTGTCATCGCAACTCAACGGCTTTCGTACATGCTGACCGTATTTCGCCTTGAATTCTTCCTCTGATTCTTCAGGGTAGCCTGCTTCTTTTGCACCACCCGTTTTGCGACTTGGGTCTCGTCTTCACCATGGCGGGGTTCATGTCGGTTCGCAATGGTTCGCAGAATCGTGAACCGCTGACAGAAGAGCGTATAGAGCACGTCGATGTCGTCTTCATCGCTAATCCCGTTATGTGCACATATATCATCCAGCAGTAGCTCGCACAGTTCTTCGTTCCATGGGTGTTTGTAAGGGACTTCGAAGCAAAGCCTCATTGGCCGAAGACTAGGCCTAGCTTCACTATCACCGTCCTCCGCGAACTTGTCAACGGTGGCTTTGGAGGGTCCCTCAACCTTGACAATACCCTCGTCTCTGATAATGCCAATCCGTGCGTTCATAGTCTTACGCAAAGTTTTCTATAGAAGATCAGCCCTCCAGCTGGTATCAGGAATAGATTGACCTACCGCTAGTTGAAGCCGTCGTGGGTCCCTTGGAGACCTCCTCGTCGGATTCATTACCACTCGAGAAGCAACCCCTCTCCTTCGCGGCGTTTCTGGTGTTTCTGACGTAGCTTTGTAATCCCCTAATGCTTGCACGATGGCTTGTGTCAAAAGTTGCAAGTTGTCTTGGGTGATAAGCATTCCAGCCTGGCTTGAGTCAACTCCCGGAGAGCAGCCAGTACCTGATGGTGATGCTGTCTGAGCAAAGCCAATGCTGGCGTCAGGTTTGGCTGGATGGGAACTGGGTGGTGGGTATAATGCTTTCAACGAAGGACCGGCTCCCCCCCTCGGGTTACGATGCGCAAAGGGGCCTGGAACAGGAGGCTGAGAGAAGTCGTCCTTCGCAAAGAAGGTCAGTTTTCTTCATAACTTAGAAGAAATATGTTTCTTACATCGTCGATAAAGTCATTCGCCTCGGAAAAATCAAACTGCTCCCCTTCAGATTCATTGTCGTGTGCAGGCCGCTTACCCCGCCTGATTGCAGCTCGCTTCTGATCTTCGTTCTCAGTTGGCTCCATCTGAACGTCACGCCATTGAGAGGCTTGATTTTCACACCGAGAACCATTGGAAGGATTAGAGTCTTCTCGTCTGCCAGTCTCGTTTCTTGGAGGACGAACTGGAGAGGCATGCTGCAAATCGTTGCCAGGAGTGGAGATGGCGGGTGCGCTAGCCTTGTCCGTTGGAGGTTGTACTAGATCCCTGTTGTCAACAGAAAATCACCAGAAAGGTGGAACACCAGGCCACTCACCTTCTGGTAGTCTGGCGGCTGTATCGGTTTTCGGTTGCCCTGTTTCGTCATGACCGCCCTTCTGCAGTTCGAGTTCGAGCTCTGCGGACAGCATGTCTAATTGAACGTCCTTCTCGCGTGAGTTTTGCTCTAACTTCTCGAGTTCAGTAAACGCTCGAGCAAGCTGCGACCAAATTGAATGAGTGCGTCCTTCTTTCCATCGAGTGAAGCTTACCAGCTGTTTGACATGATCCAGTTCCTTATCCTTCTCAGATAGCAAATGTTGCATTTCCTTGTCCTTCTCAGATATCAGATGTCGCGTTGAATAATCACTCTGTTCGACAAGACGAGCTTTCGTGACTGGCTATGCTCACAGTCAACTTCTGGGCCCACTCCTAGACACGCAAGTGCTTACCAATGCTGAAAGCTCAGGTGACCTATTGGCCTCGTCGACTTCGCTATGGCGGCGGCGCACAGCCTGCATGATCTCTGCGGGACTTGTCCTCTGATCGCGTGGAGGAGCTTGTCGCGCAGTTTGTGAGGTTAGCGGTAGCGGAACTTGGATCCGCCGATGCTTGCCAGAAACATCTGAAGCTGGAGTGGCGGAGGCGGTGAGCTCCTGGGTCGCAGGGGTAAAATGGAAAATTGGTGCAGGAGGGTGCTGGACCGGAGTTGGGTCGTATTGCACTTGGTCTGCAGGTAGAACATCGGTGGAACGTGGGGTGATAGGGGGTTTGATAGAAAAGAAATGGGAAATGGTTTGCTGTCCAAATGCAATTGGCTTGGGAATCTGTTGAGTGGCCTGGTCGATATCCATCGGGGGAGTCCCTTGGATTTGGGGAAGTTGAGAGCTAGCCAAATGAAGGGCAGTGTGGTCGCCGATCGCACGTTGGTCAATGTCCATGATAGGTGAATCAACTGAGAAGCCACCCGGCATAGTTTCTGCATCTTCGAGGATGGAACCTGGTTGGTGAACAACATAAGATCCACTTGCTGGGTCGTTGATGCTACTGGAGGGGTTTGCAACGGCACCTGGCCCATTGCTCGGAGACTGGACGAGGTTGTTATTAGTACAAGGCTGTGTATCATATGAACGAGAACACGGACCGCGTTATCAGTTTGAGAGTCTTGCATGTTGGTTAACTTATTCGCGTTCTGGGGAGTATTTTTAGCGTTGGAAAACGATCTGGCTGCCTTTTAGACAATTTCCGAGCTAGTCCAGTACTTATTGTCAGACCTCAGTACGACGTTTCTCCATGCAGAGGGTTATAAATATGGTAAAGGCGTAGCAATGTGATTCATTGCTGCGTCATACACATCTACCCGACATCCCCGATAATAATTACAACCCAATAAATAAAATTTCTACATTCTTCAGGTGATTCAAGATCTGTGGAGCTGGCAACACTATTGTCTTCCATTGCACAATACATAGACTAGTACTTCAGTGAGACGAATTCGACAAGCTCCTCAGCCGATACCAAAATTCCCTATCCCACCTATTCCCAACTATTACTCCTTTTCGTCAACCAAGAGCCCGTATTCTTGCTATGTCTCCAAAGAAGCCGGTCCTTAAATCTTCGAAAGTAAGTACCTTTCCCGTCTCAGTGAAGTCCTTGCCTGATTAGCAAAAGGCGAAACATTTCGCATACCAGGCGCGACTATTTCGCCATGATACTGCCCAGGCCTTTTTCTCGCCAATCATAGCCCGGGACGACACTCTACATCCCTTGAAGCAAACCCACTTTGCCTTCAAGGACAAAGTCATGAATGCTGCTGTCCATCATTTCGAGGTGGTTGTTATCGAAGGGCGTCAGAGGCATCCATTCCAGATATCTTGCAAAAGCCCCATATTCCTGAGAAGGAATAAGGCTATAGCGAAGATCGGTGGGCTCTGGCGGGGTGATATTGTGGTCTTACGCATTGGAAAGAGAGACCCAAAGTGGCCTGTTGATATGCGAGGGAAAGACGCTCAGCGTGTAAACTACGCTGTTCGAAAGTGCGTCAGCCTGCATCATTATGAGTAAATCCATAACTCACTTTTTTTTTGGAAGATTTGTCAATACAGTGGACCAGTACAATCTCTGGGATGAGCCCAAACACCATTATTTTCGCAGGTGGTGATTGACAAGTTGAGTGACTTGAGTACTGCGTCTCGAACAGTAGCATACCATCGCACTCGCCTTGAAGAGAGTTAGTTCAGTGCACACAGAATATGACCGTTACCTACAATTTCCATGTCCAGACGTAAATATCGATCTATATCTGTCATCTATGGCCACCCTCTGATCGCACAACGGATGCAGATATTGTGATGTGTGTTGTGTTCTAGGACATCCAGATCACAGAGAACAAGCCAAAGTGAGGACCCAAAACAACTCCCTCGTGTGTGTCTTGTACTCTGGGACAACCAGAGCACAGTACACAGGTACGGTAGGTCGAAGAAGGAGGCAGAAGACGTGAGTTCGACCAACATTCGCCAAGTCATGTGATATAATCGTGCGAAAGCTGCGTCGCCACTTTGATCGTTCGCCTACTTTCAATCTTCTTCTGCAGACAGCGAAGTGCTCTGGTTGGCCCAGAGCACTTCTTTGCTAGGATCCAGCCATGTCCAATGGAAACCAACCCATCGAAGCCATAAGTCCATGAATGAGAACTTCGAAACCACCTCCTCGAACAGCGCACCCAATACACCATCCCATTCGCATCTCAAACTCCAAAACATGCCGCTTCGAAGCAAAAATATTCTGTTGGTCTAATCGGTCAGTCACTTCTTTAATCGCTCATATCGAACCGCAAGGCTTATTATTGAGACCAGACATTCAGATCAAGCTGTAAAGTTGTTATCTGAGAGATGGCGACATCCCTCGTGTTTTCCTTGCCATCTTCAAGGGTATTTCACCCCCTCCATCCATCCAGCAGGTCTTCGTTCAAGGAGAAGCAACACCGACCAGAATAATTGCTTGCACCTCAGGGCGTTCGTCCATGAGGTCCTTAAGTGGTCCTGTATATTGGGAGCATCCTTCAAATCGCTCTCTGCTACCTTGGGGCCGTCCGCCCAAAGGTACCAGAGGTTCTTCATGACGAAAAGGTGGATACCATGGCATACTACTAGCTTGATCTCACCTTCCAGCGACGGAAGCGGAACTCGAGATGCGTCGAGGATTGCTATTCTGAGGGGATTCTGATTCAATGCAAGATCAAGATGACTTCGATTAGGGCCTCTCCTAGCTTGCCTTCTCCGTCCCTGTCGCACACCTTTCGCTACCCTCATTCCGGCTTAAAAGGTCTCTCCAGATAGCACAGCCCCAGCTCCCGCTCAAAAGTGCCAAGATCTTTCTTCGAACGGCCAAAATATCTCGTATTCGCACAACTTTAAGTGGAGGGCTAAGAGTCTAAAACTTCCCAGATCGTGTGCGCGTAATTATCTAGTAAGTGTCAGAAACCTTCCAGAATCACATAAATTCATTCTTACATGGTTCAGCTCTCGGGCAGTAGAGGTCGTCCTTGCTCGACGAGCAGCCGACGAAGTATATTTCAAGTGCAATTTCAAAATGTCGACCACTGGCCAGTCATTCTGGTAATCGCCCAGAAAACTGAACTCTTTCCTGCTCGCAGTACAGATCTTCTTGATTGCCAGCTTCTCCTGCTTTTGGAAGCTCTGGTCGAGCTGCAGGTGCTTCTTCGCCAGATCATGGACAAAGTCCTAGTGTATATTCAGTAGAGCAACATAATTGATAAACGGTGAGTACTTACGACTACATTATCATACGCGCGGTCAGACCATTGGAGCTGAAGCTTTAGGTTATATCCTCCTGATTGTGGGCGACCTGCTTCTCCAGCTGGTTTAGGAACTAAGTCGCTGCCTCGATTGCCCTCATCATCCTCGCTATCCTCGCCACCCTCATGCATTGACAGGTCCGAAGATGAGGATTCATCATTGCCCTCATCATCCTCGAATGCTACATGCTTCAAAGTTGTTGCACGCTTTGGAGTTACTGCACGCTTTGGAGTTACTGCACGCTTTGGAGTTACTGCCCGCTTTGGAGTTGTTGCACGCCTTGGGGTTGCACGCTTCGGGGTAGTTTCTCGCTCGGGATTTGCGTCGGTTGCACTCGGTGCTTGCTGCCCTGGTGTGATTGATCGACGACGACCAACATTGGATTTTATGGATGCGAAGATTGTTCGGCGAGAGATCTTGGGTGGGTGTGGAAGAGCCATAGGTGAAAATATGAGCCGACGGGTGATTAGTGGCTGGTGATACTCGATGTGGATGTTCATAGTCTCGTAGTGAATCAATTGTATCACAACACCATTAATCTGCGTCTAATATACCACTTTCTTTACCTTGTATTTTGGATTCTGAGTATCGCATTGTCTTTGACCTGGTGTCTTGGCAACCTGGCAACCTTGACCTTTGGTCGTTGTGCGATGCATTTTTACTTTGCCCCAAAAGGAGATGACCTTCTCACCGACCTGTACGTCGTCATCGCATTGGACAATTAGCGTCAAAAACAATAAGGTTGCGGTTATATATATGACATTGTTGACTGGCAGTATACCAGCCAACCAACGATGATCGTCACTTTCATTCTGCAATTCCTTTCTTACTTTGCGAACCTTCGTTCAAACAGTGAGGTGAGTGCATAAGCCAATGCCCATTTATTTTGACATTTACAAGGACATTAGGTATACACGAAGTATGCAAAATTTAATGGGATAAAAAGACCCATAAACTGCGTTGCTTTCAGCCCCGATAGTGCACTACTTGCTGCCGGTGGTGAGTCCAAGTAGTGGTCTCTCAACAGATCGCCAAAAACTGCTTCTAGGCGACGACGAGATAGTCTTCATATGGAACGTGGCAAATAAAAGGCGTGAGAGCACGATTGAAGACCCACATCGGAAGTGGGGGCAGATAACCTCCCTTTTCTGGCTTCCGGTAGGAGGATCTGAAGGGCACCAGGAGAGGCGCTTAGCGATTGGGACTGGCCGAGGCTTGATGATCATCTATGGCAGAAGCCATGCTAATGTGAGTCCACCGAGTTTGCCAATCAATGACCAACCTAAATCCACTCAGGAGACTATGGTGGAACTTTCAGCAGTACGAGCCTTCGAACCAAATGACTCAGTCGAGGCCATAGCTTACGACGCAAAAATGTCTCGCCTCGCTATCACAAGTCATCTTGGTAATATTGCATTGTACGAAGTGGGAAAGAATGGTAAGAAACTTTGGGTATCGCAGTTTCATCGAAGCTCACCAATGTCAGGAACGACATGTGAAATATGGACCGCATCTGTTGGGAGTGATCGCCCAGCGATTGCTCGATCTGTGTCCTTTTACGATGCTGGACGAAAGTTATTGATCTTTGTTCTGGAAACTGGAGAGATGTAAGAAAAGTTACAGAATGCAGCAGTGGATACTAACCAGTCGTCGATAGAATCTGTAGGGACATCAAGTCTGGAAAGGAGGACTGGCGAAAATACTTGAAATCGGCAATGTGAGTATTACTTCTACTTAACGAGAATCGGTACTCACTCTGGTGTTTAGTGGACATGCATCAGTCTGCCCTGAAGGTCGGCTGCTTGTCATCGAGAACCTGTCAAACGGGTTCGACTTATACACCTTGCCTCGAGTTTCACCTTTGCATGCTTTTGTTGTACCTACCACGAAGACATGCATCAAGGATGGAGTCTTCGGAGAGGAGGCATCAGTGGTCGCTTGTGGAAGCGATCATGGGATGGTCTATGTCTTTTCAACATCGTCGGCCAAACCTAAGCAGGTAATAAAACAGGCCGGAAAGTCAGTCGACATACAAGCTATATCTGTGAGTTGTTTGAAGTTAAGTTATAAGTAAATGTTCACTTCTGCAGACAACTACTGCCAGAGGCGTTCATCTCATTGCCAGTGCGACGGCCCAGAACATTTCGGAAGTGGTGATCTGGGAAAAACCTGTAAGCCTACTCAGTCTTCATTCACAAAAGCAGCTTACTTACAAGGCGATTCAGACTCGAGAAAAGCGTACGGTGCATGTTCATGAGAGTTATGGCTGGTTCGTAACTTTGATGAACGTTCTTGCGATTGTTACTTTGTGTTATTGGTCGTCTGGACTTTGGGGTCCGGCAGTTGGCAAGGTTCGTTTGCATCCATAGATATCGTCTTCACCTATTCTGATGGCATGCGTTCAGGTTTCACGGGAGATTCTAAGAGCACTCAATGAGGCTGTGAATCAACCGGCCACAGTATCGAATCAGTTAAGGCCAACTCACAGGAATAATACGTTTCAACAACATTACATCTATCATGCAAGATCAGGAGATGGAATAGAAGATGTCTGAGGAGTTCTCAAATGGGAAGTGTTGTTGACGTAGAGTGTCTTCAAGGATTCTCTAGGTTGCCAGAACGTCGGAAATATAAACAATTGTTCAATATGAAAGCCTAGTGAATTGAAAGATCAAATACACAGCGGTGCAAAGAGTCCTCTGGGCCAACCAGAGTACTCTATAATGAAATGAGTGGTCAGCAGCGACGTAGAATGCTCTGGGTCAACCAGAACACTCCGCCGTTGTTGAGTAAAGACGGACAATAGAAGTTGCGCGATGATCGCGTTTCGATGTTTGTTTGGTCTCGCTTGGCGTCGCGCAATCATGTCTGCACCAAATCTTATCCTGTGATCACGCGACGCGTCCTTGTTTCCATCGTCCAAGAAGGATGGAAGGTGTTCTGGTTGACCCAGAGCACCCGGTCCCTTGTTGGTACATATTACTCCAAATCGTTCTTGTGAGGTCTTCTTCTGGATTTGGATTGCTTGAGGGACCTAGTTTTGTATCGTGGCAACAGCTTCAAGGTAACCATCGGTTTTGTTCGTTTATTGTTCTATAATTCACCACGTCTTCTCATATAAATCGTCGTAGGACACTCTTGAATCCTTGCACCCAACTTGATCTTCGTGTACTGGTGGACCCAGTGTACGAGTGTCAGGAACATACTTCTTGAAGCTCGCTCCCATGACTATCTGTCGATGCACCTCCTTTGGGTGCGGGGTGGCCGGCAATGGCGTTGAAGTTGATCCTCGTACTTTCAAGAACCACTCGCTCAGAGATCGTGTCGCACTTGCTCAGAAGGTCCAAGAAGAATCAGAAACCGTGATCAATGAACAATTGGACAAGATTGCGCTACAACTCGCTGCCACCACCCTCTCTGGTGACTCTCCCGACGATATCACACAATCGGAAGGCACTTCAGGTGGAAGGCTTTGGTCCAGAACACGCAGAAACTGCCCATCTACCGCAGACGAACCCATTTCCAGCGCATCTACTTCTCGCCAACAGACCATTCGTGGCTTACTCACTCGACTGAGCGACATTGAATGCTCTGCGGATGCACTTGACGCTAAGGTTACTTCCAGCACATCGGGACTTGCCTCATCACCCGCTGTGAGAGCCTCGTCATTTCCCCTCCGAGGACTCCAAGCCGAGTGTCTTCGTCTTCAAACAGATCTGAGCAAAGTTTCCTTGAATGTGGCATCCGTGTCCGTGATGAAAGAGAGCGTTGGGAAGCGTTTGGACAAGATTTCAGAGAAGCTGGAAGCTTCTAAAGCGACATGGACTTCAGTGCAGGAGAGTCTGGCCGTGCCTGAGCCCTCACCTGGTATCCGATACCCAACAGGTAAGCTTCAAAACCATCTGCATTGCATATCGACTGATTTTGGTGAAAAAGAACACTTCTACAAACCCCTACTCCCCCGAGCAGATCCCATCCTTCAGGTCGTCATGTTTCTCATCATGGGCTGCAATGTGATTTTGGGTACAAGCCGCCGCGGTTGCTCGTTCATACTCGGAATGGTCCAATATGCTATCCAGCTGACTCTCATGAGGTCCCTGCCCACAGACGCCTCGCTCCCCCCACGAGATCGTAAACTTCTTGCCGATTTCCCCCTTGACCCTCGCCCAGTGGAAAAGGAATTCGACCTTGATCCAGAAACCGTCATCTATGCGGTATGCCCTGATGCTGCGTGCCGAGCAACTTACGGCCCAAGATTCGAAGGGGACTCTGCCATTCCGATATATCCTTCACGATGCCGGTGTCGTAAAAACGGGAGGCGGTGCAGACAGCAACTACTGCGACCAAAGATCATTCAAGACCATGTCGTATATACACCAATTGAGCCCTTTGTTTACTTCAGCCCAACGCACTGGCTCGGACGCTTTCTTTCCCGCCCAGGCGTTGAGGCAGGCATGGATGGTACCTGGAACCGAGACAAGGGCCCTTCAAAGGAAAATCCTGGCTTCATGTATGACATCTTCGACGCTGAGATGCTTCGTGACTTTAAAGGCATCGATGGCAAGCATTTCAGCAAAGGAAATGGCGAGGGCCGCATCAGTAAAAACCCCCGCTAAAGGTACTTCAAGGAATGCCAATACCTACCCTACATTTCATGCAGTAACTGCCGGAAAGGTAGGTGATAGGCATACCCCTCCAGA
>Ga0247742_10002858_pt1 | contig 11170 bp, 8 predicted proteins | sample UWRJL208509C2_FD_180944 | JGI IMG/M metagenome (GOLD analysis project Ga0247742, IMG submission 180944) | Plant litter microbial communities from Arlington Agricultural Research Station in Wisconsin, United States - UWRJ-L208-509C-2 | ecosystem: Environmental > Terrestrial > Plant litter >... | reverse complement strand
ACCGGCCTGACCCTGCGCGGCACCTGGCTGAACAACATCATCACCAAACACCCGGACACCACCAACGCGGTGGACGGCGTGCAACTGCCCTACTGGGACGGCTTCATGAAACTCGCCGCCGACTGCTATGAACTGTGCGGCTTGGGCTATATCGGCGTGGACATGGTGCTCGACCAAGAGAAAGGCCCGCTGATCCTCGAACTCAACGCCCGGCCGGGGCTGAACATCCAGATCGCCAACGACTGCGGGCTGACCTTGCGCACCCATGCGGTCGAGGCGCGCCTGGAAGAACTCAAGGCCCGGGGAATTGTCGAGACCGCGAAGGAGCGGGTCGAATTTGTGCAGGAGATGTTTGGGCATATCCCGGCCGTGGAAGGCTGAACCTGTGGTGAGGGGCTGAACCTGTGGTGAGGGGGCTTGCCCCCGTTGAGCTGCGAAGCGGCCCCATGACTCATCAAAGGCGTGTACTCGCCGCTGTTGATCTGCCCATCCCCGACATCCCCTCTAGGAGCAATCCGCCGACCGGACTACAATCGCCACCCCGCCTCAATGGCTGATCTGCCCCGCTCATGTCGACCTGTTCCGTACACCCGCTGCCCTATCGCGCCAATCCCGCCGAGTATTTCGCGGCGCTCCGTCATGCCCCAGGCGCCGTGCTGCTCGACAGCGGCCGGCCCAGCGCCGAGCGCGGTCGTTACGACCTGCTCAGCGCCTGGCCCTTGGCGACGCTGGCGGTATTGCCTGACGAAAGCGGTGTCGATTTCCTGCAACGCCTGCGCGAACAACTGACGCAACTGGGCGACGCCGCACTGCCCGATGCTTATGAACTGCCGTTTGCCGGTGGCTTGATCGGCTACCTGAGCTACGACTTTGGTCGCCACTTGGAAAACCTGCCGACACAGGCCCCGGATGACTTGCAACTGCCGGATGCACGCTTCGGCCTATACGCCTGGGCGCTGATCAGCGATCACACGCTGACGACCAGTCAGTTGGTGTTTCATCCCCGGCTGGCCAACGCCGAACGCCTACGTTTGATCGCGCTGTTCAGCCAACCAGTGCCCGAAATCAACGAGCCCTTCAGCCTGAACGGACCGATGCGCGCCGACCTCACGGCGGATGAGTATCAGCAGGCCATCGAGCGAATCCAGAACTACATCCAGGCCGGTGACTGTTACCAAGTCAACTTCGCCCAGCGCTTCCGCGCCCAGTGCCAGGGTGACCCATGGACCGCCTATTGCGCGCTGCGGGCCGCGTGCCCGACGCCGTTTTCCGGATTCCAGAGCCTGCCCGACGGCGGCGCGGTGTTGAGCCTGTCGCCGGAGCGCTTTGTCAAAGTCAGTCAGCGCCAGGTCGAAACCCGACCGATCAAAGGCACCCGCCCACGGGGCCTGACGCCAGCGGAAGACGCGGCGAACGCCGCTGAACTGCTGGCAAGCCCCAAGGATCGTGCGGAAAACCTGATGATCGTCGACTTACTGCGCAATGATTTGGGGCGCACCTGCCGAACCGGCTCGGTGCGCGTCCCGGAGTTGTTCAGCCTGGAAAGCTACCCCAACGTGCATCACCTGGTCAGCAGCGTCACCGGCGAATTGGCCGAGGACAAAGACCCGCTGGACCTGATCGCCGGCAGCTTCCCCGGCGGCTCGATCACCGGCGCCCCGAAAATCCGCGCGATGCAGATCATCGACGAACTGGAGCCGACCCGCCGGGGTTTGTACTGCGGTTCGTTACTGTATCTGGATGTGCGCGGCGAGATGGACAGTTCAATTGCCATCCGCAGCCTGCTGGTCAAGGACGGACAAGTCTGCTGCTGGGGCGGTGGCGGCATCGTCGCCGACTCGGACTGGCAAGCCGAGTATCAGGAATCGATCACCAAGGTGAAGGTGTTGCTCGATACCCTGCAGAACCTTTAGAGCTTTGTGGCGAAGGGGCTCGCCCCCCTCACCACCCGTGCAGGTTTACAAACTCAATTCACGATTCGACGCCTTGATGAACTCCTGCTTCAGCTCCTCAAAACTGTGCACCGCTGGAAACTGCGGGAACTCGCGGATCACGTTGTCCGGCGCGTGAAACAGAATCCCGGCATCCGCTTCACCGAGCATGGTGGTGTCGTTGTAGGAATCGCCAGCGGCGATCACCCGGTAATAGAGACTCTTGAAGGCCAGGACTGACTGGCGCTTGGGATCTTTCTGACGCAGTTGATAGCTGGTGACCCGCCCGGTGTCGTCGGTGACCAGACGATGGCAGAGCAAGGTCGGGAAACCCAACTGGCGCATCAGCGGCTGGGAAAATTCGTAGAAGGTGTCTGACAGGATCACCACTTGGAAGCGCTCGCGCAGCCAATTGACGAACTCGACGGCGCCGTCCAGCGGCTTGAGGGTCGCGATGACTTCCTGGATATCCGCCAGCTTCAGCCCGTGCTCATCGAGAATCCGCAGTCGCTGCTTCATCAGCACGTCATAGTCGGGAATATCCCGGGTGGTTGCCTTGAGGGATTCAATCCCGGTTTTTTCGGCAAAAGCGATCCAGATTTCCGGGACCAGGACACCTTCCAGATCAAGGCAGGCAATTTCCACGAGACACTCCTGTTTGTTATTGATTGAGTCGTGCGAGCAAAAGGACTGCCGAACTCTAGCGATTCACCCGGTCGGGCGCAACGCAGAGGGCGCGCCAGTGGCGGCAGGTTTTTGCTACCATCGCGGCTATATAGAGCGCCCAGCGCCACCGACCTGTAGGAAACCGCCCTGATGAGCCCAACGTTCGATGTCGTGGAACTCGCCACGACCTATGCCAACAAGTCCGCCCAGGACATCCTGAAACTGGCCTTCGCCGAATTCGGCGATGAGCTGTGGATTTCCTTCAGCGGCGCCGAAGATGTGGTGTTGGTGGACATGGCCTGGAAGCTGAACAAGAACGTCAAAGTGTTCAGCCTCGACACCGGCCGCCTGCACCCGGAGACCTACCGGTTCATCGACCAGGTGCGCGAGCACTACAAGATCGAGATCGAACTGGTGTCCCCGGACTACACGAAACTGGAACCCTTCGTGAAGGAAAAAGGCCTGTTCAGTTTCTACAAGGACGGCCATGGCGAGTGCTGCGGCATCCGCAAGATCGAACCCCTGCGCCGCAAGCTGTCCGGCGTCAACGCCTGGGCCACCGGCCAGCGCCGTGACCAGAGCCCGGGCACCCGCAGCGCCGTGGCGGTCCTGGAAATCGACACCGCGTTCTCCACCCCGGAGCGCACCCTGTACAAGTTCAACCCCTTGGCGCAGATGACCAGCGAAGAAATCTGGGGCTACATCCGCATGCTGGAGTTGCCGTACAACAGCCTGCACGAGCGCGGCTTTATTAGCATTGGCTGCGAACCCTGCACCCGCCCGGTGCTGCCAAACCAGCACGAACGCGAAGGCCGCTGGTGGTGGGAAGAAGCTACCCAGAAAGAATGCGGGCTGCATGCGGGGAATATCATCAGCAAGTCCAAGGCTTAACGCCAAATCAAACACAACCCCCTGTGGGAGCGGGCTCGCCCGCGATGGCGTCATAACAGCCGATAGGTGCATTGACTGACACACCGCTATCGCGGGCAAGCCCGCTCCCACAGGTTCAGTGGTGATTTGCAAAGATGTGTACACACCACTGTCACTATCGGTGCCATTTGTGTGTTCATTTCTATTTTTAATGCCCGCCAAAGTGACACCTCCCTTCTTGTCAGCCCCTCTCTGAAACAATCACCCAGCCCGTTCGAAAATAAATACCTGCGCACACGGTCAACTTATATCGACCGAATTTCAGTGAGTTACCGGCAACCCATAACAAAACGAAATGACGCCGCACCTTTATAGATCCGGGCTTGGCACAGAACTGGCTTAAGTGAACACATGTTTTGTATACAATAAAATCAAAACATACACACACTTAGATCCGCTAGCCTGAAGCGCCCTATCCCGTACAGGCTGCAGATGCCCCGAAAACCAGGATGCGCGTGAGCGGCGACGAAGATTTGTCGGGCCTTTGCCCATGCACAGTCATCGCCGGCCCGCGCTTCAGGAGCCTGCCGGAATGCGTACAAGTCTTTCCAATAACATCGCGCTGGATCTGCCCTCCTCTACGACCAACACTGCCCTGCATGACCCGACGCTAGACGCACCCCTGGTGTTGAGCTCGCGCCTGCATAACCGCGACCTCGCGCCGACCAAGGCCGAAGGTCGACGCTGGGGCCGCTACAGCATCTTTGCGCTGTGGACCAACGACGTGCACAACATCGCCAACTACTCCTTCGCCATCGGCTTATATGCCTTGGGCCTGGGCGGGTGGCAGATCTTGCTTTCGCTGGGCATCGGCGCGGCGCTGGTGTACTTCTTCATGAACTTGTCCGGCTACATGGGGCAGAAAACCGGAGTGCCGTTCCCGGTGATCAGCCGCATCAGTTTCGGCATCCATGGCGCGCAGATTCCGGCATTGATCCGCGCCGTGATCGCCATCGCCTGGTTCGGTATTCAGACGTACCTGGCGTCGGTGGTCCTACGGGTTCTGCTGACGGCGGTCCACCCCGGCTTCGCCGAATACGACCATGACTTGATCCTCGGCCTGTCGAGCCTGGGCTGGGTGTGCTTTGTCGCGATCTGGTTCGTGCAACTGGCGATCCTCGCCTATGGCATGGAAATGGTGCGGCGCTACGAGGCGTTTGCCGGGCCGGTGATTCTGTTGACCGTCGCATCGCTGGCGGCCTGGATGTATTTCCAGGCCAACGCCACCATTGCCTGGTCGATCCGCGAACCGCTCAGCGGCGCCGAGATGTGGCGCAATATCTTCGCCGGTGGCGCCTTGTGGCTGGCGATCTACGGCACCTTGATCTTGAATTTTTGCGACTTCGCCCGCTCTTCACCCTGCCGCAAGACGATCAAAGTCGGCAATTTCTGGGGCCTGCCGGTAAATATTCTGGTGTTCGCCGGGATCACCGTCCTACTCTGCGGCGCGCAATTTCAGATCGACGGCCGGATAATCGAAAGCCCCACCGAAATCATTGCCTCGATCCCGAACACTTTCTTCCTAGTGCTCGGCTGCCTGGCCTTCCTGATTGTCACCGTGGCGGTGAACATCATGGCCAACTTCGTCGCCCCGGCCTTTGTGCTCAGCAACCTGGCGCCGAAGTACCTGACCTTCCGCCGCGCCGGACTGATCAGCGCGACCATCGCGGTGCTGATCCTGCCGTGGAACCTCTACAACAGCCCGTTGGTGATCGTGTATTTCCTCTCTGGCCTCGGCGCCCTGCTCGGCCCGTTGTACGGGGTGATCATGGTCGACTACTGGCTCGTGCGAAAAGGCCAGGTCAACGTGCCGCAGCTGTACAGCGAAGACCCGAACGGCGCGTATTACTACAGCAAAGGCATCAATCTGCGCGCGGTCGCGGCGTTTATTCCGGCGGCCCTGATCGCCATCGTCCTGGCGCTGGTACCGGGCTTTCATCTGGTCTCGCCGTTTTCCTGGCTAATTGGCGCCGGGATTGCAGGGTTGCTGTACCTGATCATCGCCAGGCGCCAGAGCCACTATGCCGACGTCAGCGGTGAAGCCATCGCCGTCGATAACGTCAGTCACTGATCCCCTAGGCGGCTCGACGTGTTCGGGCCGCAGACCTACCCAGCAATAAGGACCTTTCATGCGTATTCTCGTGGTCAACGTCAACACCACCGAATCCATCACCCAAGCCATCGCCCGCTCGGCGCAGTCCGTGGCGGCGCCCGGCACCGAGATCGTCGGCTTGACGCCCTTCTTTGGTGCCGAGTCGGTCGAAGGCAATTTCGAGAGTTACCTGGCGGCCATCGCCGTGATGGACCGGGTCATGGCCTACGACCAGCCGTTCGATGCGGTAATCCAGGCCGGCTATGGCGAACACGGTCGCGAAGGCTTGCAGGAACTGCTCAACGTGCCGGTGGTGGACATCACCGACGCGGCGGCCAGCACCGCGATGTTTCTCGGTCACGCCTATTCCGTGGTGACCACCCTGGACCGCACCGTGCCGTTGATCGAAGACCGACTCAAATTGTCGGGGCTGTGGGACCGTTGTGCCTCGGTTCGTGCCAGTGGCCTGGCGGTGCTGGAACTGGAGGAAGATCCGCAGCGTGCGGTGGAAGCCATCGTGCGTCAGGCGGAGTTGGCAGTGCTGGAGGACAAGGCCGAAGTGATCTGCCTCGGCTGTGGCGGCATGGCCGGGCTGGATGAGCAGATCCGCCAGCGCACCGGGGTGCCGGTGGTGGATGGCGTGACGGCGGCGGTGACCATCGCCGAGTCGCTGGTGCGCCTGGGACTGTCGACGTCCAAGGTGCGGACGTACGCGCCGCCACGGCCGAAGACCATTGTCGGCTGGCCGGGACGGTTTGGCCGGTAATCCGCGTTATCGTTGTTCACGAGCACCTCGGTCCCAAGCCCAACTCAAACCGCACTGAACCGCCGCCCCAGATCCTGCTCGGCAAACTGCTCGATGATGAAATCCACAAAGGCGCGGGTCTTGCCCGGCAATAATTTGTGCTCGGCGTAATAGATGGAAATATTGCCATCGTCGACGTACCAATCGGGCAACACCCGCTGCAAGGTGCCGGCCGCCAAGTAACCCGAGGCAAACGGCATGCTCACCAGGGCGATACCGAGGCCTTGGGCGGCCGTGGCGCAAGCGGCGTCGGAGTCGCTCATGGTCATTCGCGTCTTGAGCGTCAACGGGCTGTGTTGTTGGTCTCGGCAGGTCAATTGCCAGGAACGCACGCGACCGGTTTGCGGCGAGCGAATCAGGATGCCGTCGTGCTGTTTCAGATCGTCCGGCTCAGCGATAGCGGCATGGCGGGCCAAATAATCCGCTGAAGCCACCAGCACCCGATGGGCCGGGGTCAACTTGCGCGCCACGACCCCTTGCGGCAATTCGAAACCGCCGCCAATCGCCGCATCGAAGCCTTGGGCAATCAGGTCGACCTGGCGATTATCGAAATGCCAGTCCGGGTTGATCGCCGGAAAGCGCCGCAGAAACTCACCAAGCAGCGGCACCACATACAAACGCCCGAACACCGTGCCCATGCTGACTTTCAGCGTACCCGCCGGACGCCCCTCGGCGCTGGCCAGATTGGCCACGGCATTCTGGATGGTGTGCAGGCTGGTGCTGACCTCTGCGAGAAACAGCTGACCCGCCTCGGTCAGCGTCAGGCTGCGAGTGCTGCGCTGAAACAGCCGCACACCCAAGCGCGCTTCCAGCTTGGCAACGCTTTTACCCACCGCCGCCGGAGTCAGGCTCAAGCGCCGCGCGGCCTCGGCAAAGCTGCCAACTTCGGCGCTGCGAACAAAGCATTCGATACTGCTGAAGGTTTCCATGGCTGGCCACTATAAACTTTTGGTTTACACAGACTATCGCAATTACGGTCTACTCAGTCCGCAATGTGAAATCGATACTAGGCTCCATCAACCGGGGCATTTCGCTTCGGGACTTTGGAGAACGACATGACCACTCAGAACCTCAGCGGCAAAGTTGCTTTGATCCAGGGCGGCTCTCGCGGCATCGGTGCCGCCATCGTCAAGCGCTTGGCTGCCGAGGGCGCCGCCGTCGCCTTCACCTACGTCAGTTCCACCGCCAAGGCTGAAGACTTGCAGAACAGCATCACCGCCAGTGGCGGCAAGGCCCTGGCGATCAAGGCCGACAGTGCCGACGCCGAGGCCATCCGTAGCGCCGTGAATGCCACCGTGGACACTTTCGGGCGCCTCGACATCTTGGTCAACAACGCGGGCGTGCTGGCCGTTGCGCCGCTGGAAGACTTCAAGCTCGAAGACTTCGACCAGACCCTGGCCATCAACGTGCGCAGCGTGTTCATCGCTACACAGGAAGCCGCCAAGCACATGACCGAAGGCGGCCGCGTGATCAACATCGGCAGCACCAACGCCGACCGCATGCCCTTCGCCGGTGGCGGCCCATACGCGATGAGCAAAGCCGCACTGGTGGGCCTGACCAAAGGCCTGTCCCGCGACCTCGGCCCACGGGGCATCACCATCAACAACGTGCAGCCAGGCCCGGTCGACACCGACATGAACCCTGCCGAAGGCGATTTCGCCGACAGCCTGATCCCGCTGATGGCGGTGGGTCGTTACGGCAAGGCCGAGGAAATCGCCAGCTTCGTGGCCTACCTGGTTGGCCCGGAAGCCGGCTACATCACCGGCGCGAGCCTGACCATCGACGGTGGCTTCGGCGCCTGACACCGTTGAATTGAAAACGCCGGCTCTTGGTTTAGGGGCCGGCGTTTTTTTCATCGACGCGTCAGGACCACTCCAGCGCCGGCAAGCCGCAAGCGCTCGGTTTGAAGGCTTTCAAGCTGCGCAAGATGCCATCGGCATGCGCGTACTTTTCATCGGCCATGGCGGCGTCGGGGATCGCGATGGCGGTCATGCCTGCCGCTTTTGCCGCTGTCACACCAAACGGCGAATCCTCGAACACCAGGCAATCTTCAGGCGCAACGCCCAACCGTCGTGCCGCCGTCAGGAAGATATCCGGCGCCGGTTTGGCCGCCGTCACTTCCGGGTCATCTGCGGTCACCACAAAATCGAACAGGGCAAACCAATCCCGGTGCAGGGTGGTCTTTTGGCCAAATGACTGGCGCGACGAACTGGTGCCCACCGCAATGGGAATGTCATGCGCCTTTAAATGCCGCACCAGCTCTTCGGCACCGGGCATGGCCAGGGCCTTGGGGAAACGCTCGCGCATCAGCGGCTCGCGAATCACCAGGAATTCCTCGGCGCTGATCGGCAGGTCCAGCGCCTCCACCACGTAGCGCGCCAGGTCACCCGCGCCGCGACCGATGATGTTCTGCTTGATGCTCCAGTCGAAGGTACGCCCGTAACGTCCGGCAATGATCGAAGTGACCTCGGTGTAGATGCCTTCGGTGTCCAGCAGCAAGCCATCCATGTCGAAAATCACGGCCTTGATCGGGCCAAACTCATCCAGCAGTGCATTCATCGCATCTGATCCGTTATCAACACAACATTCCGGGAATGGCTCAGGTGCGACCCGCATCGTTCACCTAAAAGGGTTCAGCAGCATAACGAGCGCCGCTCGTGGGCGGCAACTGTTTGACTGCCATGCCGCCTCGACCCGTCGCCGTCCCGCACATAAGCGAAACGCCCTACAGCCATATCAGTTTCGTCCGACTTCTTTCCCTTCCTGTTCCCTGCAAAGTCCCGCGCCTCTCTTTGTCGCGTGGGATTGTGAATGTTCGACCCCGAAAAGCTCCTCGACCTCAACAACACCATCGGCCTGTTGGTACTGGCCGCCATGGATCCGGAGCAGCCCGATGTCGAGGCTGTACTGGCGGACTTCCGGCTCTGCCTCAATGAATACGAGCGCTGGGCCGCCAGTTACTGGAGTGCCGGAACCCTGGACGTCGAGCAGGTGTTCCAGGTAGGCAACGACCTGCGCCTCAGCGCGCCCATCAACTCGACAACGCCCATTAGCCCAATCGTCGCTGCTTGCTCGGCTGACGGTCTGCTCACCCTGGTGCACGTCTTCCAAGCCGCACGCTTCGTGCCCATCGGCAACACCCCGGTCATGCTCGAGCCGTTGCTCGAAGCGCCGGACGGTGGCCTCAGCTATGGCGAACCGGTTCACGACATCATTGGCCCGAGCGGCATTCTGGAGGTCGGCCAGTGTTGGCGGGGCCAGCGCTATCGCATCACTTTCTTCCCGAATGTTTCAGCCGATCACGTCAAGGCCTTGTATGCATCCTACCAAGGGGTGCTGGGAACACTGGAAAGCTGGTTACGGAAAGAATGGACCACGGAATTTCAACCGCTGTGGGCGGAATTTTCCGACGCGGGTTTTCGCGGGCGCTATCAGATGCTGCAGGAAGCCGACTGGCGCGGTGTAGAGAAATCGCTTTATGGCTTGTGGGATGACGTGAAGCAGGTGTTTACGCTGCTGGCCGATCTGCATGCCAACAGCGAAAAACTGCTGGAGTACCTGACCCAGGCCGAACTGCAAACCCTGCTCGACGCGTCCGCCGAGTCCATCGCCAATGCGTTGCTGGTGTTGAGCGATGAACCCTTGATGTTCATCCACCTCGCGGCCTTGACCAGTTGGTTACGGATGTTGCCGCCGCGGTACGCCGCCGAAGTCATGGCGGAAATTCGGACCAGCGTGGTGATCGGTTTCCTGCTGGCTGCGCTGACCGGCTCGCTCGGCCTGAAGGTGGGCATCAGCATCAAGGTGCTCAGCAAGATTAAGTCCAAGCGGGCGCGGGATTGGTTGGCCGCAGCGTCGTTGCGACTGGCTGAGCTTACCGCCCGTGCGGATCTGACAGACCATGCCCAAACCCTGAAGCCGCTGGCGGTCCACGGGCAGCGCGCGTCTTTAGGACCGACCCCGGCGGTGCCGTTGGAGATTAGCTCAGGCGATAAACCGACGCTGTCTGTCAGAAATCCTGCTCCAGTGGTGCGGGAAAAATCCTCCAACACCACCCAGCTGAGCAAACACCAACCCCACGACGACGCCCCCGACCAAGCGAAAAATCCCGCAGGCGACAGCGCCGATTCCGCCGCCCACACCGCCACCAACGGCTGCCCGGTGTCGATGGTCACTGGCGAAGAACTGCTGACCCTCGACGATGCGCAGTTGGACGGCGTATTGCCGTTTACCTTCACCCGGGTGTATCGCAGCAGTGCGGTGGAAATCGACTGTGGCTTGGGATTTGGCTGGAGCCATTCCCTGGCCCATCGCCTGGACCTCGACGGCGAGCAGGTGGTCTGGACCGACCATGAAAACCGCCGAACCCTGTTGCCGCTGCCCTCGGCGGCACGCCCGGCGATTCACAACAGCCTGTCGCGGGCGGCGATCTTTCTCGGCGATGAAGCGGAAGAACTGATCCTCGCCCAGGCCGGTGAAGTGCCGCGTTTCCTACACTTTCGCGGCGGACGCCTGACGGCGATCAGCGACGCCTACGGCAATCGTCTGACCGTCGTTCGCGATCTGCGTGAGCGGATTGTGCGCCTGGACAACGGTGCCGGGCGCTCGCTGCGCTTGCATTATGACCGCACGCACTTGGTGGCCATCGACTACCAGAGCTTTCATCCGGCTGACACTCAGGAAGACGCCTGGCGTACCGAGCAGACGCTGTTTTCCTACACCTACGATGCCCGTCAGCGGCTGATC
>Ga0247742_10002857_pt1 | contig 11173 bp, 9 predicted proteins | sample UWRJL208509C2_FD_180944 | JGI IMG/M metagenome (GOLD analysis project Ga0247742, IMG submission 180944) | Plant litter microbial communities from Arlington Agricultural Research Station in Wisconsin, United States - UWRJ-L208-509C-2 | ecosystem: Environmental > Terrestrial > Plant litter >... | reverse complement strand
GCCAGCAATTCAAATGGTCTAAACCCGGAGCACCGCCACAGGTGAAGAAGCTTCGTTTATTCACTCATGAGGACATTAAAGAAATAACAGAAAACGCCAAAATAAAAAAACCGTTTTGCACCCTGACAAGCAACCTTGATGATAATCTGCTTAAACAGATATTAGAATTGAATTATATAAAGTCAATACTGATTATTCCGATCTATCAAAAAAATAAATTCAGTGGGTTTATCGGATTTGATGACTGCGTAATTGACAGAATATGGACTGAGGATGAAATTTATATACTTCAGACTCTCGCCAATAACATTTCATCGGCAATTGAACGCAACATCAATGAAAGCATGATTTATGAAAGTGAGGAAAAATTCAAATTGCTGGCCAATAATATTCCCGGCACAGTATACCTTTCCAGGAATGATAAGACGTGGTCCAAAGTATATATTAACGACCAGATAGAGAAACTGACCGGTTATAAAAAATCTGATTTCCTCGAAGACAAAATAAATTTCGGCAACCTGATACATCCTGAAGATAAGGAAAAAGTGATAACCGACACCAGTATAGCAATTGCAAAACGTACCCCTTTTAGCTGTAGTTACAGGATCAATAAAAAGAATGGAGGAATTGTCTGGATAGAGGAGTTTGGTGATACTATTATAATTGATAACAAAATAACCTTTATTGAAGGTATATACATTGATATTACAGAACGGAAACTTACGGAAAAAGCCATAAAAGCCAAAGAGCTGGCAGAAGCCGCAAGCAAAGCCAAATCAGAATTTCTGGCTAATATGAGCCATGAAATCAGGACACCACTAAATGGTATCATTGGTTTTACCGACCTGCTAATGAAAACCAATATGGAAACTATCCAGGAGAAATACATGATGACCATAAACCAGTCGGCAAATTCTCTACTCGATATTATCAATAATATTTTAGATTTTTCAAAAATAGAAGCCGGAAAACTGGAACTTGATATTCAGAAAAATGATATCCGGGAAACGCTCAACCAGATAATCGACCTAATTTCATTTGGCTCTAACCAGAAAAACATAGAGATGATTCTTACGTTGCCCGAGGATCTTCCAAAATATATCTGGGTCGATTTTGTAAGGCTCAAACAGATCCTTATTAATCTCATGGGTAATGCGGTAAAATTCACGGAGCGCGGTAAAATTGAGCTTGAAGTCATCACAATAGATGAAACACCTGATTTTGAACGTACCTTGCGATTTATGGTAAAAGATACCGGAATGGGCATTCAAAAAGAAAATCAGGCAAAAATATTCCGGGCGTTCTCTCAGGAAGACAACTCCACCACCCGTAAATTTGGCGGTACCGGCCTGGGACTTACTATATCCAATAAATTACTTGGTCTTATGGATAGCCGTCTGGAACTTGAAAGCGAAATTGGCAAAGGCAGTATTTTTTATTTTGACCTGACAGTGAAAACATCAACGGTAACATCTTATGAGGAACCCGAAATGAATTATAAAGAAGGAACTGCAGAACCATTTACATACAGCAGTGAAAACATCAGACAGGATCTAAAAATACTGATTGTCGAAGACAATTCTATCAATATGCTGCTTGTTAAAACGATTATCAAAAACATACTGCCTAATGCAACACTTATAGAAGCAGTAAACGGTAATGAGGCTGTCGATACCTTTATCGACTGGCAGCCAGATATCGTTTTTATGGATATACAGATGCCACTCATGAACGGTTATGAAGCCACCCACGAAATCCGCAGACTGGAAAGTGGCCGAAACGTTCCTATAATTGCGCTTACTGCCGGAACGGTCAAAGAAGAAAAGGAAAGATGTATTTCTGCAGGTATGGATGATTACCTTACCAAACCAATAATAAAAGGAACTATCGAACATATATTAATGAAGTGGACCAACAGCAACAGTTATTTAACCTAGCCATCCTTCCCTATCCAAACTCCGATATTGTATTGCCTCAGCTATATGGGCAGCTAACACATGCTCAGAAGCTTCCAGATCTGCTATCGTTCGTGATACCTTTAATATCCTGTCATATGCTCTGGCAGATAGATTCAGACGCTCCATAGCTGTTTTTAATAAAAGTAAGGAAACTTCGTCGAGTTTACAGAACTGCCGAATCAGTTTAGTGCTCATCTGTGCATTATAGTGTACCGCTTCAAGTTCTGTAAAGCGCACAGTCTGCACTTCACGTGCCTTCGTAACTCTTTCCCTGATAGTAGCACTGGGTTCGGATAACCTCTCTTCAGATAACTTTTCAAAAGGAACTGGTGTAACTTCTATATGGATATCAATACGGTCCAGTAAAGGTCCTGAGATTTTACTCAGGTACCGCTGCATCTCATTAGGTGAAGAAGTAGCAGGAGAATCGGGATCATTGAAGTAACCGCCTGGACTCGGATTCATACTGGCAACCAGCATAAATGAAGACGGATAGGTAACTGTAAACCTGGCCCTCGAAATAGTCACTTCGCGGTCTTCTAGCGGTTGTCGCATTACCTCAAGTACATCCCGCTTAAATTCCGGGAGTTCGTCAAGAAATAAAACCCCATTATGTGCCATCGAGATTTCTCCGGGTTGGGGATAACTGCCGCCGCCAACAAGTGCTACATTCGAAATCGTATGATGCGGACTCCTAAACGGCCGCTGGCTCATTAATCCCACTTCCTTTAACTTACCGGCCACACTATGTATTTTGGTTGTTTCCAAAGCCTCCCTGAGCGTCATTGGTGGTAAAATACTTGGCAGCCTTTTCGCTAACATGGTTTTCCCCGCTCCCGGCGGGCCTATTAATATGATATTATGCCCACCCGCAGCCGCTATTTCCATACACCGCTTAATGCTTTCCTGCCCCTTCACATCACTAAAATCAAACTCCGGAAAATCAAGTGTTTTGTAAAATTCGGCACGCGTATCAATAACAGTAGCTTCCAGAGTTCCTTTACGCTCAAAAAAATCAATTACCTGCTGTAAATTCTCTACTCCATACACATCAAGTCCCGCTACTATCGCAGCCTCTTTGACATTCTGTATTGGCAGGAAAAAACCTTTGAATCCTTCTTCCTTAGCTTTAATAGCAATTGGCAATGCCCCCTTTATAGGTTGCAGACTCCCATCAAGCGAAAGCTCCCCCATAATAATATACTGCTCTCTGTCCTCTGCTTTAATCTGTCCCGAAGCCACAAGTATTCCTACGGCAAGTGTCAGATCGTAAGCAGAACCTTCTTTACGTAAATCGGCCGGAGCCATATTGATGATGAATTTTTTACCGGGCATGAAATGCCCGGTATTCTTTAGTGCAGCAGCAATTCTAAAACTGCTTTCCTTGATTGCAATGTCGGGCAGGCCTACAAGATGGTATCCTATCCCCATTTCGACATTTACTTCTACTGTAATCGTCGTGGCCTCAACACCGAAAACGGCGCTCCCGAAAATCTTTACTAACATGGCGTATCTATTTTAAATGGCTTTTGAGGAATATAAATGGGGAAAAGATTGGATTACAGTAAGGCAGTTTATTTTTTTCTTCCCACAAATCGTATTACTGAACCTCTTCCATTATGGTACAGACCTTCATTCAGTTCAATTTCTTTTTCAACTAATTCTATAATTTCATAATTAGCAAAGTCTGATTGTAATTCCTCTATTGAAAATAACATCGTTATGTCCTTTGGCCCACCAACTTTTTCGTTCTCAGAGATGTATTCAAGATGCCTTTTACTAAACGCTTCAAAAATAACCACTCCGCCCTTGCGCAAATAGGTGTCAAGCATCTTATGATATAATGATTTGATGTCTGCTGGAAAGTGCGCATAAATTAGTGCAATTGCATCAAATTGTTCAGTATTGTATTTTAATGCCTGCAACTCTCCAACTTGATAGTCAATTGTTACTTTATTAGCTTCCGCAAGCTGAAAGGCTTTATTTTTCCCTTCAATGCTTATATCAAACGCTGAAACTGTCCAACCAAGTTTAGCTGCAAAAACGGCATTGCGTCCTTCACCTTCTGCTGGAAAAAGTATGGTTCCAACATTTAACTTCTCTAATTGTTCTTTTAAATAATTATTAGGCTGTTCACCATAAGCAAATTCATCTTTACTGTATCTGTCATTCCATCTCTCAGTCCAGGCTTCATCCATATTTTTTTCTGATTTATTATTGTTTTTTTTATTATCTACGGTATTATGTAAGTTTACCGCTAACTTGTCTATATCAGCTATAAAATTACATAAAGCACCTGATTTTGGCTGACTTTTTCGAAAGTAAATTTGATTACTTCTATTAACTAAGAATCAAATAAAAGGGCACCGAAGACACCCTTTTACTAGAAATTACTTTTGCATTTCATCTATTTCAGAAGTAGTTAAACGGTCAGGTTTTAATATTTCTACTCCTTGTTCAAGAGTTGCCCGCCACAAAAATTCAAATGCCTCTGCATTTTCTTTTATCATTTTTTCCTGAGTATCAATCATCAGCTTTCTAAGTTCAATTGCTTCCTCAGGACTTTTAAATTTAGTTGATTTCAGGTTCTCAGAAATCCATTTTGAAAAATTTTCATCTGTCCTGAAAAAAGTGAGAAAAGCTTCATTATCATATTCCCCCAATTTATCAATCATTAGAAGAGTAGCTTTTCGGTGTGTTATGTATGCTTCCGAATAACTCATTTTCAGATATCCTTCCTTTGCAAGCAAAAATTCCGAATCTGACAAACCTTTTCCATCAGTTGAAATCGGTGGACTGGATTCCTGTCCCATTGAAAGTTGGCAAAAAGAAAAAAAAGCAAGCATTAAAAAAATATTTTTCATTTAATAGTTATTTATAATTAAGACAATTATTAAGTTCATCAATTATAAGACGCATTACTCTCCAGTAGTAGGCATTTGCTATTGCTGCATTAATACTATCCTGAGGCTGTAATTGTGATAACTTCGCATAATTACTCTCAAGTTTATCCATACTTTGCTCACACTTATCCATACAATATTCCTGATGTGGATCAGCAGCAGTTGTCTGCGAAATTGGGTTAAAGAGCTCAGGCCCTAAAATTATCACAATATCTGTCACTTCCATACCCTTCAATCCATCGTAAAATGATTGAAATTTTATATACCGCGCTTTAGCAGAATTTGCTAAATCATCATATAATCTCATTGCATTACTGACACTTCCAAATTTTGTTTTCCCCAGGTTTAGGCTAACCCAAGTTTCAAATCCAGTCCGGGTCTTTAAATATTGCTCATCCGCACCATCTAAAGCAGTTACCATAGCTTTAACATTATTCTCAAAGGCAAGGTACTCCTGGCTTTGCATAATATTTAAAAATTCCGTTTTCATCCTATCTATTTCAGGATTAGGTAAACGTTGTGCTGTTAAATTTGCTTCGTTGGAAGTTTGATTTTCCTCTTGTGAACAAGACGCAATTCCAATTGTAGCGATTATAGTAATCACTAAGATACTAAAGGTTTTAATTTTTTTCATATGGCTTATAATTTATTAATTTAAGATTAGGCTGATATATATTGATAGCATATAATAACAACCCTGTAAGAGAAAGGAATCCCATCATTAATTGAATAATCGGGAATTCAAATTCAATCATATAATTAAGATGGTAAGTCTTTTTTTTTACCTTTAAAATACGTGTTACTATTATTACATCTATTTTAATATCAAATCAAAAGTATACCTACTAATTTTAAGTAGATTACGGTTTTTCCACATCAAATGTTAATTTTTATATATGTAATATACTTGCAGTCGGTCTCCACCATATTGATGGAAACTTTGTCTATCAATACGATGGAGATAGACTCCATCGAGCATCGTGAACTATTGCACCGGGCTTCCGGTAACCTTCCACCGTATTTAGAAAAGTATTGGACCGAGCGTCCAATAGTTCGCCATCGCGCATCCAGTTCGTTTCCATCGTATTGGCCGAAACCATGTTTACTATATTGAAAGAAATAATCTTCATCATATTGAAAACTAACAATTGCACCGTATTGGTTTGATTGGTGGTTTTCAATACGGAAACACCATAACTACAAAACATATTCCAACCTTATGTGAATTTCATTATCTCCACAACTTATAATATTTCCCTAAATACGTGTCGGATAACTCCTATTTCTTTAAATTTAGGTTTTAAACCAAATCAACAACATGAACCTAAAATCAGGGCTACCCTTCTGGCTGATCAAAAACGGACTCTCAAAAGACTACTTAAGGCTTGAGGAAAATATAGAAACCGAGGTTTTAATAATAGGTTCAGGAATTACAGGTGCACTTGCAGCGCATTTCCTTTGTGAGGCCGGTGTTAAATGTGTAGTCGTTGATAAGAGGATGGCCTCGACAGGCAGTACTACAGCAAGTACGGCACAGCTGCAATATGAAATCGATGTATTCTTGTTTGAACTTATAGAAAAAATCGGTGAAGAAAATGCGGTAAAAGCATATAAAAAATGCCTCGAATCCATTTTTACTTTACAGAAGATTATTAAAGACCTGAATATAGACGGGGATTTTATGATGAAGACCAGCTTGTACCTGGCTTCGGATGCCAAAGGTGCCAAAGACCTCCGGAAGGAATACGAAACACGTATAAAATATGGTCTGCCGGTAGAGTTCCTTGACCAAAAACAACTGAAAGAGAAATTCAATATCGATCGTAAAGCTGCTCTGTACAACAGCTGCTCCGCACAGGCAGATACCTTTAAACTCTGTCAGGCTTTGCTGAATTACCATAAGGAAAACTCAGGACTTGTCGTTTACGACCATACTGAAGTAATTACGACCGAAAACAAAAAGAATGGTATCGTTGCACATACAGAAAAGAAAAATACAATAACAGCAAAGAAGATTATCGCAGCCCCGGGATTCGAATCGGAAGCCCTGCTCGATGAAAAGGTAATGAAACTAAATTCGACTTATGTACTGGTCAGTAAACCTATGAAAGAAGAGCAGTTATGGAACGAACGCTGCCTGATCTGGGAAACAGCACGACCGTATATTTATATCAGGACTACTGAAGACAACCGTATTATGGTAGGCGGTTTTGACGAACCTTTCCAGGATTCCAAACGCCGCGACAAATTGATGGAAAAGAAAAATGATCTTATCCTAAAACGTTTCAAAAAACTTTTTCCGGAAAGCGAAATCGAACTTGACTTCTATTGGTGCGGAACTTTTGGAGAAACTAAGGACGGATTGCCATTTATTGGCGAACATAAAGACCATCCGAATATGTATTTCGCACTTGGATATGGCGGCAACGGAATCACTTTCAGCGTCATAGCCGCTCAAATGATCCGCGATCTATATTTGGGTAATCCTGTTGAAACAGATTTGTTTTCATTTGGCAGATAATACTATCTTTGCATCTTAAAACTAATCATCATGGGAATATTTAATGCCATCCTGGGTAATGCCTCAGAAGTATCAATCGAGAATATTGCGAAAGAATTCGAACCGATCCTAATTGACGGTGAAGCTATAGAAAAAGCGTATAAAATGATAAAAGACATGTTTATCTTTACCAACAAACGATTGATTCTTGTAGAGAAACAGTTGGTAGGTACTAAAGTAAACTATATGTCTATCCCTTACGGTAACATCATCAAATTCTCAAAGGAAAGTGCCGGTATTATGGATCTTGATGCAGAACTTAAAATCTGGATTAAAGACGAAGCCGCCCCTATCAGCAAGCAATTTGGTAAAGGCGGTGACAACATTAATGAAGTATATCAAATTTTGAGTAAACACACCCTTTAATAAATTTGTTATAATATAAAAAAGCCTTTCAGTTGTCCTGAAAGGCTTTTTTATATTCTCGTATATGAAACAACCTGGATAAAAATCGGCGTTCATCTGCGTCATCCGCTCCCGAGGCGTCGGGATCATCCCATAAAACCTGTCCAAAGGACAGCCCCACCCTACTTCAAAACACTAAACTCAATCTTCGAATCATTATAAACCCTATGCGTCTGCTTCTTAAAATCTTCGGCCTTAGCATAAAAGATATTCGGAACAAAAGTCTGCGGATTTAAATCAATGAGCGGAAACCAGGTACTCTGTACCTGAATCTGGATTCTATGACCTTTCTTAAATGTATGGAAAACGTCCTGTAACTTAATATTCACTGCCGCTTTCTGGTTCGGAACAAAAGCCTCAGGAGTAGCAAAACTATTACGGAAACGGCCTCTCATTACTTCACTTCGCACCATCATATGGTAATTGCTCATTTTTAAATAAGGAGCTACTTCCTTAGTCTCCGGCTCGTCTTTTGGAAATACATCGATAACCTTTACGATCCAGTCTGCATCCGTCCCGGTTGTTGCAACCTGTAACTTTGCAAGTATATCTCCAGCCAGTGTAACATCTCCATCAAGAACTTCTGTTTCATAAACCAATACATCCGGACGCTTGGCCGCAAAACGCTGGTCATCGGTCATGTACTTTCTGGGTGTAAAACCTTGTAAGATCTCTTCTGTATACGGAACCGGTTTTTTAGGATCGCTTATAAATTCCTCAGAAGAATTGGCATCAGCCCCTGTTTTCGCCAGTTTCTGGTCTTTCTGCAAATAAAAATCCTGCTTCTGCACATTTGCCGGTGGCCAGGAATCAAATGTTTTCCATTCTTTTCTTCCGGTATCAAATACATAAGCTTCGGGAAGTTCACTTTCTCCTTTTCCATTATCTTTAAGAAAATGACGGAAGAATTTGGCCTCTATGTTTTTTTGGAAGAATCCGGAGATACTGTCTCCAAAATTGATATTCCCGATAATCTGCTTAGGTGAATTACGTGCCCAGTCTCCATGGCTCCATGGTCCCATTACAATCGTATTGTAATTTTTGCTGCTTTTTTCAATAGCATGGTAAGTATTCAAAGGGCCGTAAAGATCTTCGGCATCAAACCATCCACCTACAAACATAACTGCAGGTTTGATATTTTTCATATGTTGTAAGATTCCCCTCTTTTGCCAGAACTCATCATAACTCGAATGTTCTTTAAGTTGTTGCCAGAATTCATTGTCTTTTCCGTAATACTTATCCAGATTCGTAAGCGGCCCTGCATCCAGGTAAAACTGGAAATCATCTTTAGTTCCAATATCCGGAAAAGTAAACCAGTCTTCTGTAGTCCGTTCTTTCTTTTGTGGCCCGAATAATGGTGTTACCTTCCAGTAACTCAGCAGATACGCGCCATTATGATGAAAATCATCAAAGAAGAAATCACTGATACAAGCCTGTGGCGACACTGCTTTCAGTGCCGGATGCCCGCTCAATAAAGAGTAAGAAGCATAAAAACCGGGATAGGAAATTCCCCATGTCCCTACATTACCATTGTTATTGTCCACATTTTTGACAAGCCAGTCAATCGTATCATACGTGTCTGTAGCTTCATCAATATCAGTCTTGTTTTTCTTGTTTGGAATATAGGCCCGCATGTTGTCATACAGTCCGTCGCTCATATATCTTCCACGGACATCCTGATAAACTACTATATATCCTTCTTTCATCATCGTCTCATTGGGACTGATACTTCTTGCCGGGAACTTGTCAGCTCCATAAGGCGCACAGGCATATGGTGTACGTTGCATAACGATGGGATACTTTTTTGAAGTATCTTTTGGAGAATAAATAGCGGTAAACAATTCAAGTCCGTCACGCATCTTGATGCGGACTTCTTTTTTGGTATAATTATCTGCTACATAATTGGCCTTCTTTTCCTGTGACCATGTGATAGAAATTATAAGAAGGAAGCAGATCAGGATTTGTTTTTTCATAAAAATGCTGGCTTTAATAATGGCTAAAGATAAAAAATCCCGGTGGTTAAACCGGGATTTGTATTATTTTTTGAAGTTGGCGATTCCTGTTTTGAGCCAGGCGAGATATTCATCCCTTGAAACATAACTGATTGTTGGAGTAGCAGTATTAAGACTGTTACCTTCCAGATCCGTCAACACATATAAAGGCTGTGTATTAGTTTTGTATTTGGTAATCATGAAGTCGGTCCACTTATCACCAATAGTCTCGATTTCTGCTCCTGTACTTTTGGATACAAATTGTTGTTTTTTAGGTAAATCCCTTTTATCATCCACATATAAAGAAATTAAAACAATATCATTTTTAAGTATCGGCAGGATATCCGATTCTGGCCATACATTGTTTTCCATTTTACGGCAGTTAACACAGGCAAATCCGGTAAAATCAAGCATAATAGGTTTGTTGACTTTTTTGGCATAGGCTAGTCCTTTATCATAATCATCAAAACTGATGATATCATGTGGTCCAAATTTAGCTCCTTCCGGCAAAGTGCCAACCGTTCCGCCAGTTCCTTCTGCATTACCCAGACCGCGCGGACTTTCACTGTACTCAAGTCCCGGAGGAAAAGCATTAATCAATTTTAATGGCGCTCCCCACAATCCAGGGATAAGATAAACTGTAAAACTCAAAACCAGTAATCCTAACATCAATCTTCCAACAGATATGAATGGTAACGGGCTATCATGTGGCATAGTGATTTTACCAAACAGGTAAAATGCTAATGTACCGAAAATAGCAATCCATATCGCAACAAAAACCTCTCTTTCAAGGAAGTGCAATTGCAATACCAAATCTGCATTTGAAAGGAATTTAAATGCCAATGCCAGTTCGAGGAATCCTAAAAACACTTTAACTGTATTTAACCAGCCTCCTGATCTAGGCAGTGAATTTAACCAACCCGGGAACATAGCAAACAACATAAATGGAAGCGCTAACGCTAAAGAGAATCCTAACATCCCAACTATAGGGCCTATTCCTCCCTGTGAAGCAGCTTGAAATAGAAGAGTACCAACAATTGGCCCTGTACATGAAAATGAAACTATAGCCAGAGCAAGCGCCATAAATAATATCCCGATGATTCCACCTCTGTCTGCCTGACGGTCCACTTTATTGGCCCAGGAATTAGGAAGCATAATTTCAAATGCACCCAGGAATGAAGCGGCAAATACCACAAGTAATACAAAGAAAATGATATTGAAATAAACGTTTGTCGCGAGTGCGTTTAGTGCATCTGCTCCAAAGGCCCAGGTTACAAGCGTACCAAGTATTACATAAATTACAATGATTGAAATACCATAAATAATAGCATTTCTGACACCCGCAGCTTTATTTTT
>Ga0247742_10002855_pt1 | contig 11175 bp, 11 predicted proteins | sample UWRJL208509C2_FD_180944 | JGI IMG/M metagenome (GOLD analysis project Ga0247742, IMG submission 180944) | Plant litter microbial communities from Arlington Agricultural Research Station in Wisconsin, United States - UWRJ-L208-509C-2 | ecosystem: Environmental > Terrestrial > Plant litter >... | reverse complement strand
TTCTTCGCATTCATGTTTGTTTACTTCCTTTCTATTTACTTTTTTTTTCCGCCCACACCCTCTATGGGTCACATCCTGCACCACACGCATTTATCTCATCATACGCCCATATGCATCCACATATCCCATGTTCTCTTCATGTTCTAACCCATCTTCGAATTTCACCATATAGACACATTCGACGTTCATGCCGCACAGGATTCTTCCCTTTATCTACGACTTCATTCATGCCCACCAATCAGGACCCTGTTCTATTGATGAACGTACACGCCAGGCATGCACTCTATTTATTTATGATATACTTCCCGTTAATGACATTCACCATTGTTACTTTGTATTCAGTCGCTTAGACGATGGGTGCAATACTATATACTCCAGATTCTATTCGACCTCTAATTTTTATCCAGTTATAGAGGCTAGTGCTTACTGCCAAATCATCAGGTTCGTATGTGGCCGAGATCATTCGACTGCGTTCAGCTATGCTTTGGGCATCTGTCCACTGTTCTTTCCGAGAATTATACCTAGGATTCTCCATATCTAATTTGGCTGCATGAACACTGCTCACAGCAGAGTATGCACGGACGCCTCAATGTTATGGATGCTATAAATAACTTACTAAGCCTGTGCACTATTTTGGAGGCGACTCTCTTTGGATTCGGAGAGATATCGGGTTGTATCAGGTGAATTCAAGAAGGAGTGTTGTAAAGTTAGAAAGCTGACAGCGAAAGTATAGTTTTCCCGGCTCATGATCTTTATACGATGCACCAGAGTCATCAACAAGCTTCTGCAGAGCTCCTTCAAATTCAGTTAAAAACACCGTCAATCCGAGGCCGGCTCCGGAGAATCATCTTAACGCACTTGCTTTAGATGGCAACAATAGTTATAAGGTTTTAGGCATGACCCCTTCAGCTGACTTTACTTGCCATTATAAGCATATGCCACTGCGCAAAGGAGCGGTAAAGTTTATCTTTGCGAACTACCACGATTCTGTGCCTAAAAATTGGAGTCGCATTTCTTACTCGATGTCCAAATTGTGCAAGGGATCGTTGGGGCAATAAATGACATCCAAATGACACAAAGATCGTCACAACGTCAGACTCTTGTCAAGTGACAAGTGCTGAATAATTTTGGCATGATGTATATCAGGCCTTTTAAAAGAGAGCTTTACCAGGCTCTACCTCACATGTTCAGTGTCCGTGACAACTACGTTGAAGTGATTCCATATGTTTTTCCATGGTTTTATTTTTAGCACATCATTGGGGAAGACGCGAAGCACACGGTGATAACTTAGGGGAACCCTAACAGCAGTGTAATTTGAATTTGAATTGGTGGCTGTATATTCCTCACACCCGTCGCGAGTAATTTTCGTTGCTTTTCATTGCTTCTCGCCTTGTTCATAGGTCCAAATTACTGATTAAAGTAAGTATCTTTTAGATGCGCTCCTTTTTGTTTCTCGATAGAAGAACTTGAACTCTTCAAGCTCACATCGATGTCCTGTCGAAACTACTTTTGACACAACACTGGCCGCCGTGCCATCCAAAGGATCCAATGCTAGTACGCTTCTTTTTCGGCAGTTCAAAGGTGTATTTATCCGCATATTCGTCTAGAATACATGTCCACTCCCATACAGGCGATGATTCGTGTGGCTGATGAAATTTCCGCATCGACCAATGACCCACCAGACCAGAATTATGGTCACGCCTCTTGAACTTCCAGTTCACGCTCTCCTTGAGGGACAGAAACCTCGTCATTCGAAATGTTGCTCTCCCGGACATTCCCCGTGGCTAGCCTTATAAAACGATGAAATAAACGGCGAGAAAGTAACAACTCCACTCACAAGGTTCCAACCAGCATACGCAACAAAATGTTCCCCAAACTCACTCTCCTCGCCCTCTCTTTCGCCGCTGTGGTCTATGGACAGCAGGTTGGCACCAACACCGCAGAAACCCACCCTTCCCTCCCCTGGCAGAAGTGCACCAAGGCCGGGTGCACCACCCAATCTTCGGGAAAGATTGTCCTCGACGCTAACTGGAGATGGTTACACACCACCACCGGCTACACCAACTGCTACACAGGCAACACCTGGGATGCCACCCTGTGTCCCGACGGCAAGACCTGCGCTGCAAACTGCGCTCTCGATGGTGCCGACTATTCTGGAACGTACGGTATCACCACAAGTGGCAACGCCCTCACCATGAAGTTCGTCACTACCGGTTCGCAAAAGAACATCGGTTCCCGGGTCTACATGATGGCGAGCGATACTTCGTACGAGATGTTCAAAGTCCTCAATCAAGAATTCACCTTCGACGTCGATGTCTCAAACCTTCCTTGTGGTCTCAATGGGGCCGTGTATTTCTCCCAGATGGATGCCGACGGTGGAATGAGCAAGTACCCTACCAATAAGGCTGGTGCCAAATATGGAACGGGATATTGCGACTCACAATGTCCTCGTGATATCAAGTTCATCAACGGAGAGGTGAGTTATCTCAACAGTATGCCTCGAGGTAGATTTTCTCACTAAATTGACATTTACACAGGCCAACAGCCAAAATTGGACTCCCTCACCAAACGATTCCAACGCTGGACTAGGGCAATATGGATCTTGCTGTAACGAGATGGACATCTGGGAGGCAAATAGCGTCTCCGCCGCCTACACTCCTCATCCTTGCACGACGGGTCCCCAATCTCGCTGCGAAGGCAACGCTTGCGGGACCTCCGACCGCTATGCCAGCGTCTGCGATCCCGACGGCTGTGATTTCAACTCGTACCGTATGGGCGACACCTCCTTCTACGGCAAGGGCCTCACCGTTGACACCTCCAAGAAGTTCACGATTGTCACCCAGTTCATCACCAATACCGGAACCTCTAGCGGCACCCTTTCCGAGATCCGTCGCCTCTACGTCCAGGACGGCAAGGTTATCCAAAACTCCAAGGTCAAAATTCCCGGAATGAGCGCGTATGACTCAATCACCGGCGCGTACTGCGACGCTCAAAAGTCCGCATTTGGCGACAAAACCAGCTTCCAGAACAAGGGTGGCATGGCGGGGATGAGCAAGGGTTTGTCCGCTGGAATGGCCCTTGTCCTTAGTATTTGGGATGACCACGCCGTCAACATGCTCTGGCTTGACTCGACATACCCTACCGATTCAACCGCTCCTGGAGCCGCTCGTGGAACCTGCCCAATCACCTCTGGCAAGCCCACAGACGTCGAGACCAACAACGCAAATGCTTCCGTTATTTACTCAAACATCAAGGTTGGCGATATCGGCACCACTTACACCTCCACTGGAACCATTACCACTTCTCCAGGAGGTGGAGGAGGTACCACAACCACGAGCTCTGCTCCTGGAGCTACTCAAACCAAGTACGGTCAATGGTAAGTTTCTTGAAGATATACACTTTTTTCGAAGCACTCTAACCGGAATCTTTAGCGGTGGTCAAGGGTATGCAGGCCCTACAGTGTGCGCTGCTGGCACAACTTGCCATGTAACCAACGAGTACTACAGTCAATGCTACTAGTATTAGGCCTCTCGCGATATGGTAGAGTATTTCATTAGTTCATATTGGTCCATATTTATGTAAATCTAAAACATCTTGCTTTTTGAATCGACTAATATTCACAATCCGTATGCTATGCGCAGTCGTGAGTGAAGAACATGAAATTCATCACTTTCGTTCGCGCACTTGATTATTCAGCAATCCTTTATTGTGTTCATCTTACTGATACCATAGATTTATTTGCGCCAAGGCGCCAAGTACATTGAATCAATTTAGACGCCCAATATTATTACCTTTTATGGTATAAACGAAATGTACCCCGTTATCTCCATCTCTATATATCTCTCTTTATATAAAGCAACATGGAAAGGGTTACGATTCGTCCTAGCCTCTGATTGGCCCTTCGAAGGGAGACACAGTTTCGTTTCCGGACTGGCCCTCATGATACGTAGTCGCGCCTTGGAATTTGAACCACGGTCTATAGCAATTTAGATGCGTCCGGTTCCAACTGTAGTAGCTCCTTCCTCGATCAACTTTTCAAAATAGTAATTTGATGCCTTGGCTTGAGCGCGGCATTATTCCCATCCCCAACATCGACAGTGCGCGTGCCTTCGCCTCAAATCTGCAGTCCCTCTCAGGGGCTAGTGAATGCCGTCGAGTAATTATGGATGATGTTGGCGGTGTTGTTCTGCTTTAATCCTTACCTGCCGCTCTGAGATCATCCTCGAGACTGGGTGTCTCAAAGAACTGTACGAAGAGTAGAGATTTCAGGAATATAAGAACCCCTCTGCGATGTCGTCCTGTTGATTAAGACCCATGCAAGAGCAGCAGAAGGACTTGCACGCAAGCGGCACCAGGCAAATAGAAATTGACATTTCTAGTTTATCAGCCACTGTCCTACGGTTAGAACGTAGACATAGATAATTCCAATTCCGCCCATCTGTCAAGTTTAGAAAATACTCTGCGTTCTAAACGCTGCGGGATCTCATCCACTTTCGAGCATGGTTCTAGCGCCATTGAATTCTTGAAGCAGAATTAGAAGACGCGAAACATATAATACTTGACTCCTGAGGAAAAAATTCCAGAGACCAGTCTGATCGACAGCTGTCCGGTTTGTGGGTTAAGTATTCAACGGCAACCATTTACTACGAATCACTTGCTGCTCGAGAAGTCGCGAGTACCATTCATAACCATGAGGGATCTGGCTACAACATCTGGAGCATATCAAGATCGTGCTGCTTGCGCATGAGCGCATAGGGAGCAACGCCCGCTGCCCACTTTATGACCCCCGTGTCATTCAGCATCACCGGATACCGATCCACACCATCTACTCCTGCCCCGTCGAAGTCGATCATGCGTACCAGCCACTTGCCGCCGTCCTTGAGAGCCATAACATTGCCACGACGCAAGTCGCCATGTACGAGGTTCTCCTTGTGCAATGCTGCCAGTGCCATCCTCAAGTCCTGTTGGATGCAGTCCGGAACCTCGGTCTGGCCATAGATCGCGTCATGTAGAGTTTGCCACGGGTGAGGAAGGAAGTCAACGATAACCATGATGCCTCCACCGAGTAAAGGTGCACAAAGGTAGAGCTTAGGCGCAAGACCCAGACCATTGACAATATTATGCGCAAGCATGGAGTACTTATGACAGAATTTGACGAGAACATCCTTGTCCGCCAACCTGGCCTTGAAAAAGGCGCGAGAGAAATTCCTCGCTGAAGTGTGCTCTGGCTTGTATCGTTCAATGAATGTAAGGGGACCAGGTAGGTTTGCGCCGATGCATGTTGGTGAGGGATAGAGATGTTGCGAATTGGCAAGCAGAGACGGTTGGAGCTGACGATACTTGACTGCTAGCTGTTGAATTGCGGTTTGGAATAACTGGAAAAGTTGCGCGACATAGATAATTTTGTCCTCTTGGAATGGGTCCCCGTTAAGTTCGATGGTTTCAGTAAGACGTTGTACCACAAAGATATCGACGAAGACTGCGCCAGCGAAAGAGAGTTTCGGACCCGCAAGGGAGATAATGAAGCAGGGGCAGCATGATACATTGCGTACTCCAGTGTACTGTGGCCAACCATCCAGTTAGCTAACACTATTCCTGCAGGAAAGGTGCTTTTTGTACCCACCTGATCACTTGCAATATGTTTCCTGAGGGTGAGTGGCCCTTGCAGTTCACAGTCTCCGCCATTCCCTGGTTCATTCTTCAGCTCAAAGTGAGCTGTTATCGCCTCAGTCGATTGGTCTGCGAGCTTGACAAGAGTCATAGCATCACCCGACTTGCCTTCATTGCGGGCCAGTCGGTAGTGGGGTTGAAGTTTGATACCCAGAAGCTTGCCAAGGATCGGGCACACCGCTTCTTCTCGGGCTTTATCTGTGTCAAATATTCTAGACGACTCAACGAAAAGGTTTCTGGTTCGTACGATAACCTCTTCGTCGACGGCCGTGTTGCCTACTTTGCTTATGCTATCTCTGACTTGCGCGAATATCGGTTCGTATATGCTAATAGCTGGACCGCTCCGCTCGAAGGGCCGGCCGTTGTAAATTGGATGTTGTTCTTGCTCCAGCCGAAATTCGTGGGGAGATTTGGACACTGTGGACGGCGCAAGGGCACTGCGCGCTTCCAGCACAGCAGTATGATGAACTATAGATCGCAGAAGAAAGTACACAGAATGCTCTTGACACGCGAAAAAATTAAATACCTTGCTCGTCTGGTCGCTCAGATTCGTTTAAGCGTCGACGCTTCGCTGGGTGATGAACTGGATATATGACTCCTTGATTCCGTGTCAAAAAGCGTAAAATACAAGATACCTGGCACCACGATTAACTGGAGCACATTCTCGTCAGGTCCAGATGGCCACAGATCTGACAGTTTCTGCCCCGGTGCGAGAGGACCGTTCAAAGCCTCCAGCCGAGGCTGCTTGTCTTGATCGAGGAGTTCAGACATGTCATTCTTGAACTCTTCAGTTGAGACCACACTAATGGGTCGTTTTGGGGTGTAGAGTGTTAAGTCGAGCGTCACACCCCCATGCTGGAGGCGAGGGTTTGAGTTCCAGATGGCTAACGACACCGACCCTGCGTGTGCGTTCGCCAGAAATGGTTGAAACGCGATATGGAAAAGGTTCAAATCAACGTCAGTGACGAAGTAAGTGAGTTCAAGGTTTGCCATGGAGTACTTATCCAGCGACGCCAACTCTGTTCAATTTGAGGGTGAATTTTGTTTGCACGTGCCATCTGGACACCACCGCTTTTGTTGCCACCTGGTCTGCTCTTTCACTTCACCTCTTTTTGTCATCCTCAGCTTTTTATCGCTCCAAACCGTTCGCCTGCAGACTTCAGGAACTTTCAAAGGCTGCTGGATCGTACTGTGGCCATCCATCTTCATCTACTATGAGGGTCTCCTATTTTTCAGTATGGGGTGATATCTCTGTTTCTCTAGAGACCTTCTGATCAAAGGATTGTTCGGAATATGCAGGGGGAGGGGGAGAGATAGTCGTCTGGCAAGTCCATACCACTGTAGGTGCAAAGGAGGAAATCCGACTGAGCTTTGTATACTGGGCTTATATAGCATCCTTTGCGGCCGTCAAAGCCACAATTGTATACTAAGTATACACATGAGGTACAACGTCGACTAGATATAACATGGAGGAGGCTCCTCAAAGCCTCCGCTTTGTAAAGAGAATTTTCACAGAAGTATCGGGAATGACTTTCGACTCCAACCACTTTACTTGTGGAATATCGCTCGTTTCCAACTTGAAGTCATAGGTCAATAAGATATAGACCAAGATCATCTTCAGCTCTGCGACGGCAAAAAATCGGCCAGGGCTAGCAATCAATACTTCCACCTCAGTTTCATGCCTTAAGGCGACCGAATCTGGTGTCACGTACCAAGCAGGTCTTCCATGACCAAAGGCCATGTAATCAAGAGACGGCGTGGCCATTAATGGCTGGTCAACACCATCTTCCCCGAAAAAACGAAACCCGTTGAATATTTCCGCGTTTGGATAGTGCGCCTCATCTCGATGGACTCCCCATGCGTTTGCGCAGAGGTGTGTTCCGGCTGGGACAACGGTCCCATCTGAGAAGGTGAAATCCTTAACGACGCGCCTATTCATCATCACTAGCGGATTACGATGAATGAGACATTATAATTATGCTCGAATGTGGAAGACATACCAAGTCCTAGTCCATAAAACCTTGCCGTTTCTCGCATGAAGCTGTCCATCTTGAATAAATTCCCTAGTGCAGCTTTCGTCCAGCCCTCGAGTTCTATGACAGCTTCTGCCTCTTCTCGAAGCGGTTGGATATATTCTTGTCTCGCGGCAAGTACATGTATAATTTGTGAGAATGTCTAGAATAAAATGGAACGGTCGTCAGCTAGAAAATAATCAAGAAGATACAAAACCTACCACCGCAGACGTATGTGTAGAGGCGAAGCTAAATAGTAGCATACGCTTCGCTACGTTGCGAACATTCCTCTCCTCCCCGGTAGATCTTGCACTCTCGAGAGTCCAAGTAATGATGTCGTTCTGCAATTCCTCAGCCGAAATTTCAGTCATGATCAGGAGCAGGGCACACCGGTTTATCTGTCCAGTTTACACCATGCAGACTTTCCTGCTCGAGTCGATACTTCACTAATGGCCCAAGATAGACTTCCAGTCCAGCAACGACACCGTCAATGTTGGCAATATACTTGCCCAGAAATCTATCCCAATTGGATGAGTGTGGATCCACACGCGATTAAATCAAGTTCCAAAACTTACGGTCTAACAAAACCCGGAAAGAAGTAGAGAAGCCGTCCTTTTACAAGTTCCATCGCTGAACTAACGCACAATTTGCGATATTCGACGTCCCGACCTAGACAGATGAGAAACATGGGCCATGTTTCTCGTCAATGATACCACGACTCACACAATGGCAGACCGACAAAAGCTCTGGAGGTCACTCTAGATATCAATTCAACCAAGCTCTCGAACACTGGAACGCTGGCCCATTCTGATGGGGAGATCGGATGACATGTCTCCTGGAACGCATAATCCAGATAAGCTCACCTCCATCTCGGCATGGGATAAGATCGTCCAAAGCGTGTATCATCTCCTCCCGAAGGTCATCAAATTGAGCGGCGATGTTACGCGTAAGAGGACCTCTAACAATGTTGATGTGATAGGGATTCATGGTGACTTCTGGACCGATTGTGTGGTCCCATTGATAGAACTAGAGATTCGAGGATTTAAGAAAGACCGATGGCCGGAAAATAGTAAGTGGACGTACGATGGGATTTGCTCGCGAACCACATAGCTGGTCTTCACTCGCTTTACGCATATCGTCTATTTTTTGGGGACCATTCGCAACGACTAACCACTCATCGATCATAGGAATTTTCCATACTCCACCGGGGTACTAGGCGAACAATGATGTTAGAGAATTACGAAAAATATAGCGCAGGCCTACTTTTTTATAACCCTCTTCGATAATTCGTTGACTACCGAGAAGAAAGTTGAGCGCGGATAAGAAAGAAAGAATCGGCGTCGAGTATCCGATACTAGGAATATGGTCTAGCTATGTCTAGATGCAGTGAGCTCGTTGTTATGATTTAAGAAGATCCTCACTTTTCGATCTCTGAGAAGAATTTTACGCAGTAGAATAAAGACCACAGACCAAGTAGCAATTTGGAGGAGGGTGAGCATAGCGAAGCAATGCACGAGCTCTCAAACATGTCCTGTTTTAATACGTGCCATGAGATAGGCCGGCGTTTAGATGAGATTCCCTGAGGTCCAAGTAGGTTAACGGCGATGTCATTGTGCCCACAAGGACATCGGCAGATAACGAGTTGCCTACTATGGCTTGTCGAAGTCACATATCAGTAAAAGACCGGGTAGGCTTTCGTTGTGATTCTATGTAAAACTTTGTGAACCTTCCTGAAAGGCAACGCACACAAATGATCGATTGCCGACACATGACCGTTCGAACACGAGCGGAAGGGAGAATGAATACGCGGGACTGCTGGACGCCTCGAGGTTGCTGCAAGCGGTTGGGCTCGGAGTCAGGTTTTGCATCGTTGCCGGCGAAGATTCCGAGATCACCAGGACTGACCAGGTGCGTGTGATCGCCGAAGCTCTTCTGCTGGAAGTGCTTCCGGCAATTGCAGAAACGACTTCGAGATGTTACATAGATTGAGGTACAGTAACAGGTACAGCCTTGAAAGGTATACAATAGGCAATATAAATAGAAAAAATCAGTGACTATTTCGAGACTTTGAGCAAATATTGGGGTTATATATGATTAAAGTGATATACTCATCTCATCCCCCACCGCCGCAGCCACCTCCTCCGCCACAGCCTCCACCACCTCCGCAACCTCCACCTCCACCACCTCCATCACCACCTCCACCAGAGTCGCCTAAATTACCATGTATTAGCACACGGCTAGTTTCTTTGATACAAAAACACTCACCACCGCCGCAGCCCCCGCCACATCCCCCTCCTCCGCTACATCCCCCACCACCACACTGAGATTTGGAACAAAAGTCAGAGAGAGTTGATGAAAGAGAGTAAATATTACTCACGCCACCACCACATCCTCCTGCACCTCCTGAGTCGACATGAGTACCGCACGAGGAAACACAGCCGCCAACTCCTCCACCATAGTAGATCGGGACTGGAAGTAAGAATGGCGCTCCATACATATATGGGGAGTACGTGTCAGAGTAGACCCGCCTCCCTCGTGAATCAACAACCTCGCCATCCCTATAAGCGTGAGGAGGATGCAGGCCCAACCCTCGTCCCTCTGCTTCAACCTTGGCAGCTCTCTTCGCAGCTTTCTTAGCCTCCTTATCTTTCTGCTTCTTTAGGCTGACATAACGCGCGTTCATCAACGTATGGGTCACACTAGACACCTGCTTGAAACGGACAGCATTGTGATCCGAAGGATGTGTCGCAGAAAGCAAATCTGGGCGGTCAAAGGGCACGAGATGGGAAGGAGGCTGCGACCCGTGCAGACCGATGAGGCGTGAAAGTCGTTTGCCAATGGAGTCGCCTGGGATAGGACAACCACAGTGAGTGTATTCGACGTTGAAGCGTGATTTCCATGCTCGACAGGTTATATCAAATGCAGAGGACAACGTGACACCTTCGACTTTATCGTCACTGCGAGTTTGATAAGTACACTGGAGGTAGCTCATAACGAGATACGTACTGATCGATGAACCTTCCAACATGCGTGGTGCAATCCGCCTTATATTTACTTGCCACTAGTTGGTGAGTGTGCCATACAAGGTCAATATCGAGAGTCGGCACGAAGAATGAAGCAGGAGTCGACGCTAATAGGTCCAGGAAGCTGCAGAGTAAAGCAGTTAGCCTCTTTGATTGCAACCAAACCAGGATTCGTACGCATGATACCGTGCCAGTGCGTGCTGCAGTGCCAATTCATCGTCCACGCTGTCGAAGTAGCCTGCTTTGGTCCAGCCAAGGTCGTACATCTTCTGCACAAAGGACCCCTGGCGGATAACTGCCCCCACGAGCTCGACAGAATACGGCTTCTCATTGAAGTATGTGACCATGATTCGAGAGAGTCTGTAAGGATGTCCGTTAGCACTACAAGCCACAACTGACGTGACGAGATAGACGGACAGACGAGTTTGGGGAGCTATGACCTCTCTCAATTTATCCATAGAGAACTGAAC
>Ga0247742_10002854_pt1 | contig 11177 bp, 16 predicted proteins | sample UWRJL208509C2_FD_180944 | JGI IMG/M metagenome (GOLD analysis project Ga0247742, IMG submission 180944) | Plant litter microbial communities from Arlington Agricultural Research Station in Wisconsin, United States - UWRJ-L208-509C-2 | ecosystem: Environmental > Terrestrial > Plant litter >... | reverse complement strand
AAGATGTACAGGGCAAAGGCATACACATTCTCCGAGGGGATATCCCACCACTTGCGCGTGCTGCCCGAGCGCAGATCTGGCGGTACATGTACGGTCAGATCGGTCGGTGCCGAGCGCCAGCCATACCAGAGTCCGGCACTGAGCAGAGCAAGGATTACTACCGCCAGACGCAGGCTGAAGATATGGGCCTGTTGGGCATCGACCTTGTTCCGAAATCGGCTCATGGCTGCCACCGTGACAGGGCAGGACGCAGCCGACGCGAACGGCGAACGGTCCAGGCACCGGAGTGGAGGATCAGACTGCCGCGATCCAAGCGCCAACGGCTGGCGAGCATCCATTCGAGTTTGCGGTACAACCAGGTCTCGGGGCGAGCCCGTTTGGCCCGGCGCAGTAGCGTGCCACCGGCCAATAACACCAGCGCCATGCCGGCAATCATGCCGGTCGGCGCTATGGCAATGGAAGCGGTGGCAATCGCTAGAGGAACGCCCAGCAGCAGGCCAATGACGGCGCCGGCGCCGAGAGCTACCCACATCTCATCATTGGTCAACCCTCGCAATACGGCGGGATCACGATTGAGTCGCTCTGGAAGAAAGACCAAGGTGCCGTCGGCAAGGAGTTCGATAGTGTCGTTCATGCCGACCTCACAGAATGGCGGCCGCCTTGGTCAGGAACCAGATGATGATCACCACCAGCAGGGCACCGATGCCGACCACTGCACCCAAGTCCTTCCAGGTCTTTCGTTGGTTTTGCACGTCGGCGTACACGGTCAACGAGTGCCACGCCACCCCCAAGAAAGCGAGTAGGGCGATCAGCAGACCGAGCAGGATGCCGCCGTCGTAGGCATAGTTTTTGATCGTCTCGATCAAACCGGATCCTTCGCCGCGCGAAGGGGCTTCCATGGTGGGGAGCTCGGCAAAAGCCAGGCTTGGGCCGAGCACCAGCAGCAGTCCGATCAAGCGCTGGCTCGCACGATCACGCAGGTTGTTTTTCAGAGGGGTAAAGCACTTGAGCATGGCGGCGATCTCCTGGGTTAGGACAGGGTGAAGAACATCAAAACCAGCAAGGTGAGCAGCACGCGTGCGGCGCTGCCGCCGAAGGCTCCAAAGCGCACGCTGCCGCTCGCCCAACCCCGGTAAGCCGTCCACATCACCCAGGCGCACCACAGCAAGGTCAGGACGAGAACCAGGGACAGCCACAGCGTCGAACTGCTCTGCGGTGCGAAGCCGGCGGCGTTTTGGAACGCAGCGATCTGAACGTCAGTCATGCTCATGGCGAGGGCTCCGCAATCGGAGTGTCGAGGCGGTAATTACCGACCAGTTCACTGGGGTCGCGGGGTTGCGCACGGGAGGGGAACAGATAGCTCTGCACCCCTTGGCGGATGCGCTGAATGTCCTGGGTCAGTCGGGGGTAGTCGAATCGATAGCGTTCGATTGGTTCAAGGGTACGGGCTGCCTCCGCTCGCGTCGCAAGGCGTTCGAGAGTGTCGAGTTGTTGCTGGACTAGGATGAGCTGTTCCTGCTCATGAGTCGATGCGGCATAGCCGCTGCCATGAGCGATGGCCAGTGAAAGGAATAACAAGCAGCGAAAGACGGTAGTCGACATGATGCTGGTCCATGTGGAGATGGCGCCAGCATCAAGTTAGGGGTTGAATTACTCAGTATAAAACGCGAGATGGGATGTATCGCTTTTTTGGAGGCGAGCGGAAGAAACTTACCCACACATACACTAGCAATCGATTGGGCGAAAAAGAGAGCCCAGTCTAGCAATCCTTCCCCATTAGTAATGTGTTGCTCATAGGGCAATGAGTGGATTCACTTCTGCTTGAAACGCGTATGGGTGACGAAGAGTCCATCATCGCTTAGCATGGAGGCGTTCACTTCTCATTTCCCTAACCTGAAGGAAGTTTCACATGTCTCGTTTGGCTGAATTTCGCAAGCTTGAACAACAACTGGCCGAACAGCTCGCAGAGCTCGAGTCGATGAAAAGTGACTCCGGTCTGAAAAAAGAAATGGAATTTGAGAGCAAACTACGGGCGTTGCTTGGCGAGTACGGCTTCAGCTTGAAGAACATCATTGGCATCCTGGATCCAGAGGCTGGCCGTCGTACCTCGGCACCAATAGTTGCCCCCGTAAAGGCAGTCCGTAAGGCTCGCGAAGTGAAGATTTATAAAAATCCGAACTCTGGTGAGGTGATCGAAACCAAGGGAGGAAATCATCGTCTACTGAAGGAATGGAAAGCCGAGTTTGGCGCAGACGTTGTTGACTCGTGGCGTACTCAGTAAGATCAGGTTGATGACAAGGGGCCTGTAAAGGCCCTTTTTTTCCGGTGAGAGCGATAAGTCCTGAAAGCAAGTTTTGACCCAGTCCTGCGCCAGTTTAATTGGTGGTTAGATTCTTGATATTCCCCCCAGTCTTGGACGCCTGCATTTCACTCGATGCTCTAACTCATAGTGGGAGTTGAGGGGGACCTTTAGCAGCTTAATTTGCATTCGTGCGATGTGTCAGTTTTCGGTCGCGGGATAACTATCCTGGCATCGGGGTATGTAAAAGAAAGATTGGTTTTTCCGAATCAGAGATACTTCTTGAATGTGGTTGCCGTGATTGCCGTAGTAATGCCGAGCATCACCGCACAAGGCAAAAACACGGCAGTGGGATTGAGCGAAAAGGGCAGGGACAGGTAAATGACCCAGGGCACGATCAGCAGTGGCATCACGGCTCGTTTAGCACGATGGTAGACAAAACTGCTCTCTCGCCCAGCGCCAAATTTTCGTAGGTCACGGCGCATCAGTCCATCGACAAAACCAGTGAACATGGCCAGCAGAAACAGGGGAGTGGCCAGGACCAGAATGGTCAGGCGCACCACGAAAGTGAAGGTCACATACACCGCTGCCAACACGAAATCCTCAATGCTCACGTAGAGCTGGTTGATCCAGCTCCAGACGCCGTTGCGCTGGCTCGACAGCCGCGCCTGCTGAGCAAAATCTGCAAAGCCGGTCTTGACCAACAACCACTGATTGAGAAAATCCAGTAACTGGATGATCGTTTGCCCAGGCTGCTGGAGGATGAGTGAAGATTTGAAGTGTTGGCTAAGCCAGCCCAGTTCATTGGTCAGCATGGCCTGGCTGTGCCGCCAGCCCTGATCGCCCCAAAAGAGCAATAGGCCTGCAAACTCGATCAGGATCGAGAACAGCAACGAGGCGATCAGTACACCAATAATGCGTAAAACCAAGCCAATCACCGAGACGATTAATCCTGGGCGCTGGATTGGTTGTGGCGGCGTGTTTTGGGTGGAAGTCGCCATCGTTCACTCCATTGTGCGTTGCAGAGTTAATGCCATCACGATCCTTCTGGATAGTTTTCTGCTGAGTCAAAAACCTGCAGCAGGGGCGGGCTACCCGACCTGATCCAGATTGAAGTTGGTAGTTGGGCCGCCACCGCTTGCGCTCCACCATTGCCCCGCCTGCGCGTTATAGGTCGCCCGCATTCGCTGGGTGAGCTCCTGCAGGTCCTTGGGCATGGCATCGTCGTTGGAGGATTTTGGCAACGGCATGCGGACTTTCCACAGCTGGCCACCGGCCTGGAAGGAGAACATTTGCCCCTTGGGCAAACTGACGATGTGCGCAGGCTCGATCAGCGGCACACTGGTGCTGCTGACGCGGTCCTGCGAGGACGAAGTGAAGTCGGTATTGGCCTCAGGATCGGAGGTGTCGGTGGCACCCGACACCAGGGTTTTGGTCAGCACGTTGACCTTGGGCAACTGCTGGGTGAGCAACTCAGCGGTGGCGGTTTCGCGTACGCGGAGCATCTGCAGGGTGTTGAAGTTGCCAATCACCTGGCCGGCCTTGGCCCGATTACCAATGCGCGCTTCGATATCGCTGAGGGTCTGGGTGTAGGCGGTTACCTGGATGCCAGCGCCGCCACCCTTATTGATCAGCGGGATGAACTCATCACCCATCAACTCGTTGAACTCATCGGCGTGGAGGTTGATCGGCAACTTGTCGTTGCTGTTGTTCGATGCGGGCAGGCCATGGTCAATGCCATGTTTGTAGATGTGCCCCGCGACCGAGACCAAGTCGGCGAACATGGAGTTGCCCACAGCGGCGGCCACCTCGGCGTCGGTCAGCGCATCCAGACCGATGTAGACGATGCCGCGTTTTCGGATGATCTGCATCCAGTCGAAGATCGGCCGCGGGTCATCCAGGTCGGTGTAGTTTGGGGCCAGTAACTGGGCGGTCTTGCCGGTGGTGAGTTTCTCCAGCAGCGGCAGTAGCGAGGCCACGATTTTGTCGAAGTAAGTACGGTCATATCGCACAGCTGAACGCAGTCCGTCCATTACCGGATCAAATACCCGCTTCAACGCTAGGTACTGCTCGATGGCCACCACCCGCTTTTCGCGTCCCACCATATGCCGGGGAATGTTCTTCTCGGTGAGCTTGCCTTCAAGTTGGACGATCACTTCCCACGCCTTCGGGTGGGTCTTGGCGAAAAACTGCTGGGCGTACTCGATGAACAGGGCGTCGATGTTGACCACATGTCGCTGGATCTGCAGGTAGTCCGGACGCCGGCCCAACTCGATCAGAGCGCGGGCGATGATGTTGACGAAACGCCAGGCGAACTCACGAAAGGCCGCGGAGTTGCCTTCACCGCTGAGCTGCCCGGCGATGCGCGACGCCACTTCCGAAATGCGCCCGAAACGTCCTACGGCGTTGTAACGCGCGGAGATCTCTGGCCAGCCTAGATGGAAAACATAGAATTCCTTTTCCCGACCGGCGCGTTTGGCTTCGACGTACATGCGTTTGAGCAGGTCGGCATCGCCCTTAGGATCGAAAACGATGACCACCTCATGTTCGACGCGGTGAATGTCCTGGGTGATGTACACCTCGGCGAGTCGCGTCTTGCCGACGCGAGTAGTGCCTAGCACCAGAGTGTGTCCGACCCGTTCGCCAAGTGGCAGACTGACCTCCGTTTCATTGGGCTCGACCCCATGCAACAGCGGCGAGCCACCTACCGGGGGCAAAGGGCGCAACGGATTGAAGGCACTGTCCCAGGCGGTGACACGGACCAATGTCGAGAGCGGAAACGGTGCATGCTCCAGGCGCCGTTCGAGTCCACGGGCCAGACGGTAACAGGTCGGTTGGTCAACATAGTGGGCGACCGCCGGATCCTGGGCTTCGACCAGGCGCTGGGTGTGCAGGCGTGTCCAGCGAAAGCCGCGGCCCATGAACAGACGCTTGCGGCTGATCGGAATCTGTCGACTGGTCAGCTCGTAACGGGGCAGCCGACGGATATTGCGCCGATAGCGCAGCACCTCCCAGGCTTGTCGAAGCCGGATAAGGCCGAACAGGGCATAGGCCAGCGCCGCAACCAGCCCAATCTCGGGTGACAGGGCCACAGCCCAGGGCGAGTACACGCACAACACTGCGGCGGCGATGCAGATCGCTACGGTGTACAGCTCCACCGCTGGCCGGAGCTTGGACTCCATCGCATGCTCGGCCATGACCTGACTCACTGTTCCAATGAGGTGGCAGTGATCAAGACGGGGTAGTGCTCAATCTGCAGGCGGGTGGCGATGTCGTTGCCATTCACCGGCAGGATGGTGATGCCCGGAGCGGCTGCTCGAATCCGGGCTAGGGCTTCATTATCGGCCACTTCGATGGCGAGGCCAGCCGCGCCTATTTCCTGCAGTTCAGTCGCGCGTTGACGCAACCAATCCAGTGACTGGGGATCCTCACCGACCAGGAAAAATGGCTGTAAGCCCGGCATGTTCAGGGCGCGAGACGTGATTTGGCCGGGGCTCAAGTGAGAGCTGCGGACGGGCAGTATCCAGGCTTCATCGGCAAACGTGGACAGGTCCGCATGCATGGCCCGATCAGGCTGGGTCTTTGTGTTTATTGGCGGCCTGGCGACCTGAAAATGGGGTCGGGTGAAGTCGCTAGGCTGATCCCCGGCTACGGTCAGTTCTGGCTGGGCGAAAGGAGCCAAGAGCAGGATGAAATAGCAGATAAGGGATATTCGCTTCATGGTGGTGTGCCCTGTTTGAAGGAAACCTGCAGTCGTTCGAGTTGTCGGGAAAAGCCGGCGCGGTAACGCGCGGCCGGCGTTCCTCCTGCCGGGCGGTGATAACGTCCGGCAGCCAACACCCAATCACCGGTGGCGGCGTGATGTTCCTGCAACAGCGCGGCGGTCACGGCGAGATTTCGGTAGGGATCGAGGGCTTCGCAAGGGCTGGAAAAACGTTGCCCGTGGTAACCCAGGTTGGTTTGCCCGAGACCGGCATCGACCCGCTTGGCGTCATGTCGGGCGAGGGCCTGAAGTAAGGCGTGACAGGCGGCCTGGCGAGTGGCGAAGCGGTAAGGACTACCGGCGATGTTCAGGGTCCAGGGCCAGGGCAGCAGTCGACCACGGACGCGGAGTCCACTTTCCTGCAGGGCGATCGCGAATAGCACCGTAGAAGGAATGTCGGCGTCATGCGCCGCCAATTGGTAGGCCGGCGGCGGAAACTCCTCGGCCTGAGCGGCCAGCATTGCCAACATCAGGCTAATACCGCTCAGTCGAGGCGTTGCCATTGTCCAGTCACCTGTTGAAATGTGGCAGGCAATGGCCCCGGGGCACCCAGGTTGAACCAGCGACCATGGTCATGGTTCAAGGTGATCTGCTGGCGTTGGACCTTGACCGGATCGATGTCCGCTTGCCGAGCCCAGCTACGGACGCGTTCATCCTGGCCTTGGCTGCCCACCAGGTAGATATCGAACGCCGTGTCGCTGCTTTGCAGACGCTGCGCTTCGTAGGTGCACGCTTGGCAGTGGTCCTCCACAAACAGGGCCTGGCGCGGCATGACCGATGAGCTGGCAGGGGGTGGGGACGCCATGCCCTGGATCGGCAGCAGCCCGGGAAACAGCTTGGTCCAGGCCGCGGTGTAAGCGTTTTGGTAAGCCAACTCGCGCTCGGCGCGTTTGGCTTCCAGCGCTACCTGTAATTCGGCATAGCGCTGGCGCTCTTGGTCGGTCTGGGCTTCGACCCCGAGTGCGGTCAACGGATCGAGGTTCGGGCTCCAGAAACCGCGCGGGCCGGCTTGGATCTGTTCGAAGCGCGTCCACTCCTGCTCCGTCAGACCCCAGCTCGCCGCCTGTTCAGAGTCAGAGCGCCCCAGGGGAGCGGACTGCGTGTCCTGGATCCGTGACTGTGTCGCGACGGGGTTGCCCACCGCAGCGCCCATGGCCAGTAGCGAAGCGAGACAGACAACGGTGGGCAGTAACGCTCTGTTCATGATCACTACTCAAGGGAGTGCACGGTCTGATCTGGCTGAGCGGCCACCGCGAAGATGGCTAAGTTCGGCTCCAATACTTTTAGGTGCCAGGCCCCGAGCTGCTCACCGCTATGTAGCAGCCGGACATCCATGAGAGAGCGGCTGTCATGGGGTGCGACCGCCAGAAAACGCTCACCTCCGCGGGACTCGACACTCAACACCGAGAACGGTGGCGAGAGTGGGGCATGCTTAGGGCGAGCCGTTTTTTTCGGCTTAGCAGTGGAAGACGTCGATGGTAGAGTTGATGGCTGGGACTTGAGCTCCACGAGCTGCTGCTCGACGTGCTCAAGGCGTGTGCGTAACACTGTCATGTCCGCCGTGGTGGCGCGGGCTGCCAGACCGTCGCGCAGTTCCTGTATTTCTTGTGCCCATTGATCCAACATCGGATCGAGGGTATTGGCCTGTTGCTCACTGGTATCGACCATCTGCTTCAGGTCTTTCAGCGCGTACTGCAGTTTCTCCTGGGCGTCCTTGAGGGCGTTTGAATCATGTTGCAGGGTGTCCAGGGTTTGTCGGTATTGCGTGTTCGTGCTCTGCAGTTCGGCCACGCGTTGATACTGGTTATACAAACCACCGCTCAGGCCGGCGACCGCCAAGCAAAGCAGCCCAATGATGAGGGTTTGAAACGTCGAGGCTCTCATGGGCGTGCCTCCAACAGATGGGGCGAGACGGGTGTGATCAGCGCGACGCCGGCCTCCGTTTTCTGCTGTTCGAAGCAGACCGAACGGCTGACTTCGTCGGTCGTGAGTTGCCAGGCGGGGCCAGCGAGCACTTGCAGCGCGCGGCGCAAAGAGATCGGGCCGAGCCGGTAATGGGCCGCGGGCAGGGGCCGAGTAAACAGCACCTTCACGGACGCGGTAACGGGGCAGAGCGAATAGCCCGAACGCTGCAATACGTACTGCAATGCATCCTGCACCGAAGGGTTCAGGCTGGACGGGATGCTCACGTCAATGATTTGGGCAAGAAGATCGCGTTGTTCCGTGGTGGGCTCGGTGCTGACCAGCGTGTAGCGGCCATAACGAAGCTCTGCCGGATGGCTTTCTTCGGCTATGCCCCTCGAGTGCTGGGCCCGATTGGAGCCACTGTCGATCTCTGGATTGGTCGGCAAAGGGTTGGGGATTTGCGCGGTGCAGGCGCTCAACAAACCCAGCAGGCAGACAGGCGTGAAAAAACGCTCCATGGAAGAAACCTCATGTCAGATTCAGTGCAGAACCTGACATGAGGTGAAGGAGCGATTCAGTGAGAAAGTTGATTCAAGGCGGGTCGTGTTAAAGCAGCACGCGTTGCTATTCATAAAAAATGGCGAGCCCATCCAAGGCGGCAGTGTCGGGGTCGAAGATCAACAATCGCACATCCGCCAATGCCGCCAGATACAGAACGTTAACCAAGGCTTCTGGCGTGCCGGCATCGAGCTGCTCTTGTCTCAGGCTTGAGTAAGGCTGGCTTTCAATGTTCAGCAGGTTGTCGTCCGTCCAGGGCGTGCCGATCAGTTTGCACCCGATGCCACAGCAATCCGACAACGTGAACAGCTCGAACAAGAGGCCGGTTTGTCTTAGCGCGGAGTCACTGACCCACGCCTCCAGACACCGCATCGTTTCTTCGGGAAGGTGTGCGGTATTGATCTCCCAGGCTCGACTGTAGTGTCCCGTTTCGAAGCTTAGGCGATGGACCATGGCTTGGGCTTCTTCTCGGGAGTACAGGTCGCCGACGTGACACCGCTCGTTGAGCATTTCGCCAATCACGGCGTAGATCACTTGGCGCACCAGTCCGGTGGATTGGCAGCGTTCATCCAACTCATCCGGAATGAATTGGCCTTCGCTGATCAAGGCGAAATCGTCATTGAACAGGCAGGGGAACAGCCGCAGCTCATCGTCTGGCAGATGGGCCTGTGAGTCGTGTACGGGTCGAAAGCAGGGAGGGCAGTCGTCTTCGTAGGTGATCAGTAGCAGCCGTTCGATATGAAAGTTGTCGTAGCCGCGAGCAAATGGGTTTGAGGCCGCCAGCAGAGCTGGGGCTCGGGGTGTGGGGTTCATGAGCGTTCTCCAGATGAAAATGAACAAGGCGCCCGAAGACGCCTGTGAGGGTTAAAGCCAGCCATGTTCGGCAAGGGAGAGAGGACGACCTTCACCCACGATGAAGTGATCCAGTACACGCACTTCGATCAAGGCCAAGGCCTCTTTCAACCGTGCGGTCAAGATGCGATCCGCCTGGCTGGGTTCCGTACACCCTGAGGGGTGGTTGTGCACAAAAATGGCGGCTGCGGCGTTATGCGCGAGGGAACGCTTAACGACTTGGCGGGGGTAAACGCTGGCCCCATCAATGCTGCCGTGAAAGAGGACTTCGAACGCCAGCACCCGGTGCTTGGCATCGAGAAAAATTACACCGAAGACTTCATGCTCTTGTTGCGCAAGGTGCAGTTTTAGATAAAACGCTACGGTGTCAGTGGCGGTCAGGATAGGGCCGCGGGTGAACAGCCGACGATCCAGAATTTGCAGCGCTTCGTCGATCAGCTGGTTTTGTTGGACGATACGATCGGCCTCGAAATCCGAGGTCTCGATCAGGGTGAATTGGGTGCTCATTGCGGTACCTCCGAAGGGAACAATCAGGGGTACACGCCCGAGGGGAGTGGTATCCCCAGTAGGTGTGGAGTCGCGGGCGTTAGCCGATGGCGCGCTGTTTACAACCGAGTGAATCGGTGGCGTTGACCGTGTTGGGGTGAGCCACAGCCGTCGCAGGGCAACGGAGAAAAGGCTTTTATCCCCCAGCCGGCTTCGGGATCGAAGTCGGCACTGATGGGCATCAACTGAACCAGTCCACGATGGATACCTGCGATGTGTTTCTCGATTTCATCCGTCGTGTAGTAGAGCGATAACGTGCTGTAGTCCTCGTAAGCAGTAGCTAACAGGCAGTCATCGCAAAGCCAGAAGGATTCCATGTTGGTTCTCCTGTGCTGATTGAGAAAAGGCGCTCAACGGAGCGCCTTGGTGAGAAACATCGTGTCCTGTTCAGACGGACTGAACGTTACGGGTAGCATCACGGCGAGCCGTGCGAGGAGTGGGTGGAGAGTCAGGTTCAACCCGAGCCTCTGTTGGGTTTTCGATTTCCTCCGCTTTGGCATCAGCCGATGGTGGGGAGGGCTCACTGGTGGACGCTTGCTCAGCAGGTGCTGCTGCTTCCTGCCTGGCGGGCGCTTTGTACTCGAACGTGCCGTCGACCTTGATCCAGTCGATGAACAGCAAGCGACCTTTCAGACTGGCGCCTGGTTGACCTTGTTTAGCACCTTTCTCGTAGAGAAACGGATCGATCCACAGGTCGCCGATACGGAACGACAGCAAGACCTTTTTCTCGGCCTTGACGGCGTCCGTATAGAGACGAATCAAACGTTCAGCTTCGCCCCCCGCGACTTTGCAGTCGAAACGGGTGTACTCGACCGCATCGGAGGCACCGTGCAGGGCGGCGATATCGCAGGCCATGAACGGCTGGCCGCGGCGGACTTGGACTTCACGAACACGGTTGAGGTAACCGATACCGACGGTGTGCAGGTTGAAGTAGTTGGTCGCTTCTTGGGAGTGGTTGGCGTGGGCCATGGTAGTTCTCCTGTTTCAAGGGAAAACGGCGACGCACAGTCCCTGACGGGGAAGTGAGCCCCCGTCAGGGTGGGTAAGGTGAAGTTGAGCGATGAACGACTCTCCACCGGCAAGCCGATGACGAGCAGAACGATGCGTCTGGGGGGAGTAGCGGTGCAGCAGATGAATGTCTGCGTTGGTGATCCGCAGGCATGGGGTAGTGGGCATTCATCACCGCTGAAGCGGTAACCGCGCGAGCTTCCGAACGCTGATCGCACTTGGGTAAACCACCACGAACGTGGCGTA
>Ga0247742_10002853_pt1 | contig 11177 bp, 12 predicted proteins | sample UWRJL208509C2_FD_180944 | JGI IMG/M metagenome (GOLD analysis project Ga0247742, IMG submission 180944) | Plant litter microbial communities from Arlington Agricultural Research Station in Wisconsin, United States - UWRJ-L208-509C-2 | ecosystem: Environmental > Terrestrial > Plant litter >... | reverse complement strand
CTCGGCCAACACGATCGACCACGTGCTGCCGAGGTCGCGCGGGGGAGCGGACAGCTGGGAGAACCTGGTGGCCTGCTGCCTCAAGTGCAACAACGTGAAGGGCGACCGCACCCCGGGCGAGATGGGGTGGAACCTGCGCTTCCGGCCCCGTGCCCCGCACGGCACGTCGTGGCTGGTGCGCGGGGTCGAGCGTGCCGAGCCGCACTGGGAAGAGTTCCTGGCCCCCGCCGCCTAACGCCGCCGCCGGTTGAGTAGCGCCCGAGCGTTGTTCCGCTGGTTGAGTAGGCCGCGACGAAGGAGCAGCCGTATCGAAACCCGCCGCCCTACCGCTCCGCCTCGCTCCCGTCGACCGAGTCGATCGAGATCTCGTCCGCATCGAGCGTCGCCCGCAGTCGGTCGATGACCTCCGACGAGAACGCCCCGCGCTCGTACGCGTCACGCAGCGCATCGCGCTCGGCGACGAGCAACACCCGCCGCAACTGCTGAAACTGCGCCACCTCGTTCGACGGATCGGTGAGGTCGGCTTTCGCCCAGATCTCGAGCCGCCCGACCCACGCGTCGCCCACGACGTTGACCTCGTCGAGCACCTGCGGTCGCACTGGGGTTCCGGATGCCTCGGCCTCCGCCACCGCGGCCGCCAGGGCCGCATCGCCCGCGTCTTTCATCTGCTTGCGCAGCTCGTAGACCTCGGTGCGCTCGCCGCTGGTGGAGTCGGCGGCGGGTCGCAACCGACGCACGACCGGTGGCAGCAGCAGGCCCTGCACGACGAGCGTGATGATGGCGACCGCGAAGGCGACGAGCACCAGCGATTCGCGCATGGGCTGGCCTTCCGGGATGGTCTGCACCGCGGCGACCGTCACGACGCCGCGCATGCCGGAGAGTCCGAGGATCACGCCGTCGCGCCATCCGAGTGCCTGGTCCCTCTCGGCGGTGAGGTCGTTGTTCTGCATGTCGAGTCGCTTGCGGAAGTTCTGGAACGTCTGCGAGAACCGCGCCCGCGTCGTCTCGTCGACCTCGACCAGCGGCGGCGGGTTCTTCTCGAGCTCCGCCAGCTGGGCGACGATGCGATCGCGGGCGGCCTTGTCTTTCTCGGTGACGAGACCGAACCGGGCCCGGATGCCGCGCATGAAGCTTTGCGCTGGTGACTGCTTGATGCCGAGCTGCCGGAAGTTCGTCGCCCGCCGCTGGAAGTCCTCCTCCGTTACGTTGTCGAACCGACCCTTGGTCTGATCCGCTCGCGCCGCCCGCTTGCGATAGCGGTGGCGGATCGTCCAGAGCAGGGGCGGCATGGCAGCGAAACGGATGCCGACCAGCAGCACGATCACGAGGCCCGCGACGCCGAGGGTGCTGAGGAGTTCATCCCCTTCCGCGACTTCGGAGACGATCGGCCACAGTTGAAAGCCCATGAAGAGGAAGACCGCGTTCTCGATCAGCAGGGTGACGATGCGCCAGGTGCCCGATTCGGCGAGCCGGAAGGACGCACGGATGCGGTACGCACCCTGGTTGCCGACGAGGATTCCGGCGACGACCACGGCCACCACCCCGGACGAGTGGGCGAACTCGCCGGCGAGGTAGGCGACGAAGGGGATCACGAGGGAGATAGCGGCATCTAGCACCGGGTCGGTGACGCGGGCGCGGAGGGTGACGGCGACGACCCCGAGGACGCCGCCGATGATCACGGCGCCGACGACTGCCCAGAGGAAGGTGAGGGCGATCATCCAGCCGCTGGGGGATTGAACGGATGTCGTGACGATCGCGAGCATCGTCGACAGCAGAACGAGGGCGGTCGCGTCGTTGACCAGGCCTTCGCCCTCGAGGATGGTGACGATTCGCGGCGGCAGGCCGAGTCGCTTGCCGAGGCTGGTCGCGGCGACGGCGTCGGGCGGTGCGACCACGGCACCCAGCGCGATGGCGAGGGCGATGGGAACCGTCAGCCAGAGCAGGTACACGAGCACCCCGACCAGCACGGCGGAGACGACGACGAGCACGATGGCGAGGAATCCGATCACCCGCAGATTGCGCCGGAAGTCGACGAACGGCACCTTGCGGGCGGCCGCGTACAGCAGCGGTGGCAGCACGACCGTCAGCACGATCGAGGGTTCGACCTCGAAGTGCGGGATCGCGGGGATGGCTCCCACCACGACGCCGACGACGGTGAGCGCCAGGGGAGCGGCGACGCCGATGCGCCCGGCGAAGAACGACACCACCCCGATGACCAGCACCACGGCGACGACTACGAGGGTGACGAGCTCGGTGCTCTCCATCCGCCCAGGCTAGCGAACCCCGCCGCCCCGCCGGTCGAGTAGCGCCCGAGCGCCCGCGCGAGGACGCGTATCGAGGCCCACCCCGCCGAACGGTCCCTGAGCTTGTCGAAGCGCGCGTACCCTCCACCCCATGCCCCAACGCCACGTCTTCACCGGCCGAATAGCCGGCCTAGGCACCACCTCAGGCGTGCGCCTAGTAGTAGGACTGTGGTCAACAGCCCCATTCGGCCCTTTCGCCGACGTCATGCTCGAAGAGCCAGGCGGTCACCGAATCCTCCTGGCCCCGACCGACGAGATCGCGGACTTCATCGCCACGACCTACACCTTCGACGAGATCCGAGTCGCGCCGGTCACCTTCCGCCGAACCACCGCCGGCGTCACCCTCTCGGCCCCACGCCTCTCCCTCACCTTCGGCGTGGGCAGCATCTCTCCGCTGGGCCGCCTACTCCGGGTAGTCCCGCCAGCCTTCGCCACCAACACCACTTGGCTCCGCACCATCGACCCAATAGCCCGCGCCCTGGTCCCCGGTGTCCGCACCGCAGGCTCCGCCAACGCCGGGCGCCGCGAGTTCTACGGAGTGACCCGAGCCCGCGCGATCACGGATGCCGCGGCCACCTGGCAAGACCGCGACCTGGGCTCGCTCGCCCCACTCTGGCCTCCGGTGCGCTTCGGTTTCGCGAGTGCGCCATCAGACCCTCAGATCGTAGATGTGACAACGACAATCGTCGGTTGAATACATAACGGATGACCGATATCTCGATGCTTCTCAGCAGAACTGTTTAGCTCGATTTGAAACCAACTGATTGTTACGCCATTTATAGATCGACCATCCCGCCAGCCTCGACGGCATCCAAGGCGATTGCGTTCAGTAAGGACCCCAGGTCATCTACAACGGGCTCTGTACTCGTGATTGCCGTAGCCAAGAAGGAACCGACAGTTGCCTGAATTACCCCAGCCAATTGGGCTTGAGACGCCTTATCTTGTTTTTGAGTGGCGTTGGGCTCACCTCGCCACTCGTCAACTTCGCTAATCGTGAGTCGGTCAGTCCAACAGGCTACGGTGAGCCAGGTCGAGCTTTCGCGCTCAGACGAGTTTCGGATGAGACGGCTGATAACCGACACCTGGCGATGGAGGGCATCGACTCGACGAACGTCGGAATCGTCCACATCGGCCAGTTCTGCGGCCCTTTTACTCATTTCGCGCCAGATATCTTGCTCGTGACTGTCCTCAAGAAGGAGAGGTTCCCCGGGATCGAAATGGTCGACAGCACTCTGGCGCTCAGCGATCCATGCCCATGTCATCGACCACGAAGGCAGAGCCCTTGCGAGAGGATGCCCGCCTACCTTGGTAGACCATTCGTGCATCCCGCGGAGTTTGTTCTTTTGGGCTGCCATCGGGCGCCTAGATGTCGCCGGCCCAGGGTCGCTCCTGCCCCGCGCTTCTATCCCGTGCCAGCCATTCCGTGTCTGAGCTGCGAAGTCAGGGCGGCTACCTGTGGAGACGTACAAAGGCGAGGTCTTGGACAGCCGATCGATGTCCAAAATGGCCTTGAACGGGTTCCAACCGTAGGAATGTGCGGACGAGACTGCGATGCATAGTCCTAGTGATTCGGTCAAAAATCTCGACATCGCTGATGAACAAGACATCGAAGCACGGTTCCAGGTTAGCTCTGAGCCGGGGCGCCAATTGGTGTTTTCCATCAGGAGGGCGACTTCGGCTACCACCGTTACTAGCGTGGCGGGACGATACGGTCGCCGCACAATGAAGGCAGACACGAACGGCCAAAGCTCCGGACGAATCTGCCATCTTGTGTTCCCAGGTACAGCCGCCCACACTCCTTCAGGGTCAGAGACAGAAGGCGGTGACGAGCATTGATAAGAGCGCACGGAAATGAAAGCCATTCAACATTCATACCGCGGCCAACCCTATGGACTGCTCGCCACCATTGGTGAGTCTCTCCTCGACCGCCTGGCAGACCAGGGCAGCGGTGCTCACGTCGGCGCTGAGCCTGCTCCTATCCGCAACCCGAAGTTCCCTCGCGGTGGTAGAGCTAACAGTGGCTGTTAGATTTGCGCCATGTCGACACCGGACGTACGCGAAGAGCTCGAGGCTTTTGTAGCTGAACGTGACTGGAGTCAGTTTCACTCGCCGGACAACCTCGCTAAGAGCATTTCCATCGAGGCCGGCGAACTTCTCGAACTATTTCAATGGTCATCGGCGGCGGACGAGGAGCGAGTGAAGGAAGAGCTCGCGGATGTCCTTACTTACTGCCACCTACTGGCCTATCGTCTCGGGGTCGAACCCGATGGGCTGATCCTCCAGAAACTCGCTATTACCCGAAACAAGTACCCCATCGAGAAGTCCCGTGGACGAAGCGCCAAGTACACCGACCTTTGAAGTATTGCGGCTTCCGTTCTCATCGGAATCCGTCAGCGCTTGGTCCCAACTCCGAGGCAAGAGCAGCAACTGGCCCGTCGTCTACGTTCTGGACGACCGGCATGCCAAAGGAAAGAGCTCCGCGAGTCGAAAGGTTTACGTCGGCGAGACGCTTGGCGCGGTAGGGCGAATGAAGCAGCATCTGTCGTCCCCTCGCAAGCAAGGGATGACGACTGCCCGGGTCATCATTGACGAAACGTTCAATAAGTCGGTGTGTTTGGACCTCGAGTCACAACTGATCCAACTCCTGTCGGGCGACGGCGCCTACGAGGTGCTCAACCTCAATCATGGAGTAGTCGACGCGGACTACTTCGATCGCGAACGATATCGTGTCGCTTTCGATGAGATCTTTGCGGAGTTGCGCGAAGAGGGAGTTTTTACCCGGCCCGTGATGGAGATCGTGAACGGCGACCTCTACAAGCTTTCACCGTTCAAGGCGCTGACGGACGACCAGGGCATCGCCGTCGAGTTGATCCTCGAATCGTTGCTGGACGACCTGAGGACAGGCGAGCAAAGCACCTCTGTCGTTCAGGGCGAACCGGGGACGGGTAAGACCGTCGTCGCCATCTACCTTCAAAAGCTCATCGCGGACATCGCTCGAGGTCGCGACGCTGACGACCCCGAAGAGGATTCGCCATACTCAGAGTTCTTTACCGCGGAGAATCAGAAACTCTTGCGGGACCTTCGAGTCGTTTTTGTCATCCCGCAGCAAGCGCTCCGGACGTCAGTAGAGCGGGTGTTCGCGAAAACGCCGGGCCTCGCAAAGGCGAGCGTGATGTCAGCCTTCGACATTGGCAAATCGTCCGACCACTTCGACTTGATCGTCATCGACGAAGCGCAGAACAATGATTTTGCCCTCATCAATGAAGCACTCTTTGGAGTGGATGACTCGTCGAAAACTCAACTGGACTGGATTCTTGCTAAGAGCACGCACCGCGTTCTCCTGGTGGACCCCGCACAGTCCGTTCGTCCAGCGGATTTACCTCTAGCCGAGCTTGCTCGCGTGACCTCCGCAGCCAGATCGGACAATCGGTTCTTCGCGCTCCGTTCGCAGATGCGTGTCAAGGCCGGCGACGACTACGTCGGTTACGTACGAGGTGTACTCGGAGGCGGCAGCGAGCTGCGACCGCGAGCGTTCGAAGGCTACGACCTTCGATTCTTCGATGACCTTGGCGAGATGCGCGAGCAGATTGCGCAACGAAATGAGGAAGTCGGACTCTCTCGTCTCGTTGCCGGATTCGCGTGGCCGTGGAAGTCGAAGCGGAAGAATAGCCGTGACGCAATCGACATCGAGATCGACGGCCTCCAGCTGCAGTGGAACTCCACCCAGGTGGACTGGGTTGCTTCTGCTCGCTCCTCGCAGGAGGTGGGCTCAATCCACACGGTTCAGGGTTACGACCTGAACTACGGAGGCGTCATTATCGGCCCCGACCTACGCTGGAACGCCGAAGCCGGCCGAACCCGATTTGACCGTACAACTTATTTTGATGCTCGGGGCAAGCAAAATAACAGACAGCTGGGCAAGAAATACAGCGACGATGAGTTGCTCGAATACGTGAAGAACGTCTACGCAGTCTTGCTTACGCGCGGAATATTGGGAACGTATGTCTACGTATTTGATCCCGAACTGCGCCATCAGTTTCGTCCGTATTTCTTGCAGACGTAGGTTGCTATTCGACTTGTACGCGTTGCGGCCCGATGCTGGCAGGTCACGCAACACGCCCGCTAAACTCAGACAGCCAGCCTCTGTAGCTCAATGGAAGAGCAGTTCCGTCCTAAGGAAACGGTTGGGGGTTCGAGTCCCTCCAGGGGCACCACGGGGGCCTTATGGCGCCGTCGATCAAAGGAAGGTCGGCTTCAGGTCTCAACGACGTAGGTCCCATAGATCGCTTCTCTTTACGCAGTCGTCGCTCGCCTTGGACCGCAGCGGGCTCGTCAGGACCTTATGGTTGTCCAATGCCACCAGGAGGAGAGATCGAGGTCGAGCGTAACTCCAGATCGTTGTATTCTTCGCAGCGTGAGTAATGCGAGAGTCCAGTTGCCCCTCCGAGGGACCCATCTGGTCGCTGTGCTCGCTTCGCCACCTCTTTCCACTTCCGGGGAACGAACGATCGCACGCGTGAATATGGCGGCGGCTTGCCTCGGGAGCGCTTCAGCGAGCATTTCGAATCTGCTTAAGGTCGCAACGGATGATGTACGACAGATCAGCGTCGCGGGAGCGTCGCAAGATCCGTGGATCGCCTCCCGGCAAGAGCTCGAAACTTCGATTGCGGCCGCCGACACCCTTCTTTTCGCGTGGGGGTGTTCGGAGCCGACCGGCGCCGCGAGGGAGCATCATCGAGCACAAGTCGCTTGGCTTATGGGGACGATTCGGGCTCGCGGCCTATCGTATTGGACCGTAGATGACAAGCCCCGCCATCCCTCGCGATGGCAGCGACACACGTGGCGAGCCCATCCCGGTGTGCCTTTTCAGGTTGCACTAAAGGCGTCGCTAGTCGAGCACTAGGTATCGATTCGGGACGCTCATTTTGGTCCGGTGCCTAAAGAAGGTAGGACCATGATTCCAGTCTGGGGAAACGGTGGCGAAGCTTGGCGAGCGTCTTTGCCTCGATTTGGCGGATCCTTTCTCGCGTAACCCCGAATCGATCTCCGATCTGATCGAGCGTGTGAGTCTGGGGATCGTCAACCGAGAGCCCAAAGCGCAATATCAGGACGTTGCGTTCCTTTTCCGTCAGTGATTCGAGTAGAGAGGTCACGATTTGGTGGCGCTCAACCTCGAGGCCCACTGTGTCGATTCCGCCGTCCCAGAGCCAGTCCGTCCGATCCGGATCGAACTCGTCAAGGGAAGAGACGTTTTGTGCTCGCATAGCAGCGATACGCAGTTCAGACGTGAGTTCACTGCCGACAGAATCGAGTCCCTCCCACACATGCACCGGCAATCTAATCAGCAACACTTCATTTGCTCTCCAACGTTGGATGGCTTGACGGATATGCCAAGACACGAAAGTGCTGAGCGCGTATCCCTTCGAGTGGTCCCATCCTTGAAGGCCGCGCATTAACCCCAAGCAACCGGCCTGGAATGCATCCTGAGCCCAATCGTCGTCGATCGTGGAGGCTACGCCTTTCGACCAATGAAATACCAACCGTAGATTGGAAACAACCAGAAGTTGAAAATCCGCCCGGCCAAGGTTGATCAGGGCGCGCAGATCCGCGACGTCGCGTCGCGTCGTCGAGGAAATATCGATGTTGCGGAGCTTCTCTTCGGCCAGCAGGCCAATCTCGATCGCCTGTGCTGCTTGAATGGTGCGTGCGGGATCGAGCAGCGGTGTGGTCCCTATTAGCCGGCCGTACCACTCGAATCGTGGCTTGCGCTTAAGGCGTCGGCCGCGGGCGGAAATCGAGCCGAGTGGCGCAGATTTGGCCTGCCGTCCAAGCACCTCATTCAATTCCCATGCAGTAACCTCTGCTGCAACTTGTGGATTCTCGAGCTCAATGCGCGACAAGAGGGCGAGTAAGTCGTCTCGCTCGGTCATCAGGTCACGGCTTGGAAGATTCATCTGAACGCGACTCGTTGCTAGTTCAATTCATCGCGAGGGAACTCGAAAATCTCTGTTACGCCATAACCACCGGACCTGACCTTTTCAGCTATATAGGCAGTGCCAGCGTTGCCAAGCTGTTCAAGCGCGCGAGCGGGAGACGACGTCGGCAAATACCAGGCAAGGAAGTCAAGAACCTGCGAGCTAACGGTGCCCCTGTTCCACATTGTGCCGGCCGAGATCGGGGCAGTGTGCGGGTCGAGTTGCATTTTTAGCGCGAGCATCGCAGCCGCTTGAAAAGCTCCCACCGATGTCTTGAAGTGGCCCTGCTGCACGAGCATTTCCAGCACGTCCTTATTAGCGGCCGACGGGCCAATGGTCCGCTTATCACCGTCAGCGTCTGTACCAAATGGTGGAATGACCTCGGCGTTCATGCTGCGCGAACCTCCGATCGCGTCGGCGACATTCGTTCAATCGTGTATTCCCGTCCGATCTTTCCCCCGAGCAGATGCGAGTCCCTTTGCGTGTCGTACTCTCCCGACTGAACGAACAGGATGACCTGAGTGTCGAAAGTGCTTACCCATTCGAGGATGGCTGCCCTATGTCCAACGTCCAGCCTGCCGAACGGCGTATCCATCACCATGGGTGCCTCTTCGACTGAGCATTCAGCAAGCGCTCCAATAAACGCGGTGGTGAGAATCTGATTTGCGCCGGCAGAAATCATACTGAGAGAGCGGCCCTGGTCGTCGACGACCGAAAGGAGGTAGTCATCGCTTATGCCGACGCCCGAGTATTCCTTCTCGGTGGTGAGCCGGCGAAAGAGTTCCGAGGTCGCCGTCGATACACGCTCCCGCATTGAGGCCCGGAATCGATCAAACGAATTGCCCACGATCGTTAGTGCCTCCTGCACAGAGCGCTGCAAGCTACGTTCAGTAGGGTCGACCTCCGGCTGATCAGCAATTTGGCTACCCAGAGAGTTGATCTCTTGTTTCAGTGTGGCTCGTTTCGATTCAAGAGAACCTATTAATCCGGCGGCTCGAGTTCGTGTGGTCTTCCTGTCGATCAAATTGCGTTCAAGGCTCTCAATATCGACCGCGTTCCCGCTGATTTGTTCGGAAATCTGTCGAATACGTTGAAGGCGTTTGTCATTGCGGAGCCGTTCGCGGCCGAGATCTTGCTCCTGTTCGAACACTCTGTGCAGCGCACTACGGCTGTTGTTGAAACGTCGAAGCCGGTCTCGTCGTCTTCGGACATCCTCTAGCCCGATGGAAGGCGATTGTGCTTGCACTTGCTGGAGCTTTGAAATCTCCTCTCGTACCTCGGCTCCGTTATGATCCGCAATCGGCTGCCCGCAGGAGGGGCAAACACCTGTGCCAAGCTGCTTTTCGAGTAGGTCTATTTGATAAGCGATCTTGAAGCGCTCGCGATCGGCTATCTCGGCAACCTCGATGTCAGATTCTGCTTTCTCGTAATCGTCGAACAGAACGTTGGCCACAGGTAGCCACCAGTTTGCCTCAGTCAGTTCAGCGATCGAATCACGAAAATCTCGGATCGTGTCCTCAGCTTTTGCGACCTCGAGTTCTAGGTTCTTTCGCTCGTAATACAGGTCTTTGATTTCGTCGACCTTTGACAACTGAGAATCGAGTTCTTCGATCTCTTTGGCGAGTTCACTGTCATGCTTACGTAGTGCGGCCAAGTCCTTCTCGGTGGACGCAATCTCGTCCGTCTTGGTATTGAATTTTTCAGTCAGTTCGTTGTGCTTTTTCTCCTTTTTGAGGAGCATGTTCATGTTTGCGGTGATGCTGCCCTGAATCGCATCGAGATCTGCTTCCAAACCTTTCATGAAAGGGAGACCCAAGGCGCGCTCAACTTGAGCGCGAACGAAGCCCTGGGAGGTTGTTCGATCGTCCCTGAGGCGCTCCTCGAACCGATTCAACATTTCGCCATCGAAGAAGAAGAAGTCCGAAATGTCGTGGCTCAGGATACTGTCGATGATTTCCGGAATGTTGGCTGCCGGGTACGGAAGACCGCCTGTCGGAATGAGGTCAGTCGAAATGTGACTGACGGCGACCTTGCCGGCTTGCTCTTCCCACGCGGTCCCCGAGCGGTGAAGGAGATACTCGGCGCCATTGTGGGAGAACCGGAGGCTCACGCCGAACTGCACTTCACCTGCAAGCGCCGCGTCCAGATTGACCATTCTGTCCACTCCGAGTGGAGTGCGACCGTCTTGTTCACGGATCTGGCCGTAGAGAGACCAGACGATAGCGCGTAGCAAGCTAGTTTTTCCGCGCATGTTTTCACCACGGAAAACTATGACGGGCGCGGTCTCGGTAACGTTTAAGTGAATGATGTGCTCGCCGAAGAAAGGTCCCCAGTTGACGAGCCTCAGCTCAAGAAGCTGCATTGCTTGTTATTCCTTCTCTGCTTGTCTGCTTGCCTGGAGCAATATTTGCCGCAGTACTCGTTGGACGTCGCGCCGATCGCCGATCTGGCTGCGGGTTTCCCACGCAACGCCCACGAGCTCGTCCCACGTCTCGGCCCCGATTGTCGCGTCCTGGTAAGACTCACGAACCGCGAGAATGGACCCTAGGGCTTCCGTGCGTGGGGATATTGGGTTGGAGTGGCTCGTCATTTGTTGGGGTCCTTTCCTAGTCTTCCTCAATATCTGATCCGGCCGGGCTACGGCTGATCGCATTCGATGGAAGTAGTTGCTCAAGATACAGTTCGGGCCCGACATTGCGAGCATCATTCGCAAACGCCAATGCTCTAACCACTTCGCTTGGAGTGATCGCTAGACCGTCTAGGCCGGTTACGATGACGTCGTAGACCTGGGCGCTGTACTTGCCGGGCGATCGCCGAAGCACTCGTCCGCGCCGCTGGATGTACTCTCGTGGGTTGGTTGAAGACGCCAGAATCAAGGCCCGGTTTATGAGGGGAATGT
>Ga0247742_10002850_pt1 | contig 11185 bp, 8 predicted proteins | sample UWRJL208509C2_FD_180944 | JGI IMG/M metagenome (GOLD analysis project Ga0247742, IMG submission 180944) | Plant litter microbial communities from Arlington Agricultural Research Station in Wisconsin, United States - UWRJ-L208-509C-2 | ecosystem: Environmental > Terrestrial > Plant litter >... | reverse complement strand
CACGTCGCCGCGCTGCGCCTGGTACACGACCTGGCCCCACGGGTTGATGAGCGGGGCCCAGGTGGGCGAGTCCTCGTTCTTGAGCAGCACGACGTCGGCGAGCTTGCCCTTCTCGAGCGAGCCGATCTGGTCGTCCTTGCCGATGGCCTGAGCGCCGCCACGGGTCGCCATGTGCACGACGTCCTCCGCGCGCAGCTTCACGTGGGTGATCGTCTCGGCCGGCTCCAGCTGGTGCGCATGGTAGTGCTCCAGCGCGCGGTCGGCGTTGACCGTCGCGCGCATCGCGGAGAACAGGTCGGCGCTGAACCAGACGCTCGTGTCCACGGAGAGCGAGGCGGGGATGCCGTACTTTCGCAGCTGGTGGATGGGCGGGTAGCCCTGGCCGCAGGTGTCCTCCGACTCGGTGGCCAGCGAGACGTTGCCGCCGGTGGCCGCGATCTTCAGGTACGAGTCCTCCGACAGGGAGGCCGCGTGCACGTAGGTAAAGCCCTCCTCCATGACGCCGGCGTCATAGGCGTTCCGGATGCCCCAGTCATTCGTCGCGCCCCAGACACCGGAGTGCGTGGTGACCCGGAGTCCCAGCTCCTTCGCCGCCTGGTACGCGGCCAGCTCGGGGAAGTTCGGGTCTTGGTTGGGGACGTCGAAGGCGATCTGCGTGCCGAACATGCGCGAGTCATCCCGCGACTTCGTCAGCAGGGCCTGGACGGCGGGGTCGTTCGCCCACTCCCACGGCGACTGGTGGATGTTGCCGTAGGCGAAGACAAAGCGGCCGGGGGAGTTGACGAGCGCGTCGAACGCGGCCTCGCCATGTTCGACCGTGCGCAGGCCGTGCGACCAGTCGACGCTCGTCGTGACGCCCGACTCGACGGCGTCGAGCGCGGAGATCAGGTTGCCGGCGGCGTAGTCCTCCGGGCGGAACTTCATGCCGTGCTGGAGGTAGTACCAGACGAAGTACTGGGTGAGCGTCCAGTCGGCGCCGTAGCCGCGCATGGCGGTCTGCCACATGTGGCGGTGGGTGTCGACCATGCCGGGCATGATGATGCCGCCCTTGGCGTCGATCTCGAAGGTGTTGTCGGGCACCGAGAGGCTGACGCCCACCTCGGCGATCTTTCCGTCGACGACCAGGACGTCGCCGTTCGGGATGACCGTGTGGGAATCGTCCATCGTCAAGACGATGCCGTTCCGGAACACGATGGGTTGGCCGGGCTTGGGTGTGGCGGGCATTCTGACGCTCATCCTCCTTGATGACTGCGGTTTCGTCGCGCGCGAACGGGCCGGCGGACTTCACTCAGGTTAAACAATGCTGCACATTCTGTCCAGTGGCACTTTGAGAACGTATGCAGCCCATTGCGGCTCTAAAGCGCGGCTGCGCTAGGCGCCGTCAGCTTGACGGAGCCCTCGCGTGGCGTCTAGCCTGCGTTAAGCAGCAATGAACGAGGACGTTCGGGTCCCGAGCGCTAACTGCTGCGAATTGCGGAGGATCCACAGCATGAGCGCGCGATTTGTCGTCCGAACGGCGAGCACGGCGGAGTACACCGATCCAGGTGAATTGGCCCCCGGATCCGTGGGGCTGACGCGCTGGGCGGCTGTCACCGAAGACGACGGGGCGGTCCACACGGGCTTCGGGATATCTCGGCTCGCGCCGGGCGGAACGGTTCCCACTCACATCCACTCGTTCGAGGAGAGCTTCCACGTGCTCGAGGGCACGGTCATCCTTGTCACGCCCGAAGCAACCGTGGAACTCGTCGCCGGCGACTACGGGGTGGTGCCCATCGGGGTGCCGCACTCGTGGCACGCAACCGGCGACGCCGACGCGGCCTGGTCTGACGTGTTCAGCCCGGTGCCGCGCGCGGCCCACGGGTACGACACGTACCTCGTGCCGCCGATCGCGGCGGGAGAGCCGGTGAAGGTGGATGCCCGCGACCCCCGCACCCGGTCGTTCGGCGCCATCACCGCTCAGCAGATGGACCCCTCGCGCCAGTCGCAGAAGAACCTCGCGCAGTCCGCGAGTATGCGTACGGCCCTGCTCGTGTACAGCGGCATCTCGCTGAAGATGATGGTCGACTCCGACCTCGGCTCGGTGCTCGCCACCATGTTCATGGTGCAGTACGAGCCCGACGGCGTCGCCGGCCCGCACGACCACCCGCTCGAGGAGGCCTACCTCATCACCGAGGGCGAGGTCGACGCCACGTTCGACGGCCAGCCCTTCCGGCTCCAGACCGGCGACATCGCCTGGGCCGGAGTCGGCTGCGTGCACTCGTTCGCCGCGACCGGCGCGCCCGTGCGCTGGCTGGAGACCCAGTCGCCCCAGATGCCGGCCCGCTACGCCTACCGGTTCGCCCGGGACTGGAACTACCTGACAGACAAACTGGAGGAGCAGCAATGACGCGCACCATCGTCATCATCGGAGGCACGAGCGGCATCGGGCTCGAGATCGCCAAGGACGCGATCGCCCGCGGGGAGCACGTCGTGCTCACCGGCCGCGACCTCGCCAACACGCAGGCGATCGCCGCGACCCTCGGCGACGGCGCCACGGGCCTCGCGGTCGACATCTCCGAGCCCGAGTCCATCAAGGAGAGCCTCGCGAGCGTTGGCGCGATCAACGGCCTCGTACTCGCCGCGATCGAGCGCGACGCGAACACCGTGCGCGAGTACGACATCGCCCGCGCGGTGCGCCTCGTCACCCTCAAGCTCGTCGGCTACACGGAGACCGTGCACGCGCTGCTCGACCGCCTCGAGCCCTCGGTGGAGACCGGCATCGTGCTCTTCGGCGGCCGGGCGAAGGATGCCCCCTACCCCGGTTCGACGACCGTCTCGACGATCAACGGCGGCGTCGAGGGACTCGTGACCACGCTCGCCCACGAGCTCACGCCCATCCGCGTGAACGCGATCCACCCCGGCATCATCGGCAACAGCCCGTTTTGGGCGGCCAAGCCCGAGGGAGTGCTCTCGGGCTACCAGTCGCGCACGCCCGGCGGCGAGCTCGCGACCATGGAGGACGTGGTCGGGGCCACCCGGTTCCTGCTCGACAACCGCGGCGTCTCCGCCACGAACCTGTTCGTCGACCGGGGCTGGCGCATCACCTGAGTTGCGGGCTGAGTGCGCCCGGAAGGCCCCGAGGGACCAGTTGTGCCCGAGACCTCGCGCGGGTTCGTCATAAGTGGTCCCTCGTGGGCAGTGTGGCGCGCGCCGCGGATCGGGCTCCGGCTTCGATACGGCCGCGGGCGGCCTACTCAACCCGCCGGGACGCCACCAGCGCGACCGTGAGGGAGGCCGCCGCGAGCAGGAGCGCGAGCATCCCGACGCCCGCGTAGCCGGCCGAGCGCATGATGAGGTCGGCGACGGCGGTGGCTCCGGAGCTGGCGAAGAACGTCGTCGCCATGAACACGGTGTTGGCGCGGCCGGACTCGGCGGGGTCGACGGAGGCCAGCGCGTTCGCCTGACTCGAGACCTGGGAGCTGCTCATCCCGAACGAGACGAGGAAGAGCCCCACCAGGACCGCGGGCACCGCATGGCTGAACGCGGCGACGAGCGCGGCACCGAGGATGAGTGCGCCGAGCGAGAGCGGCAGCGCGCGCCGGGTGCCGATGCGGGGCTGCACTCGCGCGGAGGCGACGGTCGCGGCGCCGCCCACGAGCCCGGCGAGGCCGATCGCGGCGGTCTGCGTCACAGAGAGGCCGAGCTCGGTGACGCCGTAGAGCGTGACCATCGACCACACCGAGATGAACGCCGAGAACGCGAGGGCGTGGGTGACGGTCAGCAGGCGGAGGACGCGCGAGCCGGCGATGATCCGGGGGATGGACGCGAGGATGCCGAGGTAGCTCGCCGAGCCGGGCGGTCGCGAGCCCGGGGCGAACCGCAGGGTCAGCGGGATGCACGCCAGCACGAGCACGGCGGCGCCGACGAGTACCGCGCGCCACCCGAGGGCTTCCGCGAAGGTCCCGAGCAGGGTGCGGACGCCGAACAGCCCGATGAGGAACGACCCCACCAGCACGGCCGCCGTGCGCGCGCGGACCGCAGGCGGCGCGAGTCGAAGGGCGGCCGACACCAGGATCTGCCCGATGGTCGCGGCCGCCCCCGCCACGAACATCATCACGGTGAACAGCGCGAAGCTGCCCGCGATCGCGGCGACGAGGATCGCCGCCGCGGTGACGGCGAGCTGGATCGACACCTGCACCCGCGGGATCAGCCGGTCGCCGAGCGACACCAGGAAGACGACGCCGATCGCGTAGCCGGCCTGCACCGCGACGGTCGCGCTGGAGGACTGCGCGAGCGGCACTCCGAGCTCCTCGGCCGCCAGCGTCTGGATCGGCTGGGGCACGTAGATTATCGAGACGCCGACGGCCGCGATGACCGCCATCGCGGCGACCCGCGCGGCCCATCCCGTGCTGTCGGCGGTGCTCAGCTCAGCGCCGCCGCAGCTTCGACCAGGCGTCGAATCCGACGGCGATCAGGATGATGACGCCCAGCGCGATCCCCTGGAACAGCGGGTCGATCCGCAGCAGCGTGAAGCCGTTGTAGAGCATCGCGATGAAGAGGATGCCGAGCACGGTGCGCCAGATCGCGCCCTCGCCGCCCAGGATCGACGTGCCGCCGACGACGATGCCGGCGAGCACGGTGAAGGTCAGTGTGGTCGAGATGGCATCGTTCTCCGGAACCGAAGGCGTGCGCGCGAGGTCGATGACCCCCGCCAGGCCCGAGGCGAGACCGGCCAGCGCGAAGGTCGAGATGCGCACGATGTTCACCCGGATGCCCGCGAGCCGCGCCGCCTCCGCGTTGCCGCCCGCCGCGTAGACGTAGCGGCCGAAGGTGGTGCGCCACAGCACGATCCCGAGGATCACCAGCACGACGAACGCGATCCACGTCGGCAGGGAGATGCCGAAGGGCTTGGTGGTGGCGAGCCACCGGAACTCCGGGACATCCACCCGGATCTGGCCGACGCCCTGCTTGCCGAACTGCGAGACGAGCTTGGTGGCCCCGAGGATGATGAAGCTCATGGCGAGCGTCGCGATCAGCGGGTTCACCTTGAGGTAGGTGCTGATAATGCCGTTGATGATGCCCACGAGGAGCCCGGCGAGCACACCGACCGTGATGCCGAGCACTGCCCCCGCGACGCCGCCGACCTTCACGATGAGAGTGCCGCAGATCACCGCCGTGAACATGTAGGTGGCGCCGATAGAGAGGTCGATGCCGCCCGCGATGAGCACGAGGGTGCTGGCGGCGGCGACGATGAGGATGCCCGACTGGCGGTCGAGCACGTTGCCGACGTTCTGGAAGGTGAGGAACGCGGGGCTGCCGATCGACAGCGCGATGAACACCGCCAGGAACGGCACCACGATGGCGAGCGAGCGCCACGGGATGCGCCGGGCGAAGCTGCGGGACGGCTGGGTCAGGGTGTCGGTGCTCATTTGCTTCCGCTCGTGATCGGGTCCGCGAAGGCCGCGGTCAGGACTTTCTCCTCGGTCATGTCCGCGCCGGTGAGCTCGGCCACGACCCGGCCCGCGCGGATCACGAGGATCCGGTGCGCGAGCCCCAGCACCTCCTCCACATCGGAGGAGATGACGAGTACGCCGATGCCCTGCGCGGCCTGGTCGACGATGAGGTCGTAGATCGCGCGACGGGAGCCGACGTCGACACCGCGGGTGGGCTCGTCGGCGATGAGCACCTTGCGCGACTTCTGCAGCGCGCGGGCGAACAGCACCTTCTGCTGGTTGCCGCCGGAGAGGGATGACACGGCCCGGCGGTCGTCGCCGGCCACCGTGACGCGCTCGAGCATCTCGTGCGACGCGCGCCGTTCCTTCGCGGGCATCACCCAGTTGCCGTTGGTGACGAGGGCGAGGTTGGAGAGGGTCACGTTCTGCCTGATCGGGCGGCCGAGCACGAGCCCCTGGTCCTTCCGCGACTCCGGGATGAGGAAGATGCCCTTGCCGAGCGCCTCGGGGACGGATTGTCCGCAGTCCACGCCGTCCACTTCGACGGTCCCGGCCGAGCGGCGCACCGAGCCGTAGATCGCGTGGGCGATCTCGCTGCGGCCGGCGCCGACGAGGCCCGCGAGTCCGACGATCTCTCCGGCACGGATCGTGAGGGAGACGCCGTTGACTCCGGGGGCGACGAGGTCGGTGACGACGAGCACCTCGTTGCCCTCCGACAGCGGCGGCTTCTCGGGGAACACCGACCCGAGCGTGCGCCCGAGCATCCCCTCGATCAATGTCGCTTCTGTCTCGCCGGCGGCGGGGGCGGTGCGGATGAGGCGGCCGTCGCGCAGGATCGTGATGGTGTCCGCGAGCTCGAGCACCTCGCTTAGGTAGTGCGAGATGAGAAGGACGGTGTGGCCGGATGCCGCGAGCTGGCGCACAACGCCGTGAAGCAGTTCGGTGTCCCGGCCGGAGAGGGCGGCGGTGGGCTCATCCATGATGATGAGTGAGGCACCCCGTGCCAGGGCGCGCAGGATCTCGACCTTCTGCTGGTCGGCGGTGCGCAGGCTGCCCACGGGCACGTCGGGGTCGAGGGCGAACCCGGTGCGCTCGGCGAGGGCGACGAACTCCTTGCGGAGCTGGCGTCGGCCGATCCAGCCGAGGGTGCGGGGCTCGCGCCCCAGGAAGACGTTCTCCGCTACGGAGAGGGCGGGCACGAGCGCGAGCTCCTGGGCGATCGCGGCGATACCGCGGTCGAGTGCCTCGCGAGGGGTGCCGAAGTTCTGCGCCTCGCCATCGACGAGGAGCTCGCCGGAGTCTGCGGAGTAGATCCCCGCGATGATCTTGCTGAGCGTCGACTTGCCCGCACCGTTCTCGCCCACCAGGGCGTGCACCGAGCCGGGCTCGAGCCGCAGGTCGATGTCAGTGAGGACGGGCACGCCGCCGAAGGACTTGCCGACACCCCGCAGCTCCACGAGGAGCTGCGGGGTGTCGACTGCTGCCGTGTTGGGCACTGGTTATCCGGCCCACTCGCCGGTGAACTGGCTGGCCGTGTCCTTCGTCATGACGCCGTTGTTCGGGAAGTCGGCGAACGGGTCGACGTCACCGGCGTTCTTGCCGTTGCGCAGTGCGTCGATGAGCGCCTCCATGCCGAGGCGACCGGTGGTCGCGGGAGCCTGGACGACGTCGGCGAAGACGGTGCCGTCGGCAACCTTGCCCTGGCCCCACGCGGAGCCGCCGTAGCCGACTAGCAGGAAGTCGCTCGTCTGCTTGCCGGCGGCCTCGATCGCCTGGACAGCGCCCTGCAGGCCCTGGTCAGACGTCGCGATCAGGTCGACGTCGGGGTTGGCGGTGAGGATGTCGGTGACCGCTGTCTGCGCGGCGGCCGGGTTGTAGAACGTCTCACCCTCGGCCACGACCGTGACGGGGCTGCCCTTGGTCGCGGCGGTGAAGCCGTCCCACAGGGCCACGCCGACCGCGGACGCCTTCACGTCGTGCAGGTAGGCGACGTTGCAGGGGTCGAGGTTCATCGAGGCACAGGCGGCGACCGTCTGCTCGCCGAACTTCTTGCCGAGCTCGGAGGGGACGAAGACCACGTTGGCCGCGAGGCCGTCGACCTGCGTCTTGCCGGTGGTGAAGTCGTCACCGAGGATCTGGTCGATGTTCACGACGGTGATGCCCGCGTCGATCGCCTGCTTGGTCACGTCGACGATGGCCGGTCCGTAGATCGGCTGGGTGATGATGCCGTCGTACTGGCCGGAGGTGATCGCGTCCTGGATGAGGGTGACCTGGAGGTTGGGGTCCAGGTTGCCGTCGAGGACGGTGAGCACGGCGTTGTTGGCGTCGGCCACCTTCTGCGCCTCGGCGAGCATGGGCTCGTCGTAGGTGTTGGCGACCGCGAACGAGATGTACGCGATCTGCAGCGGCTCATCCGACGGGGCGTCGGAGGCGTCGGGTGCGGGGGTGGAGCATGCTGCGAGGGCGAGCGCCGTTGCGGCCGCCGCCCCGACTGCGAGGGTTCGGCGGAATATCGCCGACCGTGATTGCCTCATGGTGATTTCTCCTTTGAAACCGCTGTCGGACCAAGGATCGACCTCGATCCCAGGCTGGTTCTTTCAGTGAGACTATACACACCGTGCACTGGCAATGAAACAGTGTCCAGAGAAGCTTCATTTGAGCGCAACACAGCGAGCCCGGACGGCCGGGCGGGAGAAAGCCGGCCTCTCGGCCTAGAGGTCGTCCATCGCGCGCAGCACATCCACCGCGGAGGAGAGGGGCACGCCGGCGCCGCGCTCGGGGCCGGGTGCGGCGGGCATGGCGAGGTTCTGCTGGCGGCGGCCGAACACGAACCACACGCCGCGGGCGACCACGTCGCCGTTGTTCGAGTACAGGTGGGGGCGCACCGAATCGAAGTACATCGAGTCACCGGGCTCGAGCACGTAGGTGTCGAAGTCGAGCTGGAGGGTGAGCTTCCCCTCGATGATGTAGGCGTACTCGATGCCGGCGTGGCGCATGAGCTTGCCCTCGATCGAGCTGGATGCCCCGGGGTCGTAGCTCACGAGCAGGCCGTCGGCCGGGCCGTTCTCGCCCGCCAGCCGCTCCCACCGAACCCCGTTCTCCATCTCGAGCACGGGGTTGTCTGCCGCGCGCTGCACGGGAGGGGATGCCGCGTACGCCGGCATCACGATCGCCTCCGGCCCCTCGGGCACGACGCGCGCGGGAGTGCCCATGACGTCGTCGATGGAGATGCCGAGGTGGGTGACCAGCGCGTAGAGAGTGGAGACGGAGGGCTGAGTCTTCCCGGTCTCGACCTGCGAGATCAGGCTCGCGGAAACGCCAAGGGCCTGGGCCACACTGCGGAGGCTGAGCCCCTGCTGCAGCCGGGCTTCACGGAGGCGTGCCCCGATGTCCGCAGTCATCCGGCGAGAATACCATCTGGTAAGGCGCTGAATCGGCTGCAACCTCTACGCTGGCGTGTGCAGCGGTGTTAACCTATGCTAAACATTGATTTTTGCACCGCTGAACGCGGCGACGAGGAGGACTCGATGAAGAGCACCGGAACGACGGGCACGAACGCGGTTGACTGGGAAGCCAGGGTCGACTTCGATCGGCTCCGGTCGGAGCGCCTTGCGCGCCTCAAGGCCGAGCTCGAGATCTCGAGCATGGGCGCGCTGCTGGCGTTCGACTTCTCGAACATCCGGTACATGACCTCGACCCACATCGGCACGTGGGCGATGGACAAGCTCATCCGCTTCAGTCTCCTCACCCGCAACACCGACCCCATCTCCTGGGATTTCGGCTCGGCGGCGAAGCACCACCAGCTCTACAACCCGTGGCTCGACCGCACGACTGCCGAGATGGATGCCGACCCCAGCGCGCCCCACGAGGGCGCCACCCGCCCTCGGCTCGAGAGCGGGGCAAGGGCCGGCATCTCGACACTGCGCGGAGCGTTCACGCCGGACGCCGAGATCGCGGACAAGGTGGCCGCGAAGATCAAGCGCGAGCTCGAGAAGTTCGGCGTCGCCGACCAGCCCCTCGGCGTCGACGTGATCGAGCTTCCCGTGCTGTTCGCGCTGCAGAAGCTCGGCATCGAGGTAGTCGATGGCCAGCAGGTCTTCATGGAGGCCCGCCGCATCAAGACCCACGACGAGATCCGTCTGCTCACTCAGGCGGCGTCGATGGTGGATGCCGCGTACGAGGAGCTGTACCGCTTCCTGCGGCCCGGCGTGCGTGAGAACGAGGCGGTCGGCCTCGTCGCCAAGACCCTGTACGACCTCGGCTCGGAGTACGTGGAGGGCGTGAACGCCATCTCCGGTGAGCGGTGCTCGCCGCATCCCCATGTCTTCTCGGACCGGCTGATCCGCCCCGGCGACCCGGCCTTCTTCGACATCCTGCACAGTTTCAACGGCTACCGCACCTGCTACTACCGCACGTTCGCGGTCGGCTCCGCGTCGAGCGCGCAGAACGACGCCTACACGCGGGCGCGGGAGTACATGGACCGCGCGATCGCCCTCGTGAAGCCGGGCGCCACCACCGCCGACATCGTCTCGGTGTGGCCGACCGCCCAGGAGTTCGGCTTCGCCGACGAGGAGGCGGCGTTCGCGCTGCAGTACGGCCACGGCGTCGGGCTCTCCATCTGGGAGAAGCCGATCTTCTCGCGCCTCGTCTCGCTCGACCATCCGGAGGAGCTCAAGGAGGGCATGGTCTTCGCCCTCGAGACCTACTGGCCGTCGAAGGACGGCTGGGGTGCCGCGCGCATCGAGGAGGAGGTCGTCGTCACCGCCACCGGCTGCGAGGTCATCACCAAGTTCCCGGCAGAGGAGCTGCTCGTCGCGGGCAAGCGGTACTACACGATCGACGGGCCGCTCAACCTCGAGCGCGACTCCCAGTCGCACCTCAACACCACGTGGGGACGCGGCGAGGCGTGAGCACCGTCGGCTTCCTCGGCCTCGGGTCGATGGGCGGCGGCATGGCCCGTCGGCTGCTCGACGCCGGGCACGACCTGATCGTCTGGAACCGGTCCCCCGCTGCGGCGGACGAGCTCGTCGCCGCGGGGGCCCGGCTGGCCGGGCATCCCGCCGAGGCGCTCGCCGCGGACGTGTCGTTCTCGATGCTCGCGAACGACGCCGCGGTCGAGTCCGTGTTCGACGAGGCGACGATCGCCGGGATGACCGGCCGCACGCACGTCATGATGGCGTCGATCGGCCCCGCCCTCGCCGACCGCCTCGACGCGGCCTTCACGGCGGCGGGGGCCACCTACGTCTCGGCGCCCGTGCTCGGCAGGCCCGCCGTCGCGGCCGCGGGCCAGCTCAACATCATGGCGGCGGGCCCCGTCGTCGCCGTCGACGCGGTGGAGCCCTACCTCGCCGCGATGGGCAAGCGCACTTGGCGCCTGGGCGAGAAGCCCTCCATCGCCAACGCCGTCAAGGCCGCCGTCAACTACAACATCATCCACGCGCTGCAGGCGATCGGTGAGACGGTCGCGATGACCGAGCGCCTGGGCGTGGATCCCGCCCTGTTCACCGAGCTGCTCAGCAGCACGATCTTCGGCGGCGTGGTCTACACGACCTACGGCGACCTCATCGCGCGCAGCGCCTACGAGAACCCGGGCTTCCACATCGCCCTCGGTCGCAAGGACCTCGCCCTGGCCCAGGAGGTCGCCGACGCGACCGGCGTGACGCCGGCCACGCTTCCCGCCCTCGCTGCGGTGTTCGAGCGCGCCCTCGCCGACGACGAGCTCAAGAACTACGGCTGGGAGGCCATCGCCGAGG
>Ga0247742_10002849_pt1 | contig 11191 bp, 6 predicted proteins | sample UWRJL208509C2_FD_180944 | JGI IMG/M metagenome (GOLD analysis project Ga0247742, IMG submission 180944) | Plant litter microbial communities from Arlington Agricultural Research Station in Wisconsin, United States - UWRJ-L208-509C-2 | ecosystem: Environmental > Terrestrial > Plant litter >... | reverse complement strand
TCGCCAAACTTATTGTCGTTTTTATACTGTAGGGCTGGCACATAAGTACCCAGTGCAAAAAGATCAAAGGCCGTAGTTAGCTGGTAATTGCCTGATTTTGATCCAACAAAAATAATCACATAATGCTCCGCCCTGAGCGAGTCTTTAATTGACCCAAAATTACTGTCGGTATACTTCTGATCAATCTTTTTTACGAGTTTAAGTGAGTCGAGGCTGCCATTATACACGTAATAACTCAAATACTTAATACTGTTGCCCAATACCGAGTTTGTTTGAAGTTTACTGGATGATATACCTTTAGTTTCGGTTGTGAATCCGGTGAGGTTAAAGCCCACATCATACAAAGCCGAACTTTTATCGGTAGTAGCATCCACATGGTTTTGATTTGCAGGGGTTACTTCTTTTTTGCAGGCGCAAAAAGCTATACACAAGCCTATTGCGAAAAATAGATGTTTTTTCATGGTGAAAATTATTTAATAACGTTTATGTAAGGTTAAATGGGAATTAGGACAGGCAAGTAAATGCCCCAGAGGGCATAAAAAAGAAGGATCTAAGCGGTCAGTTAACTGGTGTGAAATATTTTATCAATGGTTACAATTTATAATTAATAATTTATAAATATGGTAACGATATATTACACAGTTATGTGAATATTGTGTGTATAAATTACTGTATTTGAGTATTATAGATAGAGTATAGTTTTTGGTTTCTGAACAAAGAATGGTGTTGCACATAAGTTAATTCATTGCTAATGCACCTTTGAAACCGGGGCTGACGGTCATTTTTTTACTTTACAAATACAAATAGTGCGCTAAATATTTTCTGATAAACTATCATACTATCCATCTTTGCAGATTGTTCAATTAAATATTCCTACATAAGATTTTTTCGCACATGCAACAATCAAAGTATAAGTTATATACTACTGATACGGGTTTTATAAAACAGCTTTTCGTTTTCTTCATCTGCTTGTTTTCCTCCTCTGTTTTATTCGCTCAGCAAAAAGTTAATGTACAAGACCAGGTAAACCAGCACATATTTTCATACAAGGAGATTTACTGTTTGGAAGACCCCGCGGGTAAGCTTACACTTCAGGATGTACAATCGCCGGCAATGGCTTCAAAGTTTAAGGCAAGCTGGTCAAGTACCCCTCAAAATTATAAACTGAAATCTGCCTATTGGTATAAAGTAACCATCGGTTATCCGCTTGAAACAAAGAAAAATTGGATGCTTGAGTTTTTTGATCAAACCATTGATGATATAACCGTGTATTTACCCACCGCAAACAAGGGATATAAAGTAGAACGGTTTGGCGCCTTAAAAGCTTTTGGCAACAGGCAGTTTCAGCATAAAAACTTTGAAGTAAGCCTCAATATGGAGCCGGGGCAGGAGCGTACTTATTATGTCCGCATTAAATCGCACCAAACTGCCGATGTTATCATCGTACTGCGTTCGGTTAATTGGTTTGTTGAGTATGCCCTGAATGAGTATTTGCTGTTTGGGATATTTTATGGGATGATACTGGTTTTCGCGTTTTATAATATGATGATGTTTATAGCTATTAAGCATATACAACATTTGTATTACGTTTTTTATATTCTCAGTGTTGGTTTCTATGAACTCTGTAATGATGGTATCGGTTACCAGTATCTCTGGCCAAATTCGCCCATGTGGAACAAATATGCCTATGGCTTTGCCCTGTGCTGCATAAGCGTGTTTGCCCTTATGTTTACCAATAAACTGCTATTTGTAAAGTCAAAAGCTCCGGGTTTATATAAGCTAATTAATACGGTAATTGCAGCCAGACTACTGTTTTTTGTGGTGTGCCTTATTTTTAACAGGCAATGGTTCAACTATAAGGTTATTGAGGCTGTACCATTGTGTATAGCGTTTTACACGGGTATCTACATATTCAGGAAAGGTTACCGACCCGCAAGGTTCTTTGTGCTGGGTTATAGTTTTCTGTTTATTGGCTTTACACTGAAGTTTCTGATTATGCTTAATGTTTGGTGGCTTAATTTGGGTGTTGTGAGCTATTACAGCTTAAGCATGTGCTTTATTTTTGAAATGATATTACTTGGTTTGGCCATTGGCGACAAGGTAAGGATATTGAAAAGCGAAAAGGAAAAGGCCCAGCATGACACTATTAAACAGCTCAGAGATAACGAAAAACTTAAAGAATCGATCAATATTAAGCTGGAAGAACAGGTACGGGAAAGAACGCATGAGGTTATTGAAAAGGCCAGCATCATTGAAAAGCAAAATGAAGACCTGAGCCGCGTAAATAAAATACTGGAGCAGCAGGCCGCCGAAATTTCAAGGATGAATGTATTGCTTGAAAAGGATAACCAGGAACTGCACGCCAGCTTTGACAAAGTATCGCGCGACAGGATCATGTCCGCCGGGGTTGATTTTGATGAGTTCAGTAAAATTTATCCTGATCCGGAGAGCTGCCATAAATTTCTTGCCGATTTAAAGTGGCGCGATGGTTATAAGTGCCACAAATGCGGTAATACCCATTTTATTAGCGGGCACCTGCCTTACAGTCGCCGTTGCGGTAAATGCAGCTATGACGAGTCTGTTACATCGTACACCATATTCCAAAATACGAGGATTCCAATCACCAAAGCTTTTTACATGATATTTTTAGTTTACTCCACAAACGGGAAAATATCATCGCATAAATTATCTGAAATACTATCTATCAGGCAAAGCACCTGTTGGGCATATAGTAACAGGATAAAGAAGCTTCTTTCGAGCCGTAAAACGGGTATTAAAAATGGCAATAACGAGGGTTGGAGCAAGCTGGTTGTGGATAACACGGCCGATTAAGCACTTTTACATTCAATCGTCGAATTTTTAATGGCCTGATTATCAGTTCGAACAAAAAGGTTATTATCCGTATCAAAAAAAGTGCGGAGCCATGCTTTATTTGTGAATTTTATAATTAATAATCAATCATTTACGGTGCGTATCAGCAAGGCGTTAAACCGTATCAATTTGTTTGTAACTACCTATATATCAGTTATTTATGTTGAAAATAATTGAATTTTTCTTTCGTTTTACTTCCCAATGCATATAACTTTGCGCATTGATTTCAGCATGCCCAGCATGTAACCAATTTTTAATTATCAGTAACTAAAATTTATGAAAAAAAGAATTACTCTATTAGTAGTCCTTCTTGTATCTGGCTGTTTGTTTGCTTTTGGGCAAACAGGCACAGTTAAAGGAGTGGTCAAAGATGGCCAGGGATTACCCCTACCGGGAGCAACCGTTGTGATTAAAGGCACAAACCAGGCTGCATCAACAGATTTAAATGGTAAATACTCAATTAATGCTGCACAAACGGCAACGCTGGTATTCTCATTTATAGGGTTTGATAATCAGGAGATACCTGTTGGTAACCAAACCGAAATCAACGTAACATTAACATCTAACAACAAACAACTAAATGAGGTTGTGGTGGTGGGTTACGGTTCACAAAAGAAAAAGGATATCACCTCGGCCATTGCAACTGTGGGTGTAAAGGACGTGAGCGCCAGGCCGATAGTAAACTCATCTGAAATATTGGATGGTAAAGCTGCCGGTGTACAGGTGTTCAACGCATCTGGCGCGCCGGGTGGTGGCAACTTTAGCGTAAGGATCCGTGGTGCGTCGTCGCCAAATGGTTCTGAGCCATTATACGTTGTTGACGGAGTTGTGGTAACCAACACCGCAAGTATCGATCCTAACAACATCGAATCTATCAGCGTTTTAAAAGATGCGTCGGCAGCCGGAATTTACGGTTCATTGGGCGCTACCAACGGTGTAGTATTAATTACATCAAAAAAAGGTACCAGCGGTGAACCTAAGGTAGAGATCAATATGTATGCAGGTAAACAGCAAATCATCAAAAAATTAGATATGCTGAATGCCGATCAATACAGAAGCCTCATTGCTGATGAATATGCCAATGCAGGGCAAACAGCACCTGCGTTCCCGCAAAACTTTACCGCAAACAACAATTGGCAGGATCTGACCTACCGCACAGCTAATCAAAGTGGTGTAAACGTTGGCTTATCTGGCGGCAGCGAAAAAGGTACCTACTACTTAGGTTTAGGCGATCTGAACCAGGACGGTATCATTAACGGAACCAACTTTAAACGTTACTCTGTTAACTTAAACCTGGAGCAAAAAGCTAAAAAATGGATGACCTTCGGTACCAACATTGCCTACAACAGAACCAATGGCCGTACTGTAAATGATAACAGCTCGGCAAACCACGGCGGTACAGTTTTAGCAGCATTATCTACCCCGCCAATAGTGCCGGTATTTGGTGCAAACGGCATGTACCAGTCAAATTCTGACAATACAACCAACCCATTGGATGATATTTACAGCCCGAATAATCAATACATCAGTAATAACCTGTTAGGCAACATCCACACAGAGATTACCCTGCCGTTCAACATTAAATACCGCTCGCAATTTGGTATTTCGTTAAACAACTACAATCAGGATTCATTTACCAATCCGTTAACTAACCAGGGTGCAAGCCAGGTAAATGGTATTGGCAGCAACACCAATAATGAAACCTTCCGCTATACCTGGGATAATACCTTAACCTACTCTACGGTAATTAACAAAAAACACAGTATTACCGCCGTAGTAGGAACTGAAGCCATTGAAGAAAAATACCACAACTCTTATTTGTACGGAACTGGTTTCCCTGCAGGTATAACCACTTTAAATGCCGCCAGTGCTAACAAACAAGTATCAACCTATAGAACCGATTGGACAACCAACTCTTACTTTGGTCGTGTAAATTATGGTTATGATGATAAATACTTGTTAACGGCATCATTAAGGGCCGATGGTTCATCAAGGGCAGGTATCAATAACCAATGGGGATATTTCCCGGCTATATCAGGTGCATGGCGTATATCTCAGGAAGATTTCCTGAAGGACAACAACTTTATCCGCGACCTGAAATTAAGAGCAGGTTATGGCGAAGTAGGTAACTTACCGCAAACTATTTATAACAGCTACAGCACCTTAAACCCTACAGGGTATTTATTTGGTGGTAACGCGGCATCTGGTTATTACCCAACCAACCCGGCCGGTAACCCCGATCTGAAATGGGAATCAGCTAAAAGTATAAACTTTGGCTTTGATATCACCGTTTTGAACGACAGGTTAACTTTAAGCGGCGATTACTATAATAAGAAAACAACCAACTTTATTTTCCCGGTTGTAATTTCGGCAGCTGAGGGTGGTGCATCTAACTTGAAAAATACCAACCTTCCGGGCCATATTTTAAATGAAGGTGTTGAGCTTTCATTAACCGCGAGGATCATTGAAAGCCAGGATTTTAAATGGACGGCTACTTTGAACGCGTCATTCAACAAGAATAACGTAAGCGGCATACCGCAAATATTAGATGCCAACGGAAACAAAGTTGACCAGACTTTTCCTTTTGGCGGTATATCATTTGGCGGCAGCGGAAACGCCACCAACCTTTCTATAGTTAAAAATGGCTTGCCTTTGGGGGCGTTTTACGGTTACCAGTTTATCGGTGTTGACCCGGCAAATGGCAATGCCTTATATAAATCAGCAAACGGTGGTACTACTGCCAATCCGACACAGGCCGACCAGGCTTACCTGGGTAGTGGTATACCAAAAGCAGTTTATGGTTTTGCCAACACCGTTAGCTACAAAAATTTCAGTTTAGATTTCTTGTTTGATGCCGTAACCGGTAACAAAGTATTTGATGCTACCCGTGTGGAAACAGAAGGTATGTACCTGATAAGCAATGCAAGCACAGCTGTATTGGGCCGATGGGAAAAACCAGGCGATATAACCAATATCCCTGCCGCAGTTTACGGTGGTACAAACAGTGCCGGTGCCTCTACCATTTTACCTTCATCACGTTTTGTTGAAAATGGAGCGTATTTAAGGTTGAAAAATCTCTCGTTAAGCTACCAGATCAGAAGCGCTCTACTGGATAAACAAGGGATAAAAGTGCGCGTATTTGCCACAGCTCAAAACCTGTTTACCATCACTAAATACAAAGGTTATTATCCGGAAGTTAACGCGTTTAGCACCAGCTCACAAAACAATGGTACGCTTGGTGCGCCAAGTTCAACTGCTACTGGTATTGATTACGGTACTTATCCGCAAACAAAAACTTACACCGCGGGCCTTAACGTAACCTTTTAATCTATCCTAAATTTTAAGAAAATGAATAAATATCATAAAATATTGCCAATTGTGCTGCTTGCAGCTATTGGCTTAACATCTGCCTGTAAAAAGGACTTTTTAGATAAGCAACCCATATCACAAGGCACTGCAGGTAATTACTATAAAACAGCAGCCGATGCCGAAGGTGGTTTGGTTGGCGCATACTCTCAAGCTTTTATTAACGACCAATACTGGGTTTGGGATTATGTGAGTAATGGCGATGCCCGTGCCGATAACTGCTATGCCGGTGGCGATAACCCGGACAACTTTGGTATTGCAGGCTTTACGGCTACCCCTCAAAACGGTAACTCAACCCGCGACTGGCAAGGCCTTTACCAGGATATTTACGCCGCTAACATTGTTTTAGATTATGTGGCTAAAATTCCGGCTTCGTCATTTACGGGCAACAGGCAGCAGGAAATTTTAGGTGAGGCCAAATTCATCAGGGCCATATCTTACTTCCAGCTGGTAACTACTTTTGGCGATGTGCCATTGATCCTGTCAACCATCAACACGCCTGCTAAACCATCGCGTTCGGCTGCTACGGCGGTATATGCGCAGATAGAAAATGACCTTACCACTGCCGAAGCAGTATTACCTGTTTCTTTCCCTAATGTAGGTCATGCTACCAAAGGTGCTGTACAGGCATTACTGGCAAAAGTATATGCCCAGGAAGGTAAATACCAACAGTGTTTAGATTATTGCAACAAAGTAATTAACAGCGGCCAGTATAGCCTGGTTCCAAACTATGCTACTTTGTTTGATGGCACTAAAAATACATCTGAATCAATATTTGAAAGCCAGCATTCAGGTGCAAGCGGTTTTACTACTTACAACACCTCGTTGTTTTTACCGGCCCAGTTTGGTACTTACTCTTTCAAAAAGTTTGATCTCCCTACGGCTAATATTATCGCGCTGTTCAAATCGCAAAATGATAATATCCGCTTAAACGCCTCAGTTTATCAGGCAAGTGTAGGTGCAGATGGCCTTGCCGCCGGCGATCCGATACCTGCACCGTATACAACCGCATCGCCTATGGTGCCTTTCCTATACAAATGGAAAACCAACATATCGCAATTTGGCGGTGGTACAGATAACAACGTATTGTTGCGTTTAGCCGATATCATTTTGTTAAAAGCCGAAGCATCAAATAATTTAGGCCAAACAGCTGCTGCTATTCCATTGGTTAACCAGATCAGGGCAAGGGTAAAACTGCCTGCAATCACGGTATCATCACAAACGGATGTGGCACTGGCTATTTTAAATGAACGCAGAATGGAACTGGCCTTTGAAGGTCATCGTTGGAATGACTTATTAAGATTTGGTTCACAGTACACCATTACCTTGATTAAAAGCCAGGTTGATCCTTTTGGCAAACCGTTCAACTTTCCTATTAGCCAGGCAAAACTATTGCTGCCTGTACCATACAATGAAATTCAGCTTGATGGAAACCTGACCCAAAACCCGGGTTATTAATTCAAGTAGAAAAGCTGCAATAGAAATGTTGCAGCTTTTTTAATATATGTTCTGTATAACTTATCATCAAATATGAATAAACACAAATCATTAATTTTTACATTACTAATTGCCCTGTGTGCACAGTTTACTTTGGTTAATGCGCAAAGTAAGGCACCGCTGAAAAGCAAACCCCAGTTGTGGCTTACAGACCCGTCTGATTCCATTTTGTTTAAACAGCAGGACCGGAAAATAGCACCGGCAGATAAAAGCCCTAATACGCCCGTTATTACCGTTGATAAAAACAAAGTTTACCAGCAAATGGATGGCTTTGGCTTTGCCTTAACAGGGGGCAGCGCCATGCTTATCAATCAAATGAACGCCTCCGAACAGGCCCGTTTGTTGAATGAATTATTTGGTCAGGGTAAAAACAATATTGGTGTTAGCTATTTAAGGATCAGCATAGGCGCATCTGACCTTGATGATCATGTTTTTTCATATGACGACCTGCCAGCTGGCGAAACGGATGCCGACCTGAAAAAATTCAGCCTGGCTAATGACGAAAAGGCATTGATACCGGTATTGAAAAAAATACTGGCTATTAACCCCAGCATCAAAATACTGGGTTCGCCATGGAGCCCGCCTACCTGGATGAAAACCAATAACAGCACTATTGGCGGTAATTTAAAACCTGAGTATTACCACGCATACGCGCAGTACTTTATCAAATACATCAAAGGTATGCAGGCTAAAGGTATCCGGATTGATGCGGTAACGCTTCAGAACGAACCCCTGAACCCCAAAAATAATCCAAGCATGGTGATGGAAGCTGCTGAGCAAGCTGCTTTTATAGCTAAAAATGTTGGCCCTGAGTTTAAGGCAGCCGGTATTAAAACAAAAATAATTCTGTACGATCACAACGCCGACAGGCCCGATTATCCTATAGATGTATTGAACAATGCAGAAGCTAAAAAATACACCGATGGTTCGGCGTTTCACCTATATGGAGGCCAGATAGAAGCGCTTACGCAAGTGCACGATGCCCATCCTGATAAAAACCTGTATTTTACCGAAGAGTGGGTAGGAGCCCCCGGCGATCTGAAAAAGGAATTGGATTTTCATATGAAAGATATCATCATTGGCGCGCCAAGAAACTGGTGCCGCAATGTTATAGAATGGAATCTGGCTGCCGATCAGGATCAAAACCCACACACTCCCGGTGGCTGCGACCGCTGTCTTGGAGCTATCACCATCAATAAGGATGCAGTTACACGTAACCCGGCTTATTATATTATTGCCCATGCTTCAAAATTTGTGAGGCCGGGTTCAAAACGTATAGCGTCTAATTTAGTAACTAATTTGCCTAACGTGGCTTTTGTTACGCCTGCTGGTAAAACTGTGCTTATTGTTTTTAACAATGGCCAGGCTGTACAAAAGTTCAATATCAAATATGGTAACAATGACGTATCATCAGTGTTAAATGCAAACGCTGTAGGTACATATGTGTTATAAGTTGGTGATAGTTATTTCTTAATGTTACTGTAACAAAAAATACATCATACAATTGTTATTTGGTTAAGTAAATGCTGCGAGTAAAACTTGCAGCATTTTTTGTGAAGTGATTATTGTAAAATTCGTATTACGCTGAACAACTGCTTAAACGATGATAACTTATTAAAGTCTAAACCTTAAAAACCAACCATTACTTAACCTTTAACCAATGAAAAAGCTACTTATCATCCCTTTGGCAGCAATGACTTTGCTAACCTCCTGCAGCACCTATCAAATGAGTACTCTCAGCAGTACAAACACCACTCATGATGAAAAAACAGGATTATTTAAATTGGAAAATGATACAGTGAAAATTCTGTATTCTTTTGCGGGTAAAGATGCGCCTATTCAGTTGAGTATTTATAACAAGCTCAACGAACCTGTTTATGTTGACTGGGAGCGTTCCGCGCTTATTGTGAATGATAAAAGCTCCAGTTATGCCGATGACCCTATACAGATCAGCGGTGATGTATCTGGTGTATCAGCCGGTAGGAATCTTCGTTTTACTGATGCCAGTATCTCAGCACAGGCAACACTGCCTAAAAATGTAGGCTTTTTGCCGCCACATTCGCAGCTGAGTAAAACCATGGTAAAAATTAATGAGCGCTCATTTCAGCCTGTTTCTGATAGCCTTTTTACAAAAACTAAATTCCCATCTTTCGGCGCCATTCAAGTTAAAGGTAAGGTAGCAAAGTTTAGCAAGGATAATAGCCCATTATATTTTAGGAGCTATTTAACAGTGTATACACTCAAAAATAATATTCCGCAATTTGTAGCCTATCAAAATGATTTTTATGTTTCAGAAGTAATCAAGTCGAATTTAGGTCCTGAAAATTTTGAAAATTTCCAGGGTGGCCGCGGCGACTCTTTTTACGTATCGCACTAAGACATCAAGCTTGATTTTTGTTGTTCAAACCATCCATCGGCAAGCTGCATAAAGTTGCCGATGGGTTTTTGAATACCCAGCATACCCGCTATCAGTGTATATACCCCGGCCGGGGTTTTACCGCTTTCACGCAGATAACGAACAGAGGTTGCCCCGGCCGATTTGGAAAGCTTTTGATTCGCATTATCTGTAAGCAGGGCATGATGATGAAAGGCGATATCTCTGAAACTATCCTGACCGAGCGCCGCGGCAAGTTCCTGTTGCGCCAGGGTTGATGGCCAAAGGTCGGTCCCGCGTACTATCATATCAACCCCATAAAAAGTATCATCAATTACCGATGTAAGCTGGTAGGCCGGGAAACCATCCTTTTTGCGGATAATAAAGTTGTGCATATCGGCAGGTAAAATGGCCCGCGTTATTGAGCCATCGTTATTTTTGATGGCCAGTTCATGGTTGTTACTGGTTCGCAGCCGCCAGTTGGCTTCATTCGTAGTAAGCGGAATGTTTTTTTCAAAGCAAGTGCAGGTATTTTCATTTAGCTGTTTGCGCGAGCAGGTGCAGGCAAAAATAAGTCCTGCATCGCGAAGCTGATTAATAGCAGTATGGTAAAGAGGCAGCCGATGTGTTTGCGAATAGCTTTCGTCAAATTCTTTAATATTGCGCGGCCCCTCATGCCAGGGGATTTCCAGAAAATTCAGCGTATCAAAAATATCGTGAATATAGCGTTGTTCTGCTCTTGCCCTGTCCATATCATCAATTCGCAATAATATTTTTGCATCGCTTTTTTGAGCCAGTGCCGCGGTGATAGCAAAAGAAAATACATTGCCCAAATGCAGAAAGCCGCTTGGAGTAGGGGCAATACGTGTTTTATTGAAATTATTAAACTGCTCCGGCACTTGTTTATGAACTTATACTGTTATACTGATGGTTATTTTAATGCTGTATAAGGTCATGCAAAATAATACTAAAACTTTGTGTTGAAAAAGAAAACGCAGTTTTTAATGCAACTATTTATCTTTATGTAGCGTCTAATTAAAAAAAACAGTTATGAAAAGAAAAGTCTTTATTTTATTCGTGTCG
>Ga0247742_10002848_pt1 | contig 11191 bp, 5 predicted proteins | sample UWRJL208509C2_FD_180944 | JGI IMG/M metagenome (GOLD analysis project Ga0247742, IMG submission 180944) | Plant litter microbial communities from Arlington Agricultural Research Station in Wisconsin, United States - UWRJ-L208-509C-2 | ecosystem: Environmental > Terrestrial > Plant litter >... | reverse complement strand
CCGTCCGCCCGTTCCGCTAATCTAACGATCTCGCTGGCGGGGTATCTTTCGTCGGCCCGATGTGAGACGATCACGACACGTTGGCCGGACGCGTCCGCCGCTGGTCAGCGCGTAGCAGCGTTGCTTCAGCATTCGACTTGGGTGTTGTTCTCGGGGGAGATCCACTCAATCTGAGGTCCATCATGCATGCACCGACCGCTCGCACCCGTCGTTTTCTCGGCCTCGCCGTCGTCCCCATCGCCCTGTTGGCGGTCGGGGGGTTCGTATGGCAGGGATCGTCTGCCGCCTTCACCGCGGACACCCGAAACGTCGGCAACAACTGGGCGACGGGTTCCGTGACCCTCACCGACGACGACCTGGGCGCCGCCGCCTTCCAGATCGCCAACGTCACCCCGGGGCAGACCGGGTCCCGGTGCATCAATGTCACCTCCACCTCCTCCGTGCCTGGAATCGTCAAGCTCTATGTGGCGCGCGTGGGAGCGCAGGGACTCGAGAACAACATCACGGTCAGCACGGAGATCGGCACCGGCGGCAGCTTCGGCAGCTGCACCGGTTTCGTCGCGGACGGAGCGGCGCTGCCCGCCCTCTCTCTCGCCGTCGCCGGTGCTCAGTACTCGAACTATTCGACCGGTGTGCTTCCGTGGACGACTGCGGGCGTGGCATCGGGGGAGTCGAAGTCCTACCGCGTCACCTGGGTGTTCCAGACGGGCGGCCTGACCCAGACCGAGATCGACGCATTGCAGGGCAAGTCTGCAAGCGCCGATGTCGTGTGGGAGCTGCAGACCAGCTGATCGTGTCCTCGCGATGAGTGCACTGTCAGACTCAGCCGCGTCCACCACACCGCGGTCGTCCGTGGGCGTCATGGCGGGCTGGACATGGTTCATCGTGGCGCTCTGCGCACGCCTCTATCTCGTATTCGTGGCTGCGCTCGCGCTGTGCGCCGTGCTGCCCCTGCTGACGGGCCTGACCGGTTCCGTCGTGCAGAGCGGATCGATGGAGCCGAAGATCAGCGCGGGCGATGTCGTGCTGGTCCGGCCGGTCGAGCTCGACGATCCGCTTCCCATGGGGCGCGTCATCACCTTCGCGGCCCCGACCGGGTCCGCACACCACGGGACGATGTTGCACCGGCTCGTCGGTGAGCGGTCGGACGGATCGCTGGTGACGGCCGGTGACGCCAATGCCGACGTCGACAGCACCCCGATCGCCCGACGGGACATCATCGCCCGCGGCGTTCTGCTGATCCCGTGGATCGGGCAACCCGCGCTCTGGATCGGAACGGGTCAGCTGCTGCCCCTGCTGCTGTGGGGTGGGGTGACGCTGCTCGCCATCGCGGTCGAGACGCTGAGTGCAGTTCTCGAACGAGGCGGCCGACACCGCGGGCCGAGGAGCCCCGGAGCCCGAGGGAGGCTGGTGCTCGATACGCGACGGCTGGTTCCGCTGGTCGCGTCGGTCGTGCTCGGTGTGACACTCGTGCTTCCCTGGGGTGCGGGGTTGCCCCCGGTCGAGGCGGCGTTCACCGCGCGCAGCACGTCGGTGGGCAACTCGTGGTCGGCCGCTGCCGCGGCGCCGGCCACGCGGCTCGCCTTCACGACAAGCCCGTCGGCATCCACCGGCGGACGCGCGTTCGCTACCCAACCCGTGGTCACGGTACGCAACGCCGCGGGCGGGACGGTGACCGGAACCCGCACCGTGACCCTGGCGCTCACGAACGCCGCCGGCGCGACCCTCAGCTGCGGGACAAACCCGCTCACCTCAACCACGGGCATCGTGGTCTTCAGCGGCTGCCGCATCGACAAAGTGGGTTCCTACACTCTCACCGCGACATCCGGCACTCTCACGGCGGCCGTCAGCGCCACCGTCGTCATCACCGCAGGGCCTGGCGCGGCACTGCGATTCGCCGCGCAGCCGGCGACGACCGCGGCGACGAGTGTGTTCGCCATCCAGCCGTCCGTCGCCATCGTCGATGCCGGCGGAAACGCGACCACGAGCACCGCATCCGTCGGCCTGGCGCTGACGACCCCGGCCGGTGCCACACTCACCTGCACGACGAATCCACGCGCTGCGGCGTCCGGAACGGCGACGTTCGCGGGCTGTCGGATCAACAAGCCGGGCAACTACACGATCACCGCATCGTCCGGCTCGCTCGTGAGCGCCATCAGCTCGACCATCGTCATCACGCCGGCGCCGCCTCCGCAACTCGTCTGTCAGTCGAGCATCTGGTACGCGACGTTCAGCTGGAGCCCCACGCCGTTCACGCCCACGACCTACCACCTGTACGTCAACGGTGTGCAAGTGACGGCCCAGGGGGCTGACGGCTACAACTCCTACGTGCAGCTCTCTCCGACGAACGTCCCGGCGTCCTCATTCCCGCAGGGCACGGCAACGGTCGAGGTGCGAAAGGTCATCGCCGGCGGTCTCGAAGAGACCATCGGATTCGGAACGGTCGTGCTCGGCTCCCCCGCTTATCGCACCTACCTCTGCGGCTAAACAGCGACCACGAGGCGCCCGGGTGCCCCGCGGGTACCCGACGGACCATTCGCGGGTGGGGTGTGGACCAGATCGCCCGCGCGCGCTGGCGTGCCCCTTAAGAGGGTCCCTAGAAAAGACCTGTCGTCTTCTCACGCCGCAGTGGAGGGTACGCGTGGGGCGGCATTCGGGGAAGTCTTTGAGGGGGAAGTTCGACGTGAGCAATTTCGCACGCACTGGTCGTCACAAGCTGGGGATGGCGGTGCGTACGCCGCATCGGATCGGGGCGGTGACGGTCGTATTCGCGCTGCTCGGTGCAGCGCTGAGCGTCGGGATAGCGGCGGTCACCGGCATCGTTCCCGCCGATGCCGCCCCCGGAAACCCGGGCACGACATTCGCTCCCACGGTGGTCTACACCGAAGACTTCGAGAACGGCACCGGCACGGCGCCGGTCGCGCTCACCGCATACGTCGGTGCACCGCCCACGTCCGCGACCTACACGGCGGCCGCGGTCTGGCGCACCGGGTGCAACGGCAACATCGTCGAATTCAACTCTCCCGACTCCGGGCTCGGCGCCACGAATTGCGGCTCCCTCGGCAGCTACACGAACGTGCGCGGCCTGGCCTATGCCATCGGCAGCTTCGCGGGTAGCGGCACCCCGGGCACCAATCACGCGGTCACCGCATACACGGAGAACAACCCCGGGGTCAACGCCATCCAGTTCGCCACGGTCAACCCGATCCCCTTGGCATCGTCGAGCGGTCGCTACCTCACCTTCAGCGTCGACACGGCGGCCCAGAACTGCGGGGTCTCGGCACCGCTCTACAACTTCTCGCTGATCAACGGCGGCACCGCGACACCGGTGGGTGGCACGGTCAACGCCTGCACGTCGGGACAGACCGTTCCCGTACCGGGTGGCGGCACGACGAACGCGGGAACCTTCACCTCCAACGGCTCGGTGCTGTTCACCGGCTCGGCGGTCGGCATCCGCATGACCAATGCCAACGGATCGGGCGTCGGCAACGATGCCGCATTCGACAACATCCGCATCCTCGATGTCACCCCGCAGCTCGACAAGTCGTTCAGCCCGACCAGCATCACCACGGGCCAGACCAGCGCCCTTACCTTCACCGTGACCAACACCTCGGAGCTCGCCTCGAAAAACGGCTGGTCGTTCACGGATGCGCTTCCGGCCGGTCTGACGGTCGGTCTCCCCGCCGCGACCACGACCTGCCCCGCGGGCGCCGTCACCGCGCCGTACGGTGCCACCTCGGTCTCCGTCACCGGCAATCTCAGCGCGGGAATGGCATCCTGCACCGTCACGGTACGCGTGAAGTCGGCCACCACGGGCAGCTACACAAACGGACCGGCGAACGTCACCCAGACCGGCCTCAACGCGCCGGGCTCGACGGACCTGACCGTCACCGCCCCGCCGGCCTGGACCTGCTCCGCCTTCGGCTACCTGTTCCAGTCGCCCAATGGCGACGCCGCCCCGCACAACATCGAGCAGATCGACCTCGCGACCGGTGCCGCGTCGAACCCCGCCGATACCCCCGGCTCCATCAACGCGGTCGGGTACAACACCCTCGACAACTACGTCTACGGCATCGCCAGCCAGACCGGCCCGGTCAGTGGTCATCTGATGCGCGTGGGCATCGACGGCTCGTGGACCGACCTCGGCATTCCGGCCGGCCTCGGCGCCACCTTCAACGTGGGCGATTTCGACAATGCGGGCCACCTCTGGGTGACCACGTCCGGAACCACGTCGAGTTATGCCGAGATCGACCTCGCTCCGGGTTCGCCGACCTTTGGAACGGTGATCGCCTCGGGCAGCAAGACCAGCCCGGCCAGCATCACCGACCCGGGAGCTGACTGGACCTGGATCAACGGAGCGCTCTACTCGGTCGGTGCGAACAGCGCCGGCACCGCCATCCTCGTGCGGTTCACCCCCGCGACCGGCGCGCTGGCCAACCTCGGTGCGCTGTCAGGCGGACTGACCAATCTCCTGGTCGGCGCGACCTACGCCGACGCGAGCGGCTACCTCTATGCGTCGGATAACAGCACCGGCCGCATCTTCCGCATCGACACCACAACCCGACAGGCGATCCTCGTCTCCAACGGCCCGGCGTCCGGCGGCAACGACGGCGCCCGCTGCGCCCTCGCGCCGATTCCGACCATCACGGTGAGCAAGGTCGTCGCCGGGCGCGTTCAGCCCGCCGACCAGTTCACGGTCGGTATTCGCAACGCCGGCGGAACCGTGCTGACCTCCGCCACCACCGCCGGTGCAGCCACCACTGCGACGACCGCCAACTGGCCGGTCACCCAGGGCGCCACCTACACGATCACGGATGCCATGGCCCCCGGTTCACCGGATGCCTTGACCGCCTACGTCGCGAGCATCGTCTGCACCGACACCACCACCGGGGCGACGGTCGGAGCGGGAGGAAGCGGGCCGGGCTGGACCCTCGCCGTCACCACCACCGACGCCTACAGCTGTGTGATCACCAACGCCCCGGCGGTCTCCTCCTACACCGTGGCGAAGAGCGCCTCCGCCACCACGGTGCACCCGGGCGGCGTCATCAGCTACTCGGTCACGGTCACCAACACCGGCACCGTGCCGTACACGGCGGCGAACCCCGCCACGTTCCGTGACGACCTGAGCGGCGTGCTCGACGACGCGAGCTACAACGGCGACGCGACGGCAGGTGCAACCGTCACCGGAGCGACCCTGAGCTGGTCGGGCACACTCGCGCCCGGCGCCACGCAGACCATCACCTACTCGGTGACCGTACGCACGCCCGACAACGGCGACCACAACCTCAGCAATGCCGTGGTGCCGACGGCGCCCGGCGGAACCTGCGCGACGATCGGCGGATGCACCACCGAGTCGCTGGTGCAGTCGTTCTCGGTGCAGAAGACCGCGAGCACCAACGCGGTGATCCCGGGGGAGAGCGTGACCTACACCGTCACGGTCACCAACACCGGACAGATCGACTACACCGCCGGTGACCCGGCGGACTGGAGCGACGACCTGAGCGCGGTGCTCGATGACGCGACCTACAACAACGACGCGACCAACGGGGCGGACTACACCGCGCCGACGCTGAGCTGGTCGGGGCCGCTCGCCATCGGCGCCACCGAGACCTTCACATACTCGGTGACGATCGACAACCCGGATGCGGGCGACCAGAAGCTCCACAACGCGGTCGTCACCACCAACGGTGGCGACTGCCCGGCGGTGACGGACAACCCGGCCTGTGTGTCGGATGTTCCGTCCGGGTCGTTCACCGTGGCCAAGTCCGCCAGCGCCACCGTGGCGAACCCGGGTGACACCATCACGTACACCGTGACGGTGACCAACACCGGCGACGTCGCCTACACGGCCGGCACCCCGGCATCCTTCACCGACGACCTGTCGAACGTGCTCGACGACGCCGCGTACAACGGCGACGCGACCAACGGCGCGATCGTGACCGGCACCGACCTCACCTGGTCGGGACCGCTCGCGGTGGGCGCGGATGTCACGATCGTCTACTCGGTGACCGTCACCAGCCCGCCCACGGGCGACGAGTCGCTGCGCAACGCGGTGCGGCCCACCAGCGGCGGCGGCAGCTGTGCCACCCCGGCGAGCTGTGTCACCACGACGGCGGAACGCTCGTTCACGGTGGTCAAGACCTCCGCGCCCGGCGGTGCCGTGCACCCGGGAGATGTCGTCACCTACACCGTGTCGGTCACCAACACCGGCACCGGCGACTACACCGCTGGCGACCCCGCCTCGTTCACCGACGATCTGGCCGCCGTGCTCGATGACGCGGACTACAACGGGGATGCGTCGACCGGCGCGACCGTGACCGGCAGTGCCCTGTCGTGGTCGGGCGCGCTGGCCGCCGGAGCCGTCGCCACGGTCAGCTACTCCGTGACCGTGAGCGATCCCGATACCGGCAACCACGTGCTCACCAACGCGGTGACGCCCGGCGACGGTGGTCGCTGTGACGCCGCTGCCGACTGCACGACCACCAACGCCGTCGCCTCCTTCACCCTCGCCAAGAGTTCGAGCGTGAGCGGCGCCGTGCACGCCGGCGACGTCGTGACCTACACGGTGACCGTCACCAATACCGGTGGGAGCGCCTACACCGACACGGAGCCGGCCTCGTTCACCGACGACCTGTCCGCGGTGCTCGACGACGCCAGCTACAACGGCGACGCCTCGAACGGCGCCATCGTGACGGGGGAGACACTCGCCTGGTCCGGCCCCATCGCGGTCGGTGAGAGCGTCACCGTGACCTACTCGGTGACGGTGAGCCCCGCAGGCACGGGAGACGGCGACCTGACCAACGCCGTCACCCCGCCCCCGGGAATCGGCGGCGCCTGCGGCGACGGCACCTGCAGTGTCAGCAATGCCCTGCAGGCCTTCGCCGTGAACAAGACCTCGAGCACCACCAGCGCCACCCCCGGCGACGTGGTCACCTACACGATCACCACCACCAACACCGGTCAGGTCGACTACACCGCAGGCGACCCGGCGATCGTCACCGATGACCTGTCGGGCGTGCTCGACGACGCCAGCTACAACGGCGACGCGACCAACGGTGCGAACTACACGGAGCCGGAGCTCGCCTGGGGACTGGCGCTCCCGGTCGGCGACAGCATCACCGTGACCTACTCGGTCACCGTCGACAGCCCCGACACCGGTGACCACAGCCTCGCCAATGTGGTGCGGCCGGGCAGCGGGGGCGCCTGCGATCCGGACGGGGCGTGCGCGACCGACGACCCGGTGGCATCCTTCACCGTCAGCAAGGCGGTCGACACCGCGAACGCCGGCCCGGGCGCGACCGTGCGGTACACGGTCACCGTGACGAACACCGGCAAGGTCGACTACACCGACGCGGTGCCGGCCTCGTTCACCGACGACCTCAGCAAGGTGCTCGATGACGCGGTCTACAACGCCGACGCCAGTGCCGGCGCGACCTACGCGAAACCCACCATCAGCTGGTCCGGTGCGCTCGCGATCGGTGCATCCGCCGCGGTGTCGTACTCGGTCACCGTCACCACACCGGACCTCGGCGATAGGGTGCTGGCCAATGCGGTCATCACTCCGCTCGGCGGCAACTGCGTGGCCGGCCTCGACGGTGACGGATGTTCGGTGCGCACGTCCATCGCCGACCCGGCCCTGGCGTTCACGGGTGCAGCACTCGCTCTGCCGCTCGGGGGGATCGGCGCGCTCCTGCTGATCGGCGGTGCGGCCATCGTGTTGCTGCTCCGCCGCCGCCGACTCCAGCACTGAGTCGATGCGGCACTGAGTCGCCGCAGCACTAACCGCAATCACCACCTCCGGCCGGGCCACTGCCTCGGCCCGGCCGGAACTCTCTCGGAGAACTACAGATGCCACTCGCCCGCCTTCTCGTCGCCGCTCTGGTCGCTGTCCCCCTGGCAGCCGTGCCGCTCGTTCCCGCGGCGGCCGACACCCCCGCTGCGCCCCAGCTCTCGGTCACGATGAGCAATGGCACGGAGGTAGTACACCGTGGGCAGACCGTGACCTACGCGACGACGGTCACCAACTCCGGTTCGGATGCGGTGCTGACCCGCGTGGTGGCCGACCTCCCCGACTACCTGACCGCGAACTCGGCGAAGGGCGCCGAACTCACGCCGCACGCGGCACGCTGGACCGAGACGCTCGAACCGGGGGCGAAGAAGACCTTCCGGGTCTCCGCATCGGTGGGGGCGATCCCGAAGCGTGACGTGCGGGTGACGGCTCTCGCCAGCGTGTATCTCGGCGAGGAGAAGTCGCCTCTCATCCGCACTGCCGACGCCGACCGCATCCCTGGGGTCGCCGACGCACCGACCGAGATCCCGGGCGTGACGACCGTCGTCGCACCCCGCATCCTGCTCACGATCGGCGGTCTCGTCGTCGGTCTGGCACTGCTCGCGGCGGCCCTCATCCTCGTGCTGCGACGGCGGCACCGATATACCGGACGCGCGCATTAGACAACCCTGTCTACCAGTGTGCAGAATCGAGGAATCGGCGCACCCGACCCTCCGGCGCCACCACCTCGAAAGGCAGTGACGACCGTGCCCGCGATGTCACCCGACCGTCGGGCGCGCCCCTACGGCCTGCCCCGCGGCACCGACCGAGCGATCGTGCGGGTCGCTCTGCTGCACCAGCTCGACCGGCTTGCCGCCCTCACCGTCATCCATGCACCGCCCGGCTACGGCAAGAGCTCACTCGCCGCGATGTGGGCGCGGCACCGATACGCGGCGGGTGACGGCGTCGTCTGGATGACGGCGACCGCCGAGCTCGACGACCGGGATGCGTTCATCCGCAGCCTGGCCGCCACCCTGGCCGCGGCCGGTCTTACGAGCGGCGACGGGGACGTCGCAGAGCTGATCGACCATGGCGATGCCGAGCGTCTGATCGTCGTCGTCGACGACGCCGGATACCTCGCCGACACACGGCTGCTCGAGGAGATGGCGTCGTTGCTCGACCGTACGCCCGCCCTCCACCTGGTGCTCTGCACCCGCGCGCCGCACCCGCTGGTGAACGTCGCGGCACATCGGCAACTCGATGTCGCCCACATCACCACCGATGACCTCGCGGTGAGCGAGACCGAGCTCGGCGACCTCGCCAGGGTCTGGGGGTCGACCGTCGCGCACGAGGAGATCGGGCAGGTGTTCGCCCTGTGCGGTGGCTGGCTGGAGCCGAGCAAGCGGGTCTTGGCGCAGTCGGGGGCGGGAGTCATCCGCACGTCCACCGCCGAAAGCTATCTGCGGGAGGTGGTGCTGCCGCAGCTCGACCATCTCGGCCTGCTCGACACCGCCTTGGCGCTTGCCCTGCCGAGCACCGTCGACCCGATCCACCTCGCCGCCGCCAATCGACGAAGCGCGACGGATGCCGGTGCTCCCGCCGTCTCACACCTGGGCGACCGCCTACGGTTGGGTGGCTACCTCGCCGCGATACCGGGAGCGACGCCGCAGTGGCGCTTCGTGCCGCTGTTGCGCACGACCCTGTTCGACGTGGCGAACCACCACGGTGACCGCGCCGCCGCCGACCACCGGCTGTTCGCCGACGCACTGTACGACGGGGGAGGCGACCACGGACGCGTGCTCGACCATGCGCGAGCCGGCGGACACTGGGAGTTGCTGTCGCAGATCTGGGCGAGGCATCCGCTCGCTCTGCTCGACCGGCACCTCGCTGCCGCGAGGCGCGCATACACCGGGCTTCCCGCGGAGGCCGGCGAGCAGCAGCCGGTGTTGGTGCTCGCCTCTGCCGTGCTGCGGGAGGCGGAGGTGCGTGCCCCCGGCCACGGCGTGATGGAGCGCGCGTACGCCGTGGTGGCGCCGACGCTGCGTGAGGGCCTCACCTCTCGATCGGAGATCGACGAGGTGGTGGCGGCGATGACCTCGGTGATGGTCGAGCAGCGCCGGGCCGGCGACCTGGCGGCGGCGAAACGAACCGGGGAGTCCGTTGCGGCAGAACTCGCTCGGAGCGCCGGGCTCGGCGAGCTCGCCCAGCCCGGCCGGGTCGCGCTGTTCCATCACCAGTGGTCGCTGACCGCGATGATCGGCGTCGACCTGTCCGAGGCGATCGCGATCGCCGGGCGGGCGTATGACACGGCGCGGATCGGAGACGGGCATCTCATCGCCGCCTTTGCCGCTGCACACCTGGCGTTGCTGCACGTGTTCGTGGGCAGCCAGGGGGAGGCCGACCGTTGGTTGACCGCCGCCCGCGCAATCGACCTGGGCGGGCATCCGTTCGCCACTGCCGTGCGCACCGACCTGGACATCGTCGAGGCGTACCTTGCCGCAGATCGTCTCGCCGCCGAACCCGCGCGGCGGATGATCGATGACGGCGCGGCATTCGGCACCGAACTCTGGCCGTTCGCCGCCCTGGCGGCCACCGCTCACTCGCAGCTGTTCGACGGCCCCGCCGTCGCGCTCACGCGGTTGGAACACTTGCGATTCGTCCACCGGCGCGAACTCGGCGACGACAGAGCGGCCTCATGGATTCTCGACCGCTGCACCGTCGACACTCTGCTGGCGCTCGGCGAGGTGAACCGTGCGGAGCGCATGATGCTCGACCTGTTCGCCCGGCACAGCCCGCGGGAGGTCTCCTGGCTGCGACTGCCGTTCGCGCAACTGGCCTTGATCACCGGGGACACCGCGCGGGCAAAGCGGCGGGCGACCGCGGCGCTGTGGGCTGCGGATGTCGTGGCCCGCGACCGTGCGGACGCCGCGATGATCGCCGCTGCCGCGGCCTGGCGTCTCGGCGAGACCACGGCGGCCGTGGACTCCCTGCGGCAGGCGGTCGTGCTCGCCGAGCAGCTCGGCTCCCTGCACTGCTATCTGGTGATTCCGCCGGCGGACCTCCGCGCGATCGCGAGCGCTGCCGGCGCGAGGGTGCCCGCGGAGGTTGCCGCGCACCTTGCCTCATTCGGGAGCATCTACCCCGCCGACGCCCATTTCGTCGAACTGTCGCCACGCGAGCGCGATGTGCTGCAGGCGATGCGGGAGCACGGCACCGTCGCCGCCATAGCTCAGGCGCTGCACCTGTCGGTGAACACCGTGAAGAAGCACCTCGCCTCGATCAACGTGAAGTTCGGAGTGCACGACCGCGCTGCGGCGCTGGTGCAGGCGGAGCGGCTGGGGTTGCTCGAACCGCGGGGCCCTCAGCGAGCCGTGCGGTAGCGCAGGTAGACGACGCCGCTGGCGCGGAAGCGCCGCTCCTCGA
>Ga0247742_10002847_pt1 | contig 11192 bp, 10 predicted proteins | sample UWRJL208509C2_FD_180944 | JGI IMG/M metagenome (GOLD analysis project Ga0247742, IMG submission 180944) | Plant litter microbial communities from Arlington Agricultural Research Station in Wisconsin, United States - UWRJ-L208-509C-2 | ecosystem: Environmental > Terrestrial > Plant litter >... | reverse complement strand
ATCGCAAAGTACTTACTTGAACTGCTGTCTCGTTTGACTCGGCTCAGAGGTAAGGCTGGATGCTACTTAACATCACTAGGTACCTACAAGACACCCGTCTGAGTTAACTGATTTTAGCTCGCCTCATTGCACAGCCTACTCCATAAGGCTACTCGGAAACCACGTTCTCCTAGGTGCCTTTAAATGCTTACCTGGGTCCAGGTCCTCCAAGTACAAGTATTAATGGTCGTTTCCTTGCCTCACAATCTTGAATCAGATAATCAGTAGAGTAAAGCCCAGGCCTGAAATCAACTTACGGACTCATGGGAGGTACAGGTTTATTCGACGCTTATCTTTAGGCGCGCATACCACAATCAAGCGCCCGTCTGCCAAGTCAAGGGCTGCCGAGAAGCCGACGGATTCTGCCAGAACGCCAACCGGTTGAAACGTCCATAATTCTCTAGCCTCGGAGCGTCCTTTGCACCACCAACATAATTGCTACCAGAATCAGGTTATGCGATTTTCAACGCATAAAATTCTAGTATCATGATAGAATCATATATATTACTTAGTAAGACTACTATATCTATACCCACTCGATTTATCACCCCTTTCCCATTTTGCTTCCTCGATGCTGGCACATTCTTCTCGCCGCTGGCAGCAGTGGGGGTCTCGGGCAAGTTTTCAATGAACTCGTCTCGTTCGTCTCGATTACATCGAGCCGTTCTCCTGTCGCTGTAGGAGAATTCGACGAAGCGAGACCGAATGCGATATACATCAGTACGATGCCCAAGTAAAAATATCAGGACTGGAGAGAACGACACGAATCAGTTTTCGTCAGCTTCAGAATCAGCTCGTTGGATCAAAAAGGAGTGACTCGTAGTAAGCTGCCTTCAGCCCTGTGAACTACACGTGTATTCGGGGCATTGCAAACAGTTTTCTCGCCGTTCGTGCGAGATGCGGCGTCATATGAGGTCTTACAAAGTTGCAAGTCTCGCATGGCTATTCAAAGCTTAGCGTTTGAGTTCTAGAGGGGAAGTGTGCATTAGTGAGGAGGTAAAAAAAAAGGGAGGGACAAGGATCTAGGGAAGTGAAAGTGAAAGAAGTGGGACGAGAACTTACAGCAGCCTGAGGTCGACGCCGATGCGTCAGCGCAACAGCAGCACACAGATCCACTGACTCTTTATTCGACGTTCGACGATACAATATCCGTTGAAGAGAACCCCGAGGTAGCGCCTAGGACCTAACCCCAGTACCGCCCTCACCCAACGAGATCCTTGTGGGCGAGCATATACTCGAGTCAAAGAACCTAGGCCTCAGGATCCGGGGTGTAGACCAATGGCAGCGGAGACGGGGGCGTCTGCATGGCCCTCTGGTTCGTATACAGGGCGGGTCTTTCTCCGAGTCGACGTTGGAGTTGGTTGGGACTCGGACTCAGGTGGCAGTTCATCTGGCGTGCCAACTGCCAATAGAGGTCGGGCATGTGAGACCCGAGGCCTTGACGTTGAAGTGGAAGTTGAGGTGGGGCTGAGGGGACTGCATTACCCTCACCGAGGCTGCATTGCTAATCAGATCGTCAGAGAGGTATGGTTGAAAGGTGAAAGGACGTACCGGTGCACGTTCTTCCTCTCTCATACCACATGAAAACCCGTTTCGATAAGCCCATGATCATGAACGACCCCAACCGAGGCCTATGGTTTATTCTGCTCGAGATTGATACCCGCACCCGCATCAGCCTCAATCCGTCGCACTCCCTGGACCATTCAGCAGCCAGCGCAACAGCAATGCGAATGCGAACAATGATCCACACCCGCAAGCTGTGCTGGGCCGCGCCGTTACGTCGAAATCGTAGGCTGCGAGTGCCAGTGCATGCCCGTTGCGAGCTGGCAATGGCAGTCTGAGCGGGATGGTAGTACACGGTGAGGCTTGAGGACACATAGCAGAAACGCTAGCGGCGCGCGGAGTGGATTGCGGGGCGATAGTAACTTGAAGTAGGAGTGGCGGGGGAGGAGGTGGTGGTGGTGGTGGTTATCGTTTACAATAACATGCCGTTCGTGGCTTGTCGAATGTCAACGTTGAGGGCAGCTATGAATTGTGAGCTGATAGGTGACGTCGGAATTGGAGTAAATAAACTAGCGGCAGGCGGGACCATAACCGACATCCAGCCCTTCAAACGACCATGGAAACTCTGATTCGACCTGAAAAAATGAGGCGCATACATAGGATAGACATGCACTAACGAGGACTTACCAGACATGAAGGCCCTTGGGCCGAGGTATGTCTGCATTTTCAAGCTTTAAGTCCAAGCGCAGGTTCTGCCCTCCCTCGCCGACGCCGCCCACACTGACGTGATCAACTACAACGTTCCTGGCTCACAGAGCAGGTCCGCCGTATCTTGAAGGTACCTGCGATGTGCAAAGTGCGAACTCTAAGCCTGAGTTGTAGTTGCCGTATCAAAGATAAAAGCTCAGATGCAAGCCGAGAGGATATAGAATTTGGAGAGAACACAGGAGGGTTAGAAATGTCGGGGGAACAGACACACCGTTCACCTGGCACTCAGTATTCGACTGCTGTTGTTCCTGCCCGAGAATTGCACCGAGTCGGGTATCCAGAGTCCAGAATCCAGATTATATACATCATTGACACCGTTCACGTTCGGGTGCTGGCCATGAGAACGGATGGAAGGGTGGACGGAGGTACGGTTCTACCAGGAGGGTGTTCATGGGATGAAGGGAACGACAAAGGACCTCCTCACCTGCTATGGCCCATTCGAGAACACACCTTGAACACAACACGACGTGTGGCGTCAGCGAAAGGTGATCAGTGTAAATGAGATTAATTTGTCTGCTATCTCTAAAGTCTGTATTATGCGAGCAATGCGTGGGGTAAATTAAAACCAATCTGTCTGGTCACAAAGAATGACGTCATCTGGAAGGGCTGATGCACTGCCACATGTCAGATACATCAGATCATCGATCATCGATCATCCATCATCATGATCCACGACCCAGATTGAAGAAAAAAAAAAAAGGTGATTCCGATCACGCGACGTGTTAATCGGCCCGACTTGCGCATTATCGACCCGGTTTCACATAGCGTGGTTACCTCCTTAATGGGAGTGGCGTTGAAGACCCTTGCGATCGGAACTTCCGGTCGACTGGTGACCAGAAATTTGATCGGTGCGGAATACTGTGCAGCGGCTAGCGAGATTGCACACAAAAGGATTGTCCGCTCATCATGGTTTAGGCATTCGTCCAGCCCATCTATGATGATAATGGTGGGGTACGTCACGCCTTGCTGTGACAGTTGCAGTAGAGGCTCAAGGACGAGCTTCTTGAATTGGCGTTCGAATGGACTGTGGAGGATAAGAGGATCCCTCTCAATCGTAGAGGTGATTAAGGGATGAGATTCGGGGATGGAAAGTGTGATTTTGTAGGCGAGAGTTGCGACAACAGATTTTATGTGGTTTCGGGAAGGATCATCACGTGAAAAGAAGAAGGTGGCGAGCAGTTCCTTTTGAGATTCGAGGATCTCCGCCATAACCCGAGCGATGACTGACTTTCCTACTCCAGCACCCCCATATAACCACATTATGACCGCTGCGAGCTCAATTGCGAGGTTAGCCCATTCAATGATCTTCTCGAGGACTGCAGCGTCGACATCCGTGTCCTTGTCCCGTTGAGGCGCATCAAATCCATGACCAGAGTCGTAGAATGCACCAGGGACAGCATTCTTCGTTAAAAGATCGAATCCAACTGACAAAAATAGAGCTTAAGTCAGTCAAGGTCGCAGAACAAGCGAACAGGAGGCATACCCTGCCCAGCGGCCGACCCGTAAATATTATGCTGCTGATAAGTCCCATTCTCGATGTACAGATTGCGCCCACTAATCATGACTTGAGGGGACGGCAGTGGCGAGAGCTGAATTGCGTGAGTAACTGGGAGGGAAGGAAGGCGGCAGGAGGGTGCTTGTGGCATTGCACAGAACATGTCGGTATGTGTACAAAGTGCAGTGCATGGTTTGCTCACAGGTCTAGGTCTACTTGGAAACTGTCAAGCAAGCCTACATAGCACTCGGATCTTCTCTCACAAACGATAGTTGACTGCTGCGACGCCTGGCAATTATTGTAAGGATCGCAAAGTACTTACGTGAACTGCTGTCTCGTTTGACTCGGCTCGGAGGCAAGGCTGGATGCTACTTTACACTACCAGGTACCTACAAAACATCCGTACGAGCCGACTAATTTTAGCTCGCCTCATTGCACAGCCTACTCCGTAAGGCTACTTGGAAATCACGTTCTCCTAGGTGCCTTTGAATGCTTACCTGGGTCCAGGTCCTCCAAGTACAAGTACTAATGTTCGTTTCCTTGCCTCACAATCTTGAGTCAGATAATCAGTAGAGTAAAGCCCAGGCCCGAAAGTAACTTATGGACTCATGGGAGGTGCGGGTTTATTCGACGCTTATCTTTAGGCGCGCATACTATGATCAAGCGCCCGTCTGCCAAGACAAGGGCAGCCGAGAAGCCGACGGACTCTGAACGCCAACGCCCGATCAGTTTCGCAACGCTATTGCCTACGGCCCCGTCGATTTGAGCTTTAATCTTTCAAGATCTCATATACCGCTTGTCTACCTTTCAACTGGTTGTTGGCATCTACAACATTCGTGGACCTCGATATTTGGTCAATTCTCGTCCATATCTTCAGCGCCACCGAGCCGGGAGAGGGAAGCAGAATAGTACTAGAACTAGTAGGGGTATTCGCGATGCTCTTTAGGTGAGCATCGCGCGCTAGAGAACAAGACGGCGAGAAATGAGGAAGTAGGCGCTTGTATGCCACAAATCGGAGCCGACGCGAAGGCATTTGCATCACGTCGTTGCACAATAGATATTGACGAATGTAGAGTAGTGCTATGTAGAGGGTGGTAAGTATTTGAGAATGTGAGATGCATATTCAACGGCTTTATGTTGGTTTGGCACCCCTTCTGTAGGACCACCAGACCAATCTGAGAGCCTCAAATTAGATGGTTTTATGCCAATGGCTCAGGTTCACACTGAATCTGGGGTATTCTCGTCAGGTTTCATTGACGATCAAGTATTTACTGGGAATATAATTGCTCGTGTTCGTGATCCGCTCAGCTCTAGGTTCGTCGTCAGAAGACGCAGACTGAAATGAAAAACTGAAATTCGTAGCCCAGGCAACGATGAGAAGGCGAGATATGTGATCCTTCATGATGAACTTCACTGGGAAATAATAATACCAGAAGAGGCATGACCTCCCGATTACACAAATAAGCATAACCTTCTGCCGAAGCGCGGCGTGGCCAGATATTGAGCAGTCCAGTCTTGCTTTCCTTACTGGTATATTTAGCGAATGCCGTATGGACGCCTCCTTAACGGGGGTGGCGTTAAAGATCCTTGCAATTAGAACGTCCGGTCGACTGGTGATCAGAAATTTGAGCGGTGCGGGATACTGGGCAGTAGCTATCGAGATTGCACGCAAGAAGATCGTCCGCTCATCGTGATTTAGACATTCGTCCAACCCATCTATGACGACAACGGTGGGATAAATCACACCCTGTAGTGATAGTTGTTGTAGAGGCTCAAGGACGAGCTTTTTGAGCTGACGTTTGAAAGGACGGTGGAAGATATGAGGGTCCATCTCAATCGTAGCAGTGATTAAGGGACGGGATTCTGGGACGGAGAGTGTGATGTTGTAGGCAAGAGTTACGATGGCGGATTTTATGTGGTTTCGGGATGGATCATCACACGAAAAGAAGAAGGTGGCCAGCAGTTGCTGTCGAGATTCAAGGATCTCCGCCATAGCCCGAGCAATGTCCGATTTTCCAGCTCCAGCTGCCCCATATAACCACATTATAACCGCTGTGAGCTCGATTGGGAGGCTGAGCCATTCGCTGATCTTCTCGAGGACTGCAGTATCGACTTGGGTGTCGTCATTTCTAGGCATATCTGGTTCGAGACCAGAGTCGTAGAATGCGCTAGGGACAGCCACCTTCGATAAGCGGTCGAATCCATCTGAGAAAAATCAACCTAAAGTCAGTCAAGATCTTCATAAAACAAGCTAACAAGGTGGCACACCCTTGCCCACTGGCTGATCCGTAAATATTCTGCTGTATATAAGTCCCATCTGTGATGTATACATTCCCATTGAACATGGCCTGCAAGGAGGGGGACGGCGAGGAGTGCACTGTATGAGCAGTTGGGAGGGATGGAATGTGGTAGGAGGTCAACGTGGCGCTTGTGGCTTTGCACGGAAAGTGTCAACTCAGGGCAGTGCATAGTTTACCTATAGGTCTACTTGGAATTGTCAAAGAAGCTCACACAGCATTTGTATCTCCTCTCACCAAACGTAATATCTGACCATTGTAGCATCCAACGATTACATGAAATGCAGCTTCGCTCAACTCGACTCGACTCATAAATAAGGTCGGACGCTACTCAAAACCACTAGGGACAGACAAGACACTCGTTTACGTCTCCAAATTTTAGCTCAACATATTACACGGCCCGACGGACTCGCATGGGTATAGCGCTTGACGAGCCAACTCGCCTGTGCGCGACTCCTCTCAAGGTGTAAAGGCAGCATCGAGATTCGAGTCGGAATTATCAACTGATATGAATGGGCCACCCGAGAGGCAGTGGAATTCTGCACTTGCAGCGCCGACGATCGCACCTCGAACTGGCGGAGAAAGATAAACTACGCCGGACGACTATATCATCCACAACCGACTCGGAAGAAACGCGACGATGGTAGCAAGAACAGAGGTCTTGGGCCAAATTCGCCAAAGTACTCGCAGCTTGCAAGGGGATTGTAGTTCTAATTGTAGCCCTAGAGGGGTGAATGGATCAGCTAAGACTCAGAGGAAAAACGTGGAGAGAGAGGGAGGGGAGTGAAAGCGAATGGGAATGGAAAAGAAAGATGGGACGAGAGCTTGACATTACAACAGTCTGATCATGAAGTCGATGCCCAGTGCCCAATACCTATGCTTAACAGCAACATAAACCTTCGTGCTTGTAGACCCAAGACTAAAATTCTTCCATCCCCAATCCGAGTCTCCGACAAACGGAACGCCAAAGTAGCACCAAATGCCACCTTCACCCAATGAGGAGATCCTCGTCACCGAGCAATCGCGTATAAGGGACCACGGGCATCAAACCCGGGGCGCAGATCTTGGCAGCGGGGGCGGGGACGTCTGCATGGGCAGACGCTTGAAGTTCGTATATTGAGCTGGGCTGGGCGGGAAGTCGTTCTCGAGAACGGAGATTTGGAGTCGGACGTTAGAGTTGGGTAGTGTCGTGCCCACTGCTACTCGAGTAATAGAGGCTGGCCATCAGGCCTTGCAGTTGATGTTGATGCGGGGCTGGGGGGAGTGATTATAAACCGATCCGAGACAGAGTCTACATCCGCCGTGTACGTTGCTAATTAGCTACAGACAGACAGTCAGAGAGGAAGTATGAAAACTCACAAAGTCAAACGACGTACATGCTCTTTCCCCCTCACAGCTTGCAGAACTCATCTCGATAAACCCATGCCAGTGAACGACCCCGACCCCAGGCCAGGTCCATCGCATCCTGCTCGCGATCGATACCCGCATCGACGTCAATCTCAATCGGACCTCACACGCCCTGGACCATTCAGCCTGACCCGTCTGTCCAAGTCCGGACCCGATGCGAGTGGCTAACCTAGCTGGCAGTGCACTGTAAGGACTCGTATGCACGGCGTAAGCGGAGTGCAGAGTGCGGGGTGACGGTAAGTAGGGTTACGAGAAGTAGGAGTAGGAGGGGACGGAGGGCGCGGCCAATACAAGCGGGGGTGATCGATCGCCGGTCATCGTTGACAGTAACAAATGTGCCAAGACCAAGCCGTTCGAATTCGTGGCTCGTCGAATGTTGAACGTTGCAACGTTGAGGCCTGAGGCCTGAGGCTTTGGCTCTAAGGGCGGCTGGCAGTGCGGACTGTGAGCTGTGGAATGTGAAAGATTGATAGTTGGTGTAGGAATTAGAGTAAACAAGTGGGACCACGACCATGACTCCGAGATTGAGGATGGCGTCAGCTCTTCACGCTTCTAAGCATGATATATATACATGCATAAACCCGTACTGGCGACGATACCCGGCGTACGAGGACCTCCCACACACGAAAGCCCCTGGCTTGAACTTGAAATATCCTCAGTCTTCAAGTTTATGTTCTGCACCAATGCCGCCTGACCAACACCAACGTCGTCAGACTGGCGCATAGAGTACTGACGCCGTTCGGGTGCTGAGGCCGAGGGAAGAATGCTCGGGATGGCGGGACGAATCGAACAAGAAGGAAATCGAAGGACGCTGAGAGCTGACGCCGACGTGTAATGAAATCTTGGAGACCCAGGCCCCAAACCCTCCACTCATTCTGATGAGCGCAGGACTGGAAAGGGCGAGGGAATTAAACCAGCGCTCAGCATTCAATATTCAGCCTGGGAAAGTCAAATTAATTTGTCTATTACATCATGTGTGTTATCATGTATGTTTGACACTTTGTGTCAGTGATTATCTGAGTCAAAACTGACCGGCAGATCCATCCTGATCCATCATCCATGAATCAAAAAAAAAAAAGAAGGTAATTCGGATCACGGGACGTGTGAATCGGCCCGACTTGCGCATCATTGACCCGGTTTCACACAGTGAATGCCGCGTGGTTACCTCCTCAACGGGAGTGGCATTGAAGGCCCTTGCGATCGGAACTTCCGGTCGACTGGTGATCAGAAATTTGATCGGTGCGGAATACTGCGCAGCGGCTACCGAGATTGCACACAAAAGGATTGTCCGCTCATCATGGTTTAGGCATTCGTCCAGCCCATCTATGATGATAATGTTGGGGTACGTCACGCCTTGTTGTGACAGTTGCAGCAGAGGCTCAAGGACGAGCTTCTTGAATTGGCGTTCGAATGGACTGTGGAGGATAAGAGGATCCCTCTCAATCGTAGAGGTGATTAAGGGACGAGATTCGGGGACGGAAAGTGTGATTTTGTAGGCGAGAGTTGCGACGACGAATTTTATACCGTTTCGGGATGGATCATCGCGTGAAAAGAAGAAGGTAGCGAGCAGTTCCTTTCGAGATTCAAGGATCTCCGCCATAGCCCGAGCGATGACCGACTTTCCAGCTCCAGCACCCCCATATAACCACATTATGACCGCTGCGAGCTCGATTGCGAGGTTAGCCCATTCAATGATCTTCTCAAGGACTGCAGCCTCAACATCGATGTCCTCGTCCCGTTGAGGCACATCAAATTCATGACCAGAGTCGTAGAATGCACCAGGGATGGCATTCTTCGCCAAAAGGTCGAATCCGGCTGAGAAACATCGATTTTAAGTCAGTCAAGGTCGCAGAACAAGCGCTCAGGAGGCACACCTTGCCCAGCGGCCGACCCGTAATTATTATGCTGCTGATAAGTCCCATTCTGGATATACAGATTGCGCCCACTGATCATAGCTTGAGATGGCGGAGGCAGCGAGAGCTGAATTTGCGTGAGCAACGGGGGAGGGAAGCAAGGTGGCAGGAGATGCTTGTGGTTTCCAAGAGCATATCGACATGCTTACAAAGAGCAGTGCATGTTTTGCCTGCAGGCCTGTCTACTTGGCCGCTGTCAATACAGCCTGCACACCATCCAAGTCTCCTCTCTCAAAGGTGATAGCTGACCGCCGCAGCGTCCAATGATGACTTACTTATGTTACTTGAAATGTACTTAGTGTTGCTCGACGCAACTCAGAGGCGGGGTGGGACGCTACTCAACACCACCAGGTACCAACAAGACATTCCTTCGGATCTAATAATTCTAGATCAACCCGTTTCACAGCCTACTGCACGAGGCTACTCGGAAACCACGTAAATGAATACGTCGTGGCGCAGGTTCTGGGCATACCGGCCGTCATGTCGTCGTCTCACGATTTGAATCAGATAATCGAATAGTTACATATAAGAAATTCAAGGCTTTAGTGTAGTTTGCGGATGGTAGATGGTGGTTTATTCGAAGCTAACATTTAGGCGCCCACAAAGCGCCCGCAGCCTGCCAGCCGGGCCGAGAAGCCGACGGACTCTGAACGGATTTCTGTCAGACCAATTTGCTTCTTCTGCGATGACTTTCCATACCTTTACCTACGGTCCTATCGCCTCAAGCCTTAATCTTTCAAGATGTTACATGCCGCTAGTTTACTTTCAACCGGCCGATGCTTTTGACATTCGATCCTTGAGCACATTGAAAGGGAAGAAAGTGGAACATGAAGAGTACACTACGTGTAGGAAAAGCTAGATTATCGCCATTCCAGGTACGTTACATCAGGTAACTTACCAAAATCTATAGAGTACAGTACCTATTCCGAACAGTCTCCTTGTGTTATTCAGTACGAAATTCACGGACCAACTCATGTCAAAAGGACTATGTTGGTAATATCCGGGAGACGGACGTGAAGTAAATGCAGAACGTGGACCTCTGGCGAATGACCCGAACTTCAAATTCTGGTTCCCTAGGAGGCGTTGAACCGGGGTACGAAAAACGAAAAACCATAACGACGCGTAGGACGAATCCATGACACCGGAGTATGCATATTGCAAAATACTTTACACAGCTGCACACCATTGCTGGGTTCTTCAGTACATAGCCACCTTCACCCATCCAGTAAACTCGGTCTGAAACTAGCGGGTGTCCGAAGATCCTGGCCTTCATTCCGAGGTAGAACTGTTCTCGCAGGTTACGAGTGCGGTAGGTCGTTTTGGGAGAAATAAGGCCTTGAGGTTGAAGATCTACTTTGCTAATCAGACAGTCAGAGAGGTATGGATGCAAGGGCAACGACACACGCTAACCCGTTCTTCCCCACCGTACGGTAAACAGCACTCAGCTCTCATCTCAATGAAGAGCCCATGGCCCATGGGATTCTGCTCGCGATCGCCACCCGCATCGACACCCACGTCAATCTCAATCGGTGTACTTCATTGGAATGCGAACTGGGAGCCGTGGCCACAGCGTTGTTATAGGTCGTAGGCCACCAGTCAGGTGTGAGCAGGGCAAAGCGGTGGGGATGTCTGATCGGGTTGGTAGTACACGATACGGTGAGGGTGAGGACCATGGCAGATGCGCTAGCGGAGTGCGGGTCAATGGTGAGTAGGAGATGGAGTGCGGTGCCAGGTCTCAGGGCTCGGAGGCGGGGTCATCATCATCGCTGA
>Ga0247742_10002846_pt1 | contig 11195 bp, 15 predicted proteins | sample UWRJL208509C2_FD_180944 | JGI IMG/M metagenome (GOLD analysis project Ga0247742, IMG submission 180944) | Plant litter microbial communities from Arlington Agricultural Research Station in Wisconsin, United States - UWRJ-L208-509C-2 | ecosystem: Environmental > Terrestrial > Plant litter >... | reverse complement strand
CTGCAGTTCCAGCCATATCCTTGATCAAGCGGAAGACTCGACTTGTCACTGACTTGTCCATCTCAGGTTCACGGTCTTCCTCGTCAATCAGGCTCTCCTTGCTGCACTCCATGAGTCGGAGGGCCTCGTCTACGTCTGAGTGCTCGACAACGTTTGACCATCGTAAGCGGGCGAGAGCCTGGGCCAAGCGGAGGATACCAAGGAGTGTACGGGCAGAAGTGTAGGTGTGGGATTTGTTCTGGAGTTCGTCGTCTTTTGACAGCTTGCGGAGTCGGACATACGAGTCGACGACATAACTGGAAACTGTGCGGGGAACGGTGGGACGCTTTTGTCTAGCAAGAGCGATGTAATGTCTGAATTGGATTTTCAGCAATGTAAACCAAGCTGAAGAAGGAAGGGATTGGTACCCACCTCATGATAGTCGGTTCAATGGTATCGTGGTCGAGGTCAGGATGTTTGTTGTGCATATGCACGTATGTAACGTGCTCAGCGAGGCGCTCGTCGTTGTCTCGTGAAGGCTTATCTAGAATGAGGAAAAGCAGGTCAAATCTTGACAAGAGGGCAGCAGGCAAATTGATGTTCTCCACTGGCGACACTTTGGGATTGTATCGGCCGTACAGAGGATTGGCAGCTGCAAGAATAGAGGTTCTTGCGTTGAGCGTTGTTGAGATACCAGCCTTGTTGATTGAGATAGTCTGCTGTTCCATGACTTCGTGGATAGCCGTCCTGTCTGATTCTTCCATCTTGTCGAACTCGTCGATACAGCAAATACCGTTGTCAGCGAGAACTAGGGCTCCTCCCTCTGTTAACCGTGCGTTAGTATGGGCGTAATGAAGCGAGGAGAAAAACTAGACAAACCCAAAACCATCTCGTCCGTTACGGGATCTCGCATAACAGCAGCGGTCAAACCAACTCCAGATGAACCCTTTCCGGTAGTGTAGACACCTCGCGGTGCAATCTTCGAAATATACTTCAACAACTGGGACTTGGCCACACCTGGGTCACCCATTAGGCAGACGTTGATATCACCACGAATCTTCATCCCATCTCCGGTGATCTTCGTCACTCCTCCAACAAGAAGTAGCAGGAGAGCCTTCTTTACATCCTCATGGCCATAGATTTCGGGAGCTATGCTCTGAGCAAGCTTGTCATAGAGCGCGGGATCTTGTTGAAGCTCTGCGATCTTGCGTTCGATCGCTGGCGTCATTTGCATCTCCGTGTACTGCTTCTTGAGTTGGTACACGTCGTGCGCTTCGAGGTAGGTATCTGTTAGCAGTCCGGCGCGGATGGCTTGGAATCCGGTGTAAGGAACTGGCAGGAAGATGCCACCCAGGTGAACAACATCTCCGGGGTTCATCAGGCGCGTAAGGTTGCCATTGACGTGTATCGTCATCGAACGTGGAATGTGGCCAACAGGTACTTGATCAGGCTAGGCTACCGGTTAGTGTTCTGTAGAAGTCGTAGAGGGCTGGCGACGCACCATCTCCTGGATCTTCACTTCTTGGAAAGGACTGAACCGACATGCTCTCGTTTGCATGTGCAGTGAGCCACGAATCCCGTTCTTCTTGCATTCGTTCTCGTTTTCGCAGTTGAAGAGGGGCGCGAAGGTCTTGTTTGAGATATCTTGGAACGTTTCGGAGCCACAAACATCACATGTGTAAGCGTTGACTTGTAGTAGTGGCTTGACCTCGGAGACACGCGTTACGATTCCACGGACGGTGATCAATCGCCCCAACAAAGCGCCCTTCACTTCTCTGACAGCTATAGGCAGGTCACTCGCCAGAGGTCTGAAGTAAAGGTTACTGAATGACGCGTAAGAAGGGGGCCATGATGCAGTGCCAGGAGACTCACTATCTTCGTAGTAGATGCTCCGGGAACCCATCCTGCCCAGCCTCTAGATGCTCGTTGCGCTCTCGTCTTTGGTGAAGGATGACATCGATGACTTCATCCTGGTCGCTGATGTCCTTCGTTGGTTGTGGCATCAGTTTGTCAACAACTTCACTGAACAGGGTGACATATCGTCTTGCATTGTTGCGTATCCGAGAAACAAGTTCGGAGGAGGTGGTTTCATGCTGTGGCACAAAATTTAGGCAATGTTCCAAATGAGAAGAAAAAGAGCGCACAGTGAGAATATCCTCCAGGTCGATGATCAACATTTGTTGCTCCCTGTTGGCGACGCGTTGCTGTCCTGAGGGTTAGACGCGTCCTTTGCGCACCAGATGAAGCCATGACGCGTACCAGCTGCTGCATGTACTTTAGAGAGGCTTGTTCGCCATTTTCCGTGTCGTTTCCACCAAGGGCAATGTTCGCAAAGTCCTGCGCGAGATCTTTTTCTCCTCCTTTGAATTTTGACAGGAAATCTCTGATTCTGTCTGTTGTTCAAGGTGAGACCGAATTCAACACAGTATTAGACGCGTTTTGGGCACCTTTTTCCGACTCGTAGTTGATTGGGATATTCGCGACGGGCAGCGACATTGTGGAAAAGGTAAAGGAGGGATCGTCGGTGTTTGAAATTATGCATGTCTATATTTGGACACTTTCAACGTCGCGCGGGTTCCCTTCAACCCTAGAATTCTCGTAAGTCACCAAAGACCACCATCTTATCAGAACTGAATTGTCCCGCCAGTTGGGATGAGTACGTCGCGGCTGCAAGCTTATGTTCTGGTTCCCCCTCGCAGAGAGCACCAAAAACGCCGCACGTCTCGCGTTTCACGCACGCCGTCCCCTCCTCCCAACAGTAAGTTGAGCCAGAGCCTATCTCCCAAGAAGCGCAAGCTACGCCACAACTTTGATGACGACGAAGAACACGACATTTCGCGAACGGTGCGTGAGCGCAGGAGCCATTGCGATTTAGTTGCTAATTCTCGATTCAGTTAGAGGAGATCAGGGTAAACCGGCGTCCCCTTCGACTATCGCCTACAGTGTCGGACTTTGGGACGGAGGTGCGGGATTTTGTATCTTGTCAAATGTTCAATTATTGACGAATCTGAGAAGGGGATTCCAGATTCGATTTTGGCTTCTGGTTCTAGGACACTATGGCTATCCGGAAATGACGACTCAGGAAGCGATATTAACGCGTCTGCCGACGAGCCTACACTGTCGAACGGTGAGTTAATATTCGCTCTTCGTTGGAAATATGTATTTATTTTGGCGTAGAAGATTATTTCTATTCAATAGACCAGGACGACACTGTGGAAGACGAAAACCTAGTCATTGAACGTGAAACCCTTGTAGGCGAAGATGGCGAGGAAGATTCCGAATCTGTTCCCATTCGCTATATGAGCGACTTCACTATTTACGATCTCGAAACATTTCAAGCAATTTCCATCGGAGAACTCTTGCAAATGGAATTCTCCACGAAGAAATATGGCGCGTCGGGACTAGTGAAGCCATGGATTGTAGAGGACTCTGACAGTGATGAGGATTCAGCAAGTTCCCATAGTGCGAGTTCGGAAGAGCTCAGTGGTAGCTGGCAAAGAGTCACCCTCTCACGAATCACAGAATTCAATATCCACTACTGGGACGGCTCCTGTTTGGATAGGTCAGATTCATCGTACTATATGTCGTATTGGCTCTGACTTTGTCTCATAGCAAAATCTATTTGCAGACAAAGTTTGGCTGGTACATCCTTGGAGTGCCTTCTACAGACTACGCTCGACTTTTCGCTCCTTTCTGGGTCCAACACAGGATCCTCCATCTCCTCGTGACGGCTGCTCTAGACAAACCTAATCTAACGACGAAAATATTTCAAGAAAAAATCGAGTTCTACGATAGGTCCGAAGATGGTGTGGAATTGGCCATTGATATTCTCGGCAGAGAACTGAGCATCGAGGACGCTCAATCAGACGATGTTGTGAGTACTCATGCCTATCTTTGGAGCACTACTGATACTGAACTCCTAGGCTGCATATTTGATGTCGAGTTTACCACAACTTCTCGACAACAAAATCGCAATTCGTCGTGTCCCAGCCATCAAAGAATGGGTGGATCAACCTGATTATTACGTGGAGGATGTCAATACGCGCCCATCCAAGAAGAAGTCAGTCCAAAGCAAATTTCCGAAAACTGTGCCCAAGAAGAAAAAGGGGGAGCTCAGGACACCAACATACCTGACACCCACCGTTGCCAGGATTACTGACAAATACTTCGAAGGTGCTCTAGAAGTCGCCCAGTCAATTCTCTATCATGCCGATGATGAGCTCGGTACCGTTCGACGTAAGGGTCACAAGGCCCACTTCTCAAACCCTAAGAAGATTATCTGGGGCGACCGATTAGTGGGTGATGAAGATGTCTACAAGAGCATCACCGTAGATGGCACACGGTATTCTGTATGTATTTCCAGACCTTCGCTGCTCTGAAACTGATTGTCCGAGTGTTGAAAGATAGGCGACATTGTTATGGTTGTACCCGACAACCAGTGGGAGGAAAAAGCCACATCATCCTCGACTTCCACGGTCAATCAGTATGGGAACCAATATTGGTGAGTGAATCCACTGTTATTTTACCTGGACATATAGGCTTATGTATTTGGCTAAGGTTCTGCCAGATACGATACTTCTTTCAGAAAGAGTCGGCTCACAGGCATGCTCCTGCCCCGGACACGGCAATGTTCCATGGCCTATGGTTCATGCATGGATGCAAAACCATACTTCAAGAGGTCTCACATTCACAAGCACTCTACCTGCTTAAATCATGCAACAATAATTTGGTTTCGTCAATATTCATGAAGGCTAATGTGACATTTCTCCGACCTGGTGATGAGGAAGTGCGTGACAATGGTAGTCATGATGCAAATGACTTTCACTGCGCGTAAGCTCATTTATCAATTCTTGATATGGCTCTCTAACTCATTATGATACAGGTTGATGTATGATGAAGATACTGCATCGTTTGAGGACATCCCTCCAGACGCTCTCCTAATCGACCCACACTGCGACTGCAAGATGTGCTTTTCATGCGACGTTGCAGCGGATGAAGAAAACAAAAAAATTGTGCGGTTGTCCAAGAAAAAGAATGAACTTCGAGTTTTTGGCGAATCGTACCACCAGTATGACTTCGTATACATTCCCCCTTCCGGTGGGCAACTGGTATATGAAATTGGGCAGGTGCTGGCTTTCAAGGAGGGGAAGGATGGCCACCATCAAGTTAAAGTCCAGTACCTGGGTAGGTACGATGACTATATCACGAAGCAGCGCAAAGTGCATCGGGCTGGTTTTCATGACACCAGCCGGCCAGACTTAGTCCTCGACGAGGTCAGCATATTTGTCCCAGCGCCCAATTTCCATCTGCTAACATGATACTCTAGCGCCGACTCTTCTTCACTGACACCACTGGATATATTGCAACACATCAACTGGAAGGAAGATGCTTTGTTAAGCACCTTGTTGATGAAGACGAAATTGAACATTGGGTAAAGGGAAATGATCATTTTTTCCTCAACCAGCAAGGCAACGAGGACCAGCTCAAGCCAATGAAGAAGAGGAATTTTGTTGTTTGTGAAGCATGTCTCGAGGAAAACGAGCAGCTCCAGCAGCAGGAGGACGACTTCCTGGAACGTAATAGCAAAGCGGTCGCCATGGAGTTGTTCAGTGGTACGTGACTCTGAATTTCCTCGCGTACGCTCGTTATCCGACATGTAATAGGTGCTGGAGGCCTCGGTGTTGGGATGGGCCTGTCGGGCTTCGTCGACATCAAATATGCAGTGGAATTCAGTGAATCAGCGGCAAAGACCTACGCGTGAGTGTGGACGAAACTCCTCCGACGAGAATGTTATGCTAACTTATACGAAAGCCTTAACCACCCTGAGACTACCGTTTACTGCAAGAACACCAGCGAGCTTCTGAAACACGCTGTGGAGAAGGAAAACGGCCAGAAGCCCAAGCCTCTCTTTCTATCGGATGGAGTGTCGATCTGTCCAGAGTTGCCCCCAAAAAGCAACAAGATCGACTTTATCCTGGGCGGTATGTGAACACCAGGCAATTTCTCAACCACAGCTGACGCGCTTGATTTATGTAGGCCCTCCATGCCAGTCTTTCAGCAAAGCGAATCACTCAAAGGTAAGCCTATATGTATTATGATTGATGCCAGCCACTCAACCAGGCACGAATTAACCAGCGACCAGACGACATGCGGTAAGCACATTCCTAAATGGATTTGCACTTGCTAGCCAATCTGATCTCGACCCCAGGACTCAAGAATCAGGCAATATGCTGTCATATGTCGAACACTACGAACCCAGTTATTTCCTCCTCGAAAACGTCGCGGGCTTCTTGGACCATAAGTTTCGTAAACTTGGTATTATAAGTAAAGGACAAGTGGCCGAAACTGCCATTCAATATGGAATGGTCAAACTAGTTCTGCGGACACTCATTGCCCTGGGGTCGGTCGTTTCATCACACTCTATTGTTTCTTGTCCAGAAATCTGATCCCCTTGTGAAATAGGTACCAAGCACACTTTCGCCTCCTCCAGTCGGGTCAGTACGGTGTACCTCAAAGCAGGGCTCGTGTCATTTTCTGGGGCGCGAAACGCGGTCTACCTCTCCCCGAATTCCCTCTTCCAATGTACGCTTTCCCGAAGGGCGTCCACAGACTCTCGCTTCCAACGGGCATCCGTATGGAACCTATGACGCGATGCAAGGATCCGACGCAATACAATCATTTCGCACCTCTGCGAGCGATTACCGTCGATGACTCTATCGGAGATTTGGTGCGTTTTTGCTTCAGGTTCTGACTGAGACTTCGGGAGCTCTTACTCAGGTCTTTCTGCCCTCTGTCTTCTCCAGGCGCCTTTCGAATGGTGAGTAATAATGTGCGTCCAACTCCTGCTCAAGTCTAATCATATGACCAGGATCAACCCCCACCAAATCGTCTCGCAAACATCTGAGGATCGCAAAGAGTGCAAGAAACGCCTCAATGAGTGGCATATACCCGTATTCAACGCCTTCAGCAAGCAACCCGGCAGGCATCTCAACAATCTTCCTGGGTTCCCGGAAGGCGCTGAGTATGCAATAGTGCCGCAGAACAGATACCAACGATGGCTGAGGCAAGGCATGGAAGAGGATGATCTCGTCACGGCACACTATACGGATAGATTTCCGAGTAAATCGGTCGAAGCGTTAGCCAACTTTTATTTTGTCGCATGGGGTTTCTACTGATAAAATTGCAACTTCTTTAGGACCACAACTGTTCCTCTCAAGCCGCTTGCTGACCATCGAGGTGCGATATACTGTCCATCTCACCTCTAGGAAGTATACTGAAATCACTCTGGAAATACAGACCTATTGTTGTCGCTGATGCCTGAGCGAGTCATCAAGTTAAATCCTATCCAACGTCAAAACAACAAAACCGGTACGAGCTTGTGACGCGGATGTCTTCTTTTCTCATCTCTCTTCCTTGTTGCAGTGTTCTATGGTCGGCTGGACCCCAACGGTCAATTCAAATGCGCGGTGACACACGTGAATCCTAATTCCAAGAACCAATGGTGCCTTCATCCATGGGTAAGTTTGTGATTTCTGTGATATGGTGCGAATCGTTGAACCATTCAACAGGAAAAACGAGTCGTCAGTGTTAGAGAAGGGGCAAGAGCTCAAGGCTTCCCCGATCATTATATATTCGAGTCCATCTTCGAGGATGACAGTCATATTGTTAAAGATGTACGTCTTTTGCTAAGAGACGAAGAGTTGGTACTGACTTGGAATGTTACCCATAGCAATTTAAGCAGATCGGAAATGCTGTTGCCGTGCCATTCGCTCTTGCACTTGGGAAGGAGCTGGGAAAGGCGATGATCAAGGCCTGGGACAAGAATGTGAGGGAGGGCAGTGTTGCCTTGTAGATACACACCATCCGGCGGTTTTGTCCTTCTTGTGTTAAGATGCGCCATGCTCAAGATTGTAATTTATTGTTCGCTTATATTTTTCAGTCTATCAGGGAACCTTGTAGATCTTGTATCGTAGATGTTATTGTGATATACAGGCTATATTGTCAAATTTTATCCTTCTTATCGAGTGAAAGGAGGGCTTCAGCTCTTTTCTATCGATACCTTTGCAGCTTCCGCAATAAGTGTGAGCTGCTTTTCGCTAGTTCAGGGCATCTCAGCTGGAGTTTTCATGGACATACAACCGTCTCGAATTCCAAGCCGATAGAGAGCTGAAGAGGCACGATGAGTGAGCAGAATCTGCCAGTGAAATTCGAAGTTCGAACGGCCAGGGTTCTCCATTCTTGGCAACACAGGTGCTACGATCCTTGTTTACCACGCAGTATGCCCTCCGCTCACTATAATACTATCCGGGAATCAGCCTAGACTCTCAAGTCACAAATACACGACACTCACTCGCTTCCTGTGCAGAAACTCGATGCGTCGCTAGCCAACCAGACAGTCACACCCCGCAATTCATCGGGGCGTCCAATGCGCCCCATAGGATTCAACTTGGACCATTTCTCGAGCAGGTGTGGCTGCTTGTCGAGAAATGCTGCAGTCATCCTGATCAAAGGTCAGCATGATCAAAGAAAAGCAGGAGGCTGAGACGCACGCAGTGTAAATGTATCCTGGGGACAGCGAGTTGACACGGATGTTCTCTGTGCCCAGTTCGCATGCCATGCTCCGTGCCATCTGGAGAACAGCGGACTTGCTCGTATTGTACGACACCCATGCATGATCCTGTTCTCGTCAGGAATATTGTCTACCGTTCTGCAGAGTGCAGCACTTACCTTGTTCGTGATGCTTCCTGACATAGACGCAATCAAGATGATGCTACCTCCATTCTCATACCTCCTCATCTGCTGTCCAGCAGCCTGAGCCGTATACAGGACCCCATTCGTATTCACATCTAAAACATCCTGGAACTGCTTAGCCGGATAGGTTAAGCAATCCGTATCCGTTTTCAATATCCCCGCCGCTGCGACGCACACATCCATCCTCCCCTCCCTATCCCCAATCTCCTCTACCTTCTCCCACATCGTCTTCTGCTTGCGGACATCCGCGCTGACGTATTCCAATCTTGACCCATTCTGCAGCCTTTCTACATAGTCCTTCGCCTTAGTCCAGTCCTCCGACGGTGTGGTGGGGAGGTCAAAGCAGTATATCGCACGCGCACCAGCCTCGCATAGGGCTAGTGCCGTTTCGAGACCGAGGCCCCTATTCCCGCCTGAGACGATACCGACGCGGTCTGTGAGCGCGAATTCATCGAAGATTTTTGGTTTGGGCTTGTATGAAGGGTCGTTGGCCGCTTGGATGGCAGCATTGACACCGATGGGTGCGAGTGGGGAGACAGATTGGGCAGGGGATGTGCCTTCCTGTCTTACGACTGCCGTTCTGAATTCTCGAACACTGGTGGACTGGGGAATGTATGACAATGCTGAAAGTCGGAAGGCCAGCCTGCTGGAGACACTGCGAATGAGAGCTGCTTGAGACATTAGTGCGGCAGTGAGATCGAGGGCCTGGAACGAGTGCCGTTATATAGGAAACGATGTAAACAGACCTGCAATATATAAACATACCTTCTGACTAGTTCAGCTGACCTATTGCAAGGTCTTCTTCTCCCACTGTTCAAACTATTATTATTCGAGGGTTCAAATTTGAACATACTTACTATGCTGGTACCTGGAATGAGAAGTCCACCAAGTAATAGATCGCCTTGCGCCGTGTCATTCGCCACTAATATTAGTGAAGGTCTGTACGGTATCATAAACCCCATTTCTACCAATATCAGAAGTGCAATCCAGCCCGTAGTAAGGTCAGACTTGAGTGCTCACACGACCAATATTCGAGCCTAGCCTTGAGTACTTATGTGACTAAGCCGGGGCATTACGTAGGAGTGGGCAACTCGTAGTAGAAGTAACTTAGTAAGACTCAGCCGCCCAGGCAATTATGCAGAGTGTAACCAATGACCCCGTGGAGTATCACAGGAAAAAAATGCTTCAAGATGTGAGATTTAAAAATCGTTCATCACCGAATAGTATTGCAATTGGTAACAGGCCTGCAATTGCATGGCGTACATAGTAAAACTACCAGAGTTTATATACCTGATAGGGCGGAAATAGTGCGTAAATACGAAATGAGTAAATACAGTAAATTTGAAATTCCAACACAAGAGGTGTACTAGTAGGGCGTAAATCAACAATTTGGCGCCCGAAAACAAATTAAGCGCCCAGAGTCTCGTCACCCGCGTCTGAGTCGGGCTGACGCCCATATAGGCGACGGAGACATGGATTCGGATCATCTTAAGCATCCTACATGGCCACAACCCCAAGTGTCTGGTCAAACATGAGCAATGTCTGTCGGTGAGAATTACCCTTTCCGTTCCTTCCAGATGCACATTGTGACCAACCAATAATATGAAGATAGGCGCCACCTAGTGCCAAATTTTCCGTTGAAGCTTGTCTACTAAGATTCCAGTCAAAAAAATTTGCAGTCGCCTTTGAGAAAGACGCCTCGCTTTCGGTCAGTCTTTCCCGTGGGAAACATCTTCCTCTCTCCATTCATTTTGTTTACAACAAATTTCACATCTATTCACCGCTCACTAAGCGCTCACATGAATCATCCTCAAGATACGAGAGGCGGTTTAGGACATCTTCAGCATGAACTCTTGGATTTAAATATCACTTCCACCTGATTTTGCCTTGCCTCCATAGAAATGGCCAGTACATCTCAAATCTCCGCAATCGTAGTTCGTCATGCTTTCCCGCCCAGACCAAATCTAATCTTCCAGCAGACATTGCGACCTCTCTTCTTATACCGAACCCTTCGCGCAATGCCGCTTCTAGCCTGGGCACTAACAGGAGATTCTAGAAATATCCATGCCGTGCAATCCCTCGTCAAGCCTGCTGTTCTTAGGGGATATATGCGCTTCTCTCTACACGGCAAAGACTACCCTGCCCTGATAAAACATGACGCGACCTTGAGTGTCGACGGCTTGCTATTTTCCCCTCAGAACAAGGCTCAGCGACTTAAGCTCGATGATTTCGAAGGAGAGGTGTACGTAGCGACCAAAATTCAGGTAGAAGTTGGAGAAGATGGCGAAACAGTGGACGCGGATGTGTATCTTTGGAATGGCGAGCTCGATGCAGTCTCATCGGATCAGTGGGAGCTGGAGACATTCATCCGAGAGCGTCTAGAGGATTGGATTGAGATTTTTGCTGGTATAGAGCTTGTGGGAGATTCAAGTCCTTAGACATTGTGGCTATAGTGCCATTTGTAA
>Ga0247742_10002845_pt1 | contig 11196 bp, 8 predicted proteins | sample UWRJL208509C2_FD_180944 | JGI IMG/M metagenome (GOLD analysis project Ga0247742, IMG submission 180944) | Plant litter microbial communities from Arlington Agricultural Research Station in Wisconsin, United States - UWRJ-L208-509C-2 | ecosystem: Environmental > Terrestrial > Plant litter >... | reverse complement strand
AGGCGAAGTTCACGGAGAGAGGTGAAATTCCGGAAATTCAGCTCCTCATTGGCATGAAGATCCATCCCATTACCCAAGCTATCACCTATGATCTCATCCCGCCGATTCTCTGCCTAAATGGCGACAACTCGAGTTCTAAGAACTACTTTCGAAATCCCTGTCTTTTTGTGGTAAGATTCTGATCGTGATTACTATATCTCTGTATTAATGTGTTCTATTATTAGTACGCTCGTGCAACTGCTTTTGGTGCGACGGCGGCAAACGACCCAACGGCAGCAGTAAGGCGATCCAGCTCGATGCATTTACATCTCGACGCTGCTCCCCACTGGACCACAAACGGCTTTATTGCCTACGAGTCAACCATGGTAGGTGACAATCAAAAATCGAGCTGTTATTTAATCGTGTTGATTGTCTTTCTTCATTCTATTTTCAGGCAGTTCATTCGGTTTCGAAGGACACCGCTTTCGATAGCTCAGGGATCGGCAAGCTCAGCCGGATCAATTATCGTGGGCTCTATGATTACATCAAGCGCTTTCTAACGGAGGCAAAGGAGACGAATCCTCGCTGGTATAATAAACTCATGAAACAATGGAATGAGGAAGTATTTGCCATTCACAATCGGACGGGCAGCAACATCCCCATTGGCACGGCTAACAGGGTTCTTACTGTCGATGAACAGATCGAGGAGGAGATCCAACGTGCCATGGAAGGTTTGAAAGCCATGAACTCGGATACAGACGATGACGACGAGAGTCCCCAGTCCTCGCAGTTCTCCGCGTCCACCGTCCCCCCAAATTCCATTACACCTCCTGATCCCCTCACTTTCGACGCACCTGGACCTTCTGATGAGGAATACGACATATACGACAACGATCCTGCTCCTGCCACTGCTACTGTTAGTATTGCGTTATCGGCACCCATTTTGGTACGTGATATCTATCAATCACATCTTATCTCCACTTTCTGATGTTCTATTCACACAGACTGTCGACGCAGAACCCATCATGTCACTCACACCTGGATCGGTACAGATAGTCGCGCTCATATTACCCGTTGAAGCTGTATTGGGCGATGTACAAGCAACCAACGCATCTGTCAAACCGTCGAAGGCTCGTAAGTCGGCACAGAAACCCAGTAAGGGTAAGGCGCCGAAAGCCTCGGCGGCTTCTCAACTGATTCAGCCCAATACGCAAGACCCCAAGCCCGTTGCAGGGCCTGCGACGAGGCGGAGCGCGAGGAATATGAGTTGATCTAATATTGTTAGCTACGAATTGCGAGTTACAGTCGTCCCTCGAAGTAACCATTCAGTTCATTGATACTGCCTCAAGTTCCATTGGCCGACACTGTAATAAATAATTACCGATGTATATACGATGGCTTCACAATGTTACTATGTCTTGTGAGCGGCATTTGTCTCGTTCTTGATAATTATAAGAGGCGCGCAAGAATCCTACCATTGCCGCTTACGAGTATTTGACCCATATATTAACTTAAAAATCCCTACTAATAAAAGAACGTTGGTATAGAGGTAAGGCTGGTAATAATTAGTATATGATTAGGTAATCACGGTAAGTAAAGGTCATTAGTTCGAATCTCAGTAATATAGAACATTAAATATAATCATACAGTAAATAATCTGATCTCGCTGGGTAATGAGTAGATAAGATGCATTGTGCTTGATCATGACGGGCTGATATGATTTTTCTCTTATCGCAAATTATACGGGGCCACCCTAATCAGGTTGGCATTGCATCTAATCAGGTTGGCATCGTTGTCTGTTCAGGCTAACTACCGGCCTGCTCAGGCATGATCAGGCCGGCACGTCAAGAACGCCCTGATCGGCCTAAATAGGCACTTTACAACTTTCCGACAATGGCCACATACTCACCGTTCACCAATGCGGGACCCCCAGGCCAGCATCCCGGAGCGCTGGGATCATAGCTGGAGGTACATATGTATGTATATCATGGAGTCCTTGGTTTCCCCCATTGCCGGACTCTTGCGTTTGCGCTTCATATTTACCTAGTGAAAATAGCCTCGTTAGCATGATTGAATAAATATATATTTGATCTACCTAAAACAAAGCAAGGCTACAAAAGTAAAGGGGGGTGGGACCAGAGCGTACGTGAAAGTTTGGGGAAACAAAAATTGGAGACTCGAAAAAGGAAAGAGGGGGTAACTCGGATGAAAGAGAAATAAAGTAAGGGGGAACACAAACAGAATAAAAGTAAGGGGATTTTGTAGAATCAAAAGGGGGGAATTCAAACAGAGTAAAACGTTCGGGAACCCAATGACAAAAACATTCGGGACTCAAATGAGTCATCAGAACTGATACAAAAAAGTAAGGGACTGCAGAACGAAAACACGGGGAATAAAATAAAAAGTGCGGGGAATGTTCAATTTCCCCCTCTTGTTACATAGAGTGGTTATGACTGGTATTTAGACTATATAACGGTACAAAAGTTAGGGATTTATCGAAAAGGGCCTAATAACGGGGGGATGAATAAATCGGTGTTCGGCCGAGCATACGACCAGGCTATCACAAAAGAACGCTTCCCGAGGTTGGAAGTTTTCTATTTGGAGCTTACAATTCTGACCGAGTACGACAACACCTGCAGACGATGGAGGAACACGACCAGGAAAAGGAAGATAATGAGCGGAAGTGCAGGGCGATCTTCAGACAGGTTGGAAATATGTATGGGGTTGAGTTTAAATGTGATGTTTTTATGGGCCCGAACATTGAAATATTTCGCGGGTAAAGCCGTCGTAGCCTTTGAGCTGAACCAGAATCGTGAGAGGATCTATCTTGAATTCACTATTTTCAACAGGACTTTACACAAGGTAAAATGAATGTCGTAGAAAGGAGAGATAATATTTTAGGAGTCTGCAGTAGATAAATAGCGCGTGGTTTCACACAAAAAAGGAAAGAAAATGAAAATGAAATAATAGAGAAGTCGAAATAAAAGGTGAAAACTAGGTTGCAGGGAAGATCGAGAGAAGTCGAAGGAAAAGATAGATAGAATGAAATGCGACGAGGGAGAGGGTGTTCGAAGTGAAATTGTCCTTCATGCCCGATTTAGGGTGTACGCCAAGATTTGAAGTTCGAGTGTGCGCCTTAGGGCGTGCGGGTGATGCTCAACCAACTCTGGCCCTTACAGTAATCCCGAGCAGGACACCTAGAAGCGCACTTCCTGGAATGGATTATATACAGTGAGAAGCTTTAATGGAAAGACGCAGTCATCAGAAATTTAGACTTAGCAATAAGATGATCTATATAGGCTGTACCCAGAGAAAAAGAGTACGGGTGATGAGTCGAAGAAACCAAAAGCCGAATGCAATGCTAATATTAGAATCAAGTACTCTAGTGAAATTAAATCAAGAAACATCCACCTGACCTAATTTGGGCGTTTCCAAGCCGTCAGCGAGCCCAGGAGCCACCTCTTTTCTAGAGTCAGCGACCGCCGACCATTCTTTCTTCCCCAGTGTGGGTACTCGATGATAAGGTTACCACGCATCCAAGTTTGCTCTCCGAAATGCCCATTTGATCGTGGACTAGACGGAGTCGTTTCCGAAAACCACTCTTGAACTCGAGCGCTTAAGATCTTATCAGTATGTGATGGTTTTTCAAAAAATCTCATTTGTTGATCGGTATCCCGAAAGGTAGAATACAGTTGCAATATCTAGTGTGGTACAGGGGGTGCTATCGACTTTATCCTTCTTCAGCCAGTTAATTTCTCCTTCCCTGTTTCCTGTCGATATAATACGTCCAGCTTCTCACTGAACAAGACGCGAGAGCATACTAACTAATATCCAAAATGAACATACGGGACCCACGTCAAAAGACCTTGCTCCGTATCACCAACTTGCTGTCGAACGATCAGAATAGCTCGATGAAGAGCGCGCGCGGCATTGATACTGTCAAATCCAGGCCTTCCCAAAGTCGTTCCTTTCTCTATGAGATCCTTGTAAAAACCTTCTGCCACTACGGGGCCGTACTCGTCCCTGATCGACCACATAGTGGCTACAACACTTCGATATCCTACTGCGAGCATCCCAGCTGCCAAGTGGACCGCCTCTTCGGAAAGCGTCTCGTCCCCGGTGCTGGTCTGACAAGCCGACAAAAATGCCAATTCGCAGTTAGCGATACTTTGCTTCATGATGTCTGCCAGCTCAAGCCGTCCGTCATGGAGATAAAATGCACTCTTCAGAGGGTTCTTGACGTTCTGGCTCGCGTGGCACGCAAAATGAATCGAAGGGTGTGATGCCATCTCCTGTTGTACCCGGCTGACTGTGGCGACTTCTCCTTCCAGAAGAAGAGATTTGCGAAGTTTTGGCTCCATAATCTTCCATATAACGTTCATTTCTTTCGTAGTGCATTTGATTGGAGAACAACCTGGTGTGTTTGGTTGGCTGATGATGAGCAGCTTGGTAGAGGGTGGATGTACGTCGATCTGAGAGGTTTTAACGGCTCGGAGGAGTGCATTGACTGTGGGGGTGTACGACGATACTGCGAAGTCAAAAATGGATGAACCAGGTAGAGATTGCTTGTCGCCCGGTTTTCCATAAATTCCGGCAGCATGTAGTGGAAGAAATGCAAGGGGTCCCGTTGGACACCACCATATCCGACCTGGGTTTAACAAAGGAGGCGCCTTGGGAGAAATAAAATAAAACCGTATCCAGTTCAATAACAAAATAAAACTCACAGAAGACGAAAGACCGTCCAAAATTGGCTTCACTACCTCCAACCAAAGTACTCCGAGAACAAAGCGGATGTCACTTTTGATACCATGAGGTGGTGCTGGGCGAACAGCGCGACTTTCCTCTCTGAGGCGAACCCTATTCCATGAAAGGAAGTTACGCAGGCATGTGCTGAGGTTAGACGCCTGTTCGTACGTGAATTTTTTGAGTGGGATGTGCATGGGCTTAGGGCTGCCATATATGAGAGCTAGAGCGTCGCAGTGGGATTTATCGACATTGATAAGAATGATCGGGCCGTCCTGTGGGATATGCCTCAGAAGTTCCGATGCCTGAGGTAACCGAAGAAATTTATGGAAACCCGGTATATCGCGAATTTCCCCAAGGAGTTTGTTCCATTCACGAGCACGTTTGATGTGGTTGTGAGCTTCATCTTGTAGAGAAATTTTCTGCGATATGGGAACATCTGTGCGTAGGGTTCCTAATCCACGACGGGAGCTAGAAGACTCCAACGCAGAGGAAATATCCAAGAAACGTTGCGCCAAGCGCGCGTCATGAGCACGAAGATCATCCACAGGTGTTCGAAGCTGGTTTAACTGGCTCCAAACGAGGCAACGACCTTGCTCAAGCCATTCAAGGGCCTTTTCGAACTCATTATGCGAAATTGCGGCTGAAACAGCTGCAGTCGTCAAACTTGAGATATCGACGAGATCAGTGTGGCGCTGTTCAATAGTGCGGTCCATACTGGCAATCTGCGATATGAGATCAATGGCGATGGAATAGGCCTCCACAGCTGCTTCATGATTTTGAGTGGTGGTGAGTTGGGCCCATCGGCGTGCAGCATTTAGACGAACAGAAGGAGGCCCAAAAGTTGTTGCTGAGTTTTTATATAGATTTATGGCGGTGGTGTAGTCGAGGGGATCTCTTGTTCGTTCAAAGCGGGACGCAAACGACATTCCAAGATGTATGAGTAGGCGTGGCATATCTAGGTGACCATCTGGAGTGAGTTGAACAGCGTGCTGCTGGGCTGAAATGGCTTCTGAGATGTCCAACAGATCTCCTGTGTGCTCAAAGCGAGACCGAAATGAAATGCCAATATTATTCAGCCATAATGGCATATTTGGGTGGCCCTCGGGAGTGAGTTGAATAGCGCGCTGCTGGGATATGATGGCTTCCGAAAGATCTGAAAGATCTCCCGTGCGTTCAAAGCGAGACCGTAATGAGATTCCAATACTGTTAAGTCTTGATGGCATATTCGGGTGGTCATCGGGAGTGAGTTGGACAGCGCGCTGCTGAACCGAGATGGCTTCTGAGAGGTCTGACAGATCTCCCGTGCGCTCAAAGCGAAATCGAAATGAATTTCCAAGATTGCTCAGCTGTGATGGCATATCTGGGTGGTCCTCGGGAGTGAGTTGAACGGCGCGCTGTTTGGCAGAAATGGCTTCTGATAGATCTGGGAGATCGCCTGTGCGCTCGAATCGAGACCCAAACGAAATTCCAAGATTGTTCAGCCGTGAAGACATACGAGGGTGGCCGTCTGGAGTGAGTTGAACAGCGTGCTGGTTGGCTGAGATGGCTTCTGAGAGGTCTGAAAGATCTCCTGTGCGCTCAAAGCGAGACCGAAATGAAATTCCAATATTATTCAACCAAAATGGCATATTTTGGTCACCTTCGAGATCGAGTCGAATAGCGCGCTGCTGGGCTGATATGGCTCCCGAGAGGTCTAACAGATCTCCCATGCGTTCATAGCGAGACTGAAATAAAACTCCAAGACTACCCAGCCATGAGGGCATGTTTGGGTGGTTGTCAGGAGTGAGTTGAACAGCGCGCTGCTGGGATGATATGGCTTCCGAGAGGTCTGAAAGGTCTCCCGTGCGTCGAAAGCGAGACCAAAATGAAATTCCAAGATTGTTCAACCGTGATGGCATATCTGGGCTGCCGTCGGGAGTGAGTTGAATAGCGCGTTGTTGAACTGAGATGGCTTCTATGAGGTCTGAAAGATCTCCCGTGCGTTCAAAGCGAGACTGAAATGAGTTCCCAAGGTTGTTCAGCGTTACCGCGAGATCTGGTTGGTCATTGGGTGTGAGCTGAACCGCTTGCTGCAGGATTGAAATAGCCTCAGAAATTTCTGCCAGATTTCCTGATCGTTCAAAATTTTGGCCCAGTTCAAATCCATGGTTCCCGAGCTCCCGAGCTGCATCTGGTTAAATATTTTTCCTTTTCGCAGACCCAGAACAAATCTACCAATTTGCACCATTTCTTTATCGTTGGTATCCTCATCAATCGCCTCTTCATATGGAACGCCGGTGACGATGAACGACAACTGGAGTGCTGGCACTCCTGCTTCCGAGATAAACCCTTTCTGTATTCCTGGTTGTCGTAAGACCACCGTAGGTCGCGTGAAACCATTATTTTACTTACTCGTTTTGTAGATCCCTTCTCCTAATCCCAGTTCGTCTTTTGTAAACGATATGTGCGCCAAATCGCTTGAATCTTCTGATGTAGCGAGAATTACAAGGCCATATGTGTCTTCGGGTCTGAAAGCGGTTCGTGTCAAATCTTGTGGATGTAGCCGTCTTGAATATGATTCTTACATTTCAGCAACAGACGTCTGCTTCCATGCATCTGGCGATTCCTTTTCCAAAACCAAGATATCCCCATTCACGTTTGCGAGCCCAAAGACGACAAGCTTGATAATATTGAGTGGCAGAAGCTTTGCCTCTTCTGTTGTACAATGAACTCGGAGGTCTGATGGCGATTATTCAGAGCGTGGTGATTCAATCTTACCCGTTATTTGATGTCGACACTTGAGCGTCGCACTCTTATCAAGGTCTTGAGAGACTATATCTGATATCTGCGGCGCTGAAATCCCAGAATGCTCTCGGTCAGATGGTGTGTTATCGTCTGCGTTGTCCTTGACAGCTACGGCACAATCAGCCATAGTGGCATCTAAAACATTTCATGCTTACTTGCTGTAGCTGCTTCTCCATCGACTTCTGTCGCACAGACTCCCGCCTGATTATCAGAAGACAACGAAATTAGATCGGTTTCTTGCAAAATGGATATGTTCTGTGGCATGATTATGGTGATGATATCTTAGCACTGTCAGCTTAGATTGTAGGGCGTACAGTTGGATTGGTACATGGTGTCGAGTGCGATTTGTGCGACATGAGAGGATCAGTGGTGATGGCTCCAGTCGCGGTGACCAGGTAAAGGGAAGCGGGGGGAGTATTGTCAGTACTTGCCTTAGATCCAAGATATGTTACGGTGTCACACTTGGGGTTGAAGTTCGTAGGTGCTGGGTGGGAGGCAGATTCCATAGTGACAGGAATGAGAAACGACGCCTGAGAGTACCGATACCCAAGAGTCGAGCGCTTAAGAATTTAAAAATGGAATTTGAGGGTTTAGTACTAATACTAATAGATGCAAGTGTAGAGTAAGCAAGAGAATCATAGTTGCGTCGGGTGGGTTTGTTGTGCCTGCCCTAATCCTGGGCCGTGCTCCGGGCCGGGAGCCAAGGGTTGCTTCTTCTCTCGAACGATATCGGTGTTTCGTTCCCCACCACCAACGTCAATGTCCCTTCCGAGTCTCTCACAAGTCTTTGCTCTTGCTCACAGCTAACGTCCACAACGAGCCTGCTTCATCGTTCCACCTTACGACATCATCGAGAACCCGCGTCCCAAGCCCCAATGGCAATGGCAACGATTACTTGCAAAGAACGCGTCGGCTTTGGAGTGTGCCTCCCTAGCTCGAAAAAGTTATTTGGTATGCGAGGATCAGGTATGCCCTTTTCATCTCGCCCTTCTCGTATATCGTCGCTGATTCAAACTTTGAAGAACGCGCCAGCTCTGGATCTCATTTTGCCTCCAGCCGACTACACTGAGCGCTTGGCCCTTTCGAACCTGTAGCTGCTCCGCTCTCTGTGGCTTTGGGATCAGGTTCATGTTGCTGTAAATGAGGCTCAGGTATACCCTATTTATCCTCAATCTCTACTCGTATCCCCGCTGATTCAAACCCTTAGGCCATTGGTCGCCAACTCTTGATCTCGACGCGTACGGGGCCCAGCACCAAAGTAATCATCCTGAGCTTTTGCACTCACAGATAGAGTTCAAGTCTTCTCTTGACTCCCATAAATTGCCTACGTCACTTTCCCAGCTCTCAACGTGATCAACATCCGAACCAAAATCTACCCTCCAGCCCCGCCTTAGAGTCCTGGAACACGGATCTTCTCCTCGGAGCATGCTTTTCTGCACTACCATACGACACCTTCGTCTGCGATCATCCTTAACCTTGCTGAAGATGACCCTCAGACATATAAAGACGAGAGTGACCCTTATTTCTGCGTGACTTTTTTTGGGTTAGGATTGGCGTCATATTTATACTTGGATCAGGAATCGCGATGGAGGTATGCTCTCTTTTTCTTATTCATCTTATGTCACTGTGTTATTGACCCAATTTCTTAGGCAGGCCACATAAACTTGAACGGCTACGTCAGTCTTATGCGTACGATAACGTAGACGCAAGTGTCCTACCCCAGCTCCGGCCTCTTCCACCGTCTATTCGTCGTCCTCCTTGCGATTCTTCAACTACCTGCCCACGCCTTACTGGTTCGCCTGCCCATAGGCGTCACCCCGAGCAATTATGGGCCTCTGGACCTACCACACCCAGGTTGAGTCCCAAGCGCTGGAGCAACTTGTATCCTCACCTCTAGCTTGAAATTGCCTCAAACCCAATTTCACGTCAGGCCGTCCACGGAGGATGGGTAGATCGCCTGAATGAACTTTGGCCAAGTCGCTGTTTTTTGAAGGATGGAGATGGCATTGAGGGCTAAATGGAGACTCCGTGTTAGGTGCTCCGGCGTTCTTTGCTTCTTGTTCATGATCTTTGTTTTCCGGTCCATATATGCTATGACTTATACTGACATTTGGTACCACAGGTGCGTAACATGTCGGCACTCACCCAACCCATACGTCACGAACAAACTGCCAAAACTTTCGACTCTACCCTCACCAGCCGCTCGAAGGCTAGGATTTTCTGAGAGGTTGGAATTGAGCGACAGTAAGTCGATATTCACACCTAAGACAGCAGCCTCTAACAATATATAGGATTAATTGCGCCCAGATCTCATCGGAGGAGGAAGGCTCCAAGTCGGAGGTCAAATACGATACCGATGCTCAGCCGGACTCAGATGGTGCATCGTACCACCGCGTCCTTGCGATTTGTTCTGTACTAGGTTGATACCAACTTTCGCGCGTCCCAGAGGTAATCGAGAAATTTGAAGCACCCTGTCCATGGGATACACCAAGTCTCAGGCACTTAGGCCAGGATGAGGTGGATGAGGCGTAGGGAGCGTTCTTGAAGACTCTAGAAATGCTTCGAATCCTGTCTCAGTAGGATGATATAATTGAACTAAATTTCAGTCCGCCCTACTGCGTTCGAAAGTGCGATTTTCGCAAAACATCTTTGTTGAGCGCGAGGCCACCGTCGTCTAAACCACTTACGCCTAGCATGATTAGCGAATGCTTCGTATTGGTCTCGAATTGTAAGGTACCAATACCACCGTGAATTGAGGACTGACTCGGGAAGGTTGATCTACACATGCCCATGACCTTCCACCGATCGACCAGGCTATCACAAAAGAACAGTTCCCGAGGTTGAAAGTGTTCAATTTGACGCTTGCGCTGCTGACCGATTATGACGACAATATGCAGACGATTGAGGAATGAGCTCAGGAAAGGAACGATAATGAATAGAATTGCAGGGAGCTCTTCAGACAGGTTGGAAATTTGGATGGGTTTGAGTTTAATTGTGAAGTTCTCATGGTCCTGGACATTGTATATTTTCGTCAGTAAATTTATACCGTAGATATGGGTCCGGTAAGGGCGTTCCAGCTGCGAACAACCCATTTACAATGTTGGATACACTCTGTAAGGTGCTTTACTGACCGATCACAAAAATACACGTAAGTCATTCATCGCACACGCGCTCATCTCATTGAGGATTTCCAACAGTTATGTAAGTATCACTTGAGTTGGCTCATCGAAACTTGATCAATTGCACTTCTGACTTTAATTCCTCGAGTCTGAACGAGATAAGTATTATGAGCCATCAAAAGCTGTTGAAGTCATATCTAGGAGACATGTTGGCATCGACGCTGTTAATATAAATTTAACAGTCAGTCCAACATTGTAGCACGGGCCATATAGAGTGTCTTCCGGAAAGTAAGAGAAGAGCCAGCTTACGGCTTCTTCCGGACTTTGCGGGTGACGACAATTTACTGGAAAGTGGGATCAGAGTTTCCACTACTAAATGATGTATTGTACATGAGGAAGGCTTCATAGCAAATCGGTAGTAAGGGAGTCACGAATCATATCTGAGAGGAAAAATAGAGAAGCGATGAACGAGAACACGGGATTTACTTATCCAGAATACGAGGGCAGGCTCGTCCTGTGAGCATGGGGGAGGTAGGAGGTCCAGTCCAAAAAAACTGAGATAAAAGAT
>Ga0247742_10002844_pt1 | contig 11201 bp, 13 predicted proteins | sample UWRJL208509C2_FD_180944 | JGI IMG/M metagenome (GOLD analysis project Ga0247742, IMG submission 180944) | Plant litter microbial communities from Arlington Agricultural Research Station in Wisconsin, United States - UWRJ-L208-509C-2 | ecosystem: Environmental > Terrestrial > Plant litter >... | reverse complement strand
AGAGATTAAGCAGATAGCTAAATATGTTATTAAAATGTAAGTATATTTAACAGGTGATGGGTGGGTGGGTAGAAAAAATTCGTATACGGAGCAGAGAGCGAATGGACGCGACTCCCCGGGCGAGTACGAACGAGCCAGGTAGTGGTAATGGTAATAACACGAAAGGTATGGGAGTCGCGATGTGTCACATGCGGCGGCTCCTTCCCACGAGACAGCAGATTCATCGGCTTCGCCGTCGAATCTTTCAAATATCCGCCTTGAGGCTCATGAGAAAGCGTGTAATGACGTTGAAAGAGAGCTTGAGGCGTTGGCAACATATGGAGCCATCGCATGTCTCTTCAATCCAAGCGGACGTTCAATTTTGGTACTGACGATTGGGCGTTCACATGGGATTGTCGGTGTTGAAGAAAAACAAAAGTCGGTCGGCTGAGCAACTGGCGCCCACGACGGAACAGATTCCAAGAGACTGGTCTACAGCTTGTATGGATTTATGCGCGCAAGAGACGTCGCCTAGTGTGAATGCCCTACTTAAAGAGTTGCGCCTTTCAGTCTGGAACGAACAGGAAGTAATGAATAAGCTTACCTCAAGCACTTCCGAATAAACGTTCTAGCGGCCTACGCGTCGAAGCACCTAAGCTTAGCCACGCAAGTCTAGCACTGGAGTCAGCTAAAGACAACTCAAGCACTTCCGATAAACGTTCCAGCGGCTTGCACATCAAAGCATCTAAGCTTGACCACGCGAGGCCACCACCGAAGCCAGTACTGCTGGGTCCATTCTAATCCGCCGTGATATCGAGGGTCTGTGTACTCGTTCGTGTTGGGTCTATCGGCTCGGCGACATCGTTTCGAATGTCGTTCGCGCGATCGACATAGGTCGGGATGTATGAACCAGTGCTGTCGACATCGATAGCCCCTGGGTATCGCGGCCGTTTTGGTTCGGACGACACTGTACTTAGAAGACCAACAATCGAGAACGCGGCTTTCATCGATGAGCGCCTGTGATGAGATGTTGGACGAGGCTAAGGAGGCGAAATGGCAGCTCGAGCTTGGTTTGGATGGGGTTCATGCGTTGCTTCGCGGATAATTGAGTCTTGACTAGAGTTGCTGGTTGAGCGCTTGCGAGAGGCAGAAGTAGGCCCAAGCCAATGGTCTTTATGTGACTGGGCGTTGGAGCCAAAGCGGCTTGCGAGAGATCTAAAAGTTGGCTTGTTGGAATGGATGAGGTACATGCGATAAAGACCGTACCGTTTGTATTACACGACGATACGGACTTATAATCGATTTCGATAGACGGGACACCGACTACCTCACGACTGCAAATATATGCACCGTTGCCTAATGTTGAACGCGTGTAGAGGGCCTTTTTGCCGGGATGTTTGAAGGCGGCTGTGGTACGAGTAGGGAGCGTAGTGGTAGGTCACGAGCCATGCCGTCTGTATGGGCCAAAAGGGGTTGGAAATTTGTGCATCGAGAAGAGTGCAGAGTGCAGCGAGGAATGGGAGTCCATGTTCAGCCAATTAAAGGTGTCGCTAACCAAATGCCACATGTCGGTGTCTCGGCTATGGGTCCAGGTGACTGCTGGGGTATGCATATTCATCTGTGTTTGAGGATTGGCAGAGGCCGATGATGGCGACGATGGCCAGTGAGGTAAGAACATGAGGAGAGGATGAGAGGCAGCATGCGGGTATGTAGACGGTCTTCCTGCCGGAATGTTTGGAGTTCGTGGTACGAGTGGGGGCATAGTGACGGGAGACGATGGGTCTTGAAAAATGGTGCGTCAAGACCAGCCCAGAGGAAGGGAGGTCCACGTTCGGTCGTTTGAAGACGCTTCGAACTAAACGCCACATGCCACATAGAGGGTTCTGGTATGGCTTCGAGGTGACTGCTGGTGTATGCGTATTCACCTGGATTCAGAAATTGGCAGGGGCGGATGATGGCGACGCTAGCCAGTGAGGCAGAAAGATGGAGAGAAGACGAGAAAGACGGTATGGGAGACCATATAAGTTCGCGAACTAGAGGAGGTCAATCGTCACATTTGTGTTCGGAACAGAGGGGCAAAGGATGTGACCGACCTTTACTACACTTTCCCCAGTCAAAGTAGGAGCCTCAGCCTCGTCTCCAAGGTCAGCCTAACTTCTCGGTGCCAAATGGCTGCACAATGCAGGATACGAAGGTCTCCAGGAACATCTGCAGTGATGGAACAGAAACCCGCAAAAACCAGGATGCCGATACAGGGATATTGAGGAGGGCCTAAAAAGGCGTCGATGGCGGATTGGCAGGCGAGTCCAGTCTCTGTGCGATAGATGGATGATATGATACGTTGGAGAGAATTGAGCCACAAGCAGAAGATGTCGGCCGGGCAGTGTATGGTTGGGAGAGTGGAGGGAACATCAGCGGGATCGCAGCCAGGGACTGGAGAGTATAAGAGAGTCAGATCGGGCTCAGCGACGAGGACTGGATAGGGCTTGGAAATAGGACTGACCTATGCCCCAATACAGTGGCCAGAGTACAAGAAGTTGTCCACACTTTCTCTCCTCAAGGTGATGCGCTTTCAAATTTGAGCTAGGTGATAACATTGAGTATAGGCGAATGAATGACCCCGAAGAGAGATGATGCATTCTTTGCTAATGACTTGGTAGAAGCAGTCAGATCGTGTTCGGCAAGGTGAAAAGCGACGGGACTGACCTAGTCAGCGATGGATATCGATAGATGTTCATCCAAACTTTGCGCTATTCCTCCTTTAAGCTTCAAAGCTTCAAACGTCGTCTCTTTTGTCCATCGTTGGCTTCCTGAGACTGGTTGAGGAACGCGTCGAAGGTCCGGCCAGTAACTCGAACGCCGATGCGTCTTTAGGTGTTTGGTACTAGGCGTAGAGCTTCACAAGTAGGAGCACGCAGCAGAGGTAGAGAACCTAATTGAAAGGGCAGTTATCGTTCACGTTGCAGCCGAGCGATCTATTTTCATTCCCACACCTGGTACTACAAAAGGCTTCATCGGAGCAATACACATACGGCGCACTTTCCCCACAAGTCTTGAGCTTGAACGTTTGAACGTTGATTATCTCCTCTCTAAACTGGGCGCCAACCACAACTCTTATACTTTATCGGCCACGCAGGATCACAGCAGGGCTGCTGAGCATTCTCTATTCTCTTGGAACCCAACGATGATTTCATTGTGTCATTCCTACTTCCCTTTCTCTGCTGCTGGATTGCCCCGGATTGCTACAGCTGTACCTTTTGTCCGAGAGCAGGTTTACTGAACAGTCCGAGCGGTATGGGTTAACGATCCTCATCGTAGTGCCCATTAGGTGACTTAGTATCACCTGAGGAGAAAGTAGAGTCGCATACACGTCTATTCGAAGCTCCAGGAGTCATGCAAGAACGGGATCTCTCACAAGATGCATTCCTGTATTCAAACATCTCTTTCAACATGGTCCACACCAATGAAACGCTCGAAGGCGGTTTTTTTTCTTAAGTGGGCATCTTTGACGATTGATATAAATTCATACCAAATTTTTTCAAATCAGTGACGGGAACATCAACCAAGAATACCAGCATCTCATGGGTACATAACTCAGACTTAGTTTGTGCATGGTGAACGTGGACGGTGTGTTGATCTTAACACGTTCAACCCCATTGATTAACCTGAGTCTACTCGCTTGCAGCTCTCTTAAACAAGAAATGAAGAACCTTCGCAATGTTGGTGACGCTGCGACGTTCAATACCCGCACCCTCACGTACGCACCGAGTCCAACTCGCGGACATCCCAGACTGAATCCCTCCCAGCTACGATGCAACCACCAAGTCTCTCGGCTCTGTATCCACCCCTTCAGCTTATAACCGCGAACCGAAACTCGACATACGGCCCAGAATGTCAACACGGGCCGAACCTTGACACATGAAGGCGGACGGTTGCATTCTCTTCCATATTTTTGAGGTATTCCCACTCTCCTTCTTACCTCCGAGTATTGACCCGGAATTGACCGCTTCGCAGACAACTATTCCTCCAGCTCATGCATGGATTTGTTCACAAAGGGCTAAGTGGAGAGTACGAAAGAGGCGGCAAGAGCGGACCAGAGTTGTCTCACCGATGTCTAGGACGAGATACTTAGGACGAGATATTGTGACATGCTCAACAATGAAACTTGATCCGTTGCTCATCGGAACGTGTTCTGACGTTAGGGAGACCTCAATGAACTCAGCGTCCGAAGTCATTTTACTGCCCTCCGGGATGTAAGACTGTTCAGATAGTGTGATGCACTAATATTTTATAGGGATCCTGGTCAACGGCGACAGTGGCAAACAGCACATACCTGTCATTAGACTGCAAGGCTTTTGCTAATGAGATATCTGGATCTTACGTCGAGACACGAAGGTTGCTCGGTGTGTGCAACATACTATAATTCCTATCAGCTTATGTCATCTATCTTTGTGCTCATTGGACAAGCTCAGAAAGTTACCGATTAGAGCAATCCCAGCGACAGGAGCCAGCAGCGTGTTGTGGATTGCACACGTGTAGGCCGTGTGTTCACCGCCCCATCTGAACGAGTCTATAGAGACTGGTTTCGGATAACAGTGCTGTGAATCCATCTGGAATTTGTACAACGAAAACATGAACATAATGTAGGCTGCTCGCTATTCGAGTCATTTGGTTGTGTGGCTGATTTCGAGGAGGGTTTAAAGCTTTTCTGTTCGAGAAAAGATCGGGCTATCCACCGTCTTGAAGCTATCGGGCTGTCAATGTTATACTCTCTATAGTACAATCACGGATAATTTGATTGGCTCTCCTAGCATCGCTGTCTCCTTCATTCGGCGTGCACCGCCCAGAGACAACATACACATCAGTGGCTATAGAATATTTTAGCCATTTAAATTGGAAGCCGGCATATGTACATGTGCCACCGATAAAGATTTAAATTCTTTATCGAAAACAAAGAGTTTAATTGGTATTTAAATCCTAAAGCCACTGATGTGATAGGCACCAATCGCCGGCCGATGTCAACACAGCATCTCACAGTGAGATGCTGTGTTGACATCGGCCGGCGATTGGTGCCTCCGTATGTTGTCTCTGAGCGGTGTATCACTTGTTTGAACCAAGCACATCGACACGTTTTGAAGCTCCTTCTGAACACATCGTTGACACGTTCATACACTTGGCCCGGCACCTTCAACCCTAACGCTTTCTCGCTTCTCAACACTCTCACTTTTGGTCAGACAGCTCTCAATTGCAATCTTGGCTCTCATTTTTCTCTTCAAGACCCATGCCTGAGGGAGACAGTAGAACTCCGACACCTGGCGGCGGATCTGGTGGGCTTTTTGTCCAAGATTTGAGAGATGCAACAGCGAGTGAGCTCTCGCCTATCCGATGATATTTGTGATGCTAGATTCATCTTTGATCGCAGGGGCTGGCGATGGCGGACAGGGCGGACGTGGCGGAGACATTGCCTGTGGGAATGTTGCTGGCAACGGAAACATTGTCGGTTGGTTTTTTTATTCGTCTTTATCTCAAAAAAATTACTCATTATTGAGTTCTCTGGAATAGCTGGCAGAGACCAGCACATCCATTACTCCTCCATCAATGGTGCGCTAGATCGTATGTCTTGCAACCTTGTCTAACAACTGGCAACGAGAAATCAGGCGTGGACCGCCTCCATGAACACGCATCACCTGCCGCCCTCCCGGATTCCAGTGCAAGGGTCGACCAGCCAAGGTGCATGGAAGAAACGCGAGTGGAGCTTGGCAAGGAGCTGGACGACTGGGAGAAGAGAAAAATCGATTCCGCCACCATGATGTGGGTCCATGGAGGTGTTGGCACAGGGAAGACGGCTCTACTCCTCACGTTCGCAGATCTCTGTAGGTTGTATGGACGCTCAGTCGGGGCCTTCTTTGCCTCAAATCGGTTCGCTAATTGCAGCGATGGCAACCGCCTCGTCGCTACACTGGCCATTCAACTCATGCAGGCCTTCCCATCCACCAAGAAGTACATCAACAGGGCAATTCGTGCAGACCCCCTTCTTTTCTCACGGGGACGACAAGAGCAAATGAAGGTCCTCATTGTCGAGCCCATCAAGCAGATTGCAAGGATGGCGCGCTTCCTTAACATTGTCACATTTGGGCTCAAGTCGTATCCAACTCTGATTGTCATTGACGGCCTTGACGAAGTTAATGGAGACGACGTCCAAACCGACATCATCAGGATCATTGGCGTCGCAATGAAGGGTGTTCGCCTGCCCCTTCGCTTCCTTATCGCCAGCCGTCCTGAACCTCATATCTGCCTGGCCGTCAGCAAGCTTCAATCCCAATTCCCAACCGATCGCGTGTCTATAATTGACTTGAACCAGGATGCCCTTGTTCACCGTGACATACGACACTATTTCACGATAAAGTTTTCAGAGATCCGTGAAATGCATTCTTACCTGCCAGTTGATTGGCCCTCCTTGGATATTGCCACACACTTGTTAGACAGGGCATCCGGGCAATTCATCTTTGCGACCACCATCATCGCTTACATCAGCTCACCAGACGACCGACCCGACGACCGCCTTAAGGTCGTCCTAAAACTGCTGGAAACACCAGTTGGTGATGCCCCCTATGCAACTCTTGACCAGCTCTACACGCACATAGTCCACTCTGTGCCAGTGAAGCATCGCGCTGAAGTCCTGAGGATTCTCGGTCAGCTCATTGTTGTTAGGGACTTGACTGCGCAGCAGGACATCATTGGCGTGCTATCAAAGTCCTCAAGGATTGAAAAAATCCTCTGCCTACGGAACGGCGACGTGAAGAGGTTGCTGCGCACCTTGCACTCAGTCATTGATGTGGGTGATGATCTCAAGTTGCTCCATGCGTCATTTCCCGACTTTCTCTTGGATCCCTCAAGATCGGTGGATTTCTTTGTTGATGTTGTAGAATCTCGCATGATGCTGGGATTGGCATATATCCCAGCAATTTGCAATCCTTGTTGTAGGTGCAATTACAGCTTCGAGGCAACGTTCTGACTTTTGTGTTGTATTTGTGGTTTATGTCCTCAGTTGCAACCATCAATGGCCCTGGGAAAGCCAGGATATTCGAACAACATCTATCAGTCATGGGCTCAGCTGTGGAGTACTGTGTGGAAGTTGGGCTGAGCAGAGAACTTTCTGATGAACTAAAAGGCACCGACATCATTGGTCGATATGAGTTATTCATGCGCTCGGCGCTGCGGAAGAGGCATCCTGCCACATTGACTCTGAAGATGGCCTATGTACTTTCGGCGGTAGGTTTTTTAAAAATCATCTGGGTGCTTCGCAAGCCAATTCGTTTCTAGGAAAGTGGATATCCTAGTTTCCGAGAATCGGATTTTGACGTGAAACGGAGTGACTTTTGGAATGCCTTATCTTGGAAGGTTGAACCATACTCCAACATGGCTGCTCACACCAAACCGAATATATGGTATTGACAAGTTGATTTGACCTTGTGTATTCATACTCATTCACTTGTTAGTCTGGTGGTCAGATATCAAAGCTTTGTCTCAGCACTGGAGGTATAGAATGACAATGCCTCAACCTGATGTACTCTAACAAATTAAGACAGTTCTTGGCGAGAATATCCAACTACAAGGTTTCTGAGCTGTCCAACAAGAATCGGTATATACATCACAATGAGCTGGGGGTTCCTAATCAAGATGACGCCATGATTTTGAGATAAACTCAGGTCTCACGGTCTCAAGGATAGAAAGATTGAAGTTTGGTAATACAATCCCTCTTACAGCCAGTTTTACCTGATTTTTTTTCGTTCTTGAATTTAAAACAGGTTCTCGGATAAAATTCACCCCTTTGATTTGGACACAGAATTTTACTAGGCAGAAATTTCCCAGGTATATGGTCCCAGGGAGGAAGGGGGGGCACACGTGTATAGGTGCTTGCATCTGCTTGTCAGCAGTGCAAGTGGTTGAGGTAGAGTGTATGGATTTTCTGCTATAGATTGGCGGTATCATGGATCAAATAATTCATTTCAGTATAGTATTTTCTTGTCTATTAGCCTTAACTTTGAAGCAGGGGTTAATTTGTAGTTTGCATCTAATCCAAGACTTCTTGATCAATCATAGGTACTTAGTATCGTCTAGTTTATAAGAAAGCGTGTGATGATGCTGGAAGAGAGGATGAGGCGTTGGTAACGTATGGAGCCATTGCATGTATCTTCAATGAAAGCAGAGGTTCATTGTTGGTACTAACGGTTGGGCATTCATATGGGATTGTCGGTGTTGAAGAAAAAGAAGAACTGGTCGGCTGAACAGCTGTCGCTCACGACGGAACAGATTCCAAGAGGCAGGTCTAGAGCTTGTATACATCTATGTGCGCCAGAGATGTCGCCTGGTGTGAATGCCCTACTGAAAGAGTCACGGCTTTTAGTCTAGAACAAACGGGAAGCAGTGAATGTGCTTGCCTCAAGAACTTCCGATAAACGTTTCAGCGACCTACGCGTCGAAGCACCTAAGCTTGGCTATGCGAGTCCACTACCGAAGCCAACGCTAAAGGTTAACACGGCGAGCTGGGTAGGGCTCCTAAGTTAAGTCGACGGCTCTGTCCATTCCAATCCTCCATGATATCGAAGGTCTGTGTACTCGTTCGCGTTGGGGCTGTTGGCTCGGCGACGTCGGAGGAAAGCTTCTCGAATCTCGTTCGACGTAGGTCGGGATCTTTGTACACCCGTAACTGCGCCGTCGACATCGATGGTCCCCTCTCGCGCCCGTTCGATTCGGATGGCACTGTACTTAGAGTTTTGACGAGCAAAAACCCAGTTTTCATCCATGAGCGCTTTTGGTGACTGTGGACGAGGCCAAGGAGGCGAAATGGCAGCTCGAGCTTGGCTTGAATGTGCTTGGTGCGTCGTTTTGTGGACAGTTGACTTGAGTTGCTGAATGAGCGCTTGCGATAGGTAGAAGTAGGCCCAAGCCAGTGGTCTTTACATGAATAGGCGTTGGAACCAGATCGGTTTGCGGGAGATCTAGAAGGTAGTTTGTTAGAAAAGAGAAGACAAATACGATGCAGGATGTACCGTTTGCATTACAAGACAATGCGGACGTGTAGTCGATCCTCGATAGACGGGACGCCAACTACTTCCCAAAGGCAAATATATGCATCGTTGCCTAACGTTAAGCGCGTGAAGAGGGCGTTTCAGCCAAGATGTTTGAAAGCGGTCATGGTAGGAGTAGGGGTAGTGGTAGGACACGAGCCATGACGTCCGTATGGTTAAAGAGGGCTGGAATTTGCATAGAGAAGAGTGCAGAGTGCAGGGTACAGAGAGGAACGGAGGTCCATGTTCATCGCTGAGAAACGAGAAAGAATGGATAGGTTGCATCAACCAGAGTACACATCTCTCTCTTCCAAGGTCGGCCCAACTTCGTTATGCCATAGATTGGCCTCATGATGCAGTGTAAGGAGATCTCCAGCAGCATGTACAGCGACGGAGCAGAAAGACGCGAAAAGCCAGGACGGTGGTCGGATATTGGTTTAACAGGCGCCGATTGCGGCTGGGTAGGCACAGGTCCAGTGGCTGGGAGCAACGGGGCCAGGGTTTGACACCAGGAGAAGCTTTTCTACTGATGTGCGAGGAGTAGAAGATGGCACGGACGCGCAGACTTGGCGGCAAGGCGAGATGGCAAAAACTAGAAAGGTCAGATCGGGCTTTCTGAGGCAACGAGGAACTTACTCTAGGGCCGTCCTCCAAATATTGGTTGCGGAAGGCCATCAATACATCAAGGGCCGAGGCTAGTGAAGAACTTTGAAATGGCGCAAGGAGAGAGAGAGTGGCGTTTCGAGTGAGACAAATGGAAGCAAGATCTTCAACATGGCTATGAAGAGCTCTAAAGTCGCAGTGACCAAGGGTGTGAAGGAAAGAAGGAAGGAAGGATTAGTGTGAGACGTTCTACTCACGCTCTTTCTCCTTCCACCATCAACCACTCGTATTCTCGGACCACCTTTCCTTGAAGTTCAATGTAGAACATTGATTAGTTCTCCCCCAGTCAGGTACCAGGCAGCCACCACTCCTCGAAGATTCAACAACCCCAGAATCCAACGATGGCCTCCCATTTTCTTTTTTACTGCTCCTCACCCGCCCGAATTATCGCGTCTTTTATGGAAAGCGCGTCCGCTGGACAAACAGAACAAGCGGATCCTCAGTAAGTGTCCTTGTCACATGTAAGCTTGTACAATTCTGACGCTCTCCCTAGCAGCACAAAGCGCCTCATCTATGTGTCAACAGATGAGAGCACGACTCGTGCACGTCTTTTTGGAACCCGAAGAATCCTCCGAAGGCGCAATCCCCACACACCTGTTTTCTTCTAACGTTTCTCAGTGCTCTGTGGCAGTTTCTAGCCAGTAAGTGGATAATATTTTGGTTACCTAAATGACGACTTACCTTGACGTTTCGATATAGCAACGAAAACGTCAAAGTTCAAATCAAGGTGCTCAACGGTGTCAAGAACATAGGCATCTCGTGGCTTTTGGTGAATGTGATGAGGAAACCTGACCAGAACGGTTCATGGAAGGCGAACAGGAAGGTATGTTACCCTTAGTGTTTCTATACATATGTTCTTACCTTTCATTGCTGCAGTTATCTCGAACAGGGCACAGAAAACCCTCACAAAATCGGCAATACTGAACGTATGTACTTCTCATACTGTACATGTAGAGCAACTCATTAACATTTTTGGCCGACTCTCCCCTAGCTTCAATGCAACAATTGAGTCTCTGTCGCTTGCTCCATCCCTTCGTCTTACCACCGCAAACCTATGGTCAAGTGCGGATCCACTGGGTCATCGTCGCTGGCGGCTCGAACCTCGAGGAGCAGTTCAAAATCAGCACGTTTTTGTTTGACTCATGTAGTTGGAAACTGTTTGGTCTCCTCCACATTCGTAAGTTGCTCTTGTGTTTCTCAGTTCTTATTCTCAGCGCTCATCAACGACCGGAGTAGCTGCGACATTATGCGACACGACCGCTGGTTCTCCTCCTCGAACTCCTGGTTCAGAAGGGTACCCGAAGCGCGTGGATAACTGGCCAGGAGTTGATCAGTGCGTTTGATTGTGGTATTTGCTTCCTGTGACCCTGAAACTGACCACAACATAGACAACTTATGAACTACTCTTACAACCCCTGCATGGCCCTATTTATTAAAGTCCAAACAGAGAAGATGAAGCCTAAAGAGATAGTCATGCGTTTAGGCGTG
>Ga0247742_10002843_pt1 | contig 11203 bp, 9 predicted proteins | sample UWRJL208509C2_FD_180944 | JGI IMG/M metagenome (GOLD analysis project Ga0247742, IMG submission 180944) | Plant litter microbial communities from Arlington Agricultural Research Station in Wisconsin, United States - UWRJ-L208-509C-2 | ecosystem: Environmental > Terrestrial > Plant litter >... | reverse complement strand
AATATATGACCGGGCTGAACAACATCAGTAGATTTTGCATTGGCTTTAACTGCCGCACGTACAGTGAGTGCGCGATCCGCCGCTGAAATGCCAGTACTTACACCTTCGGCAGCCTCAATAGAAACAGTGAAATTTGTAGTGTGCTGTGATTTGTTATCGCTCACCATTAATGGAAGATCTAATTGCAAACAACGTTCACGCGTAAGCGTCAGGCAGATAAGACCGCGTGCGTGCGTGGCCATAAAATTAATGTCCTCAGGCCGCACTTGTTCCGCGACCATAATTAAATCGCCTTCATTTTCACGGTCTTCGTCATCCATCAAAATGACCATTTTGCCGTGGCGCAAATCTTCAATCAGCTCTTCTATAGTGTTCAGTTGCATGCTATTTCCCATTAAAGACTTTGGTTATTGCTGCGGTTTTATCCATTCACCATTCATATTAACAATGACACATGGCCGCTCATCTTTTCTAACATGTTTGTTGCATGAAGCCAGAGCATCTTCTTGCGCTACTTCGGCCGATACCCGATCAGAACGCCAATTCCAATGTCCATCAGGCGATTGTGCAAACGCTTTATTGCCCGGACTATCGATGTAAGATTCTTGATAACTTTTTAGCGCCTTATTGGTTCGCAGAATTTTTTCATTTACGGCTACAGCACTTTCGTTAGAATGCGTTTTGTTTTCAAGTTTGTCTTGGCCAGATTGTTTCTCTTTACCAACACCGCTTTCATCCGCAACTGTAAATTGGGCCAGTACCAATATCGCTACTACCAGTTTTATTTTCATAATCCATCCTTTAATTTGTTAAATCCAATTGATTACTTGAACCCGTTCTTTGCTAAAAACTCTAGCGTAATACCGCTTTCACCTGCGCTTTCTGCCGCTTTATCACCGAGCATCAAACGCTCCAGATAACGAGCCAGCACATCAACCTCCAAATTCACACGGGAGCCTGCCTGATAAGTGTTCATAACAGTTTGTTTAAGTGTATGAGGAACTATATTTAATTCAAACTCGGCGCCATCAACTTTATTGATGGTGAGGCTCGTGCCATCAATGGTGATAGAACCTTTGTGAGCGATATATTTTGCGAGTGATTTAGGCGCACGAATGCGAAATCTTTCGGAGCGAGCATCGGGGTGACGGCTTATAACTTCACCGAGACCATCAACATGTCCACTGACGATATGCCCACCTAAACGCGTTTGCGGAGTAAGTGCTTTTTCAAGATTTACAGCCTGGCCAATTTTCCAAAGCGGCAGACTGGTGTTATCAAGAGTTTCGCGCGATACATCCGCCCAGTAACCGTCGCCTGGCAGATCAACAACGGTAAGACACACCCCATTGGTTGCGATTGAATCACCTAGGCGAACATCGGATAAATCCAATCCATTGGTTTTAATTCGCAGACGCAAATCGCCATTTTTAGGCTGGAGAGCAACAACTTCACCAATAGCTTCGATGATTCCGGTAAACATAGGGCGCTCGATAAATGTCGCTCAAGGCGATGAATTAACAATGGCGCTGAGTGTATAAGCTGCCGTGACAAAATTCGATAGGGTTTTTAACGCGCTTTGATCAAAAAAACTGATGGAAAATTTTAGCTAGGCAATGATGCTATTAGGCGCAACACTGGCAACTTTTACACTCAGATCAACTACCTTTGTTTTAGCGATTAAATCGTGTATGCAGCGATTTTGTTCATTAAAGAAAATGTAGCTTACATCTGCAATCGCCAACAAAGGTCCCAAGCCAGGTATAAAACCTATCACCCATTGCGGTAAATATCGATTAATGATTAACGCAGCAAACGGCGGTTTTTCATTATTGAGAGTTACGATCGCCAAACCGACAACGCGTTTGCCAATAGTTTGACCGTAATGAAATAACAAGTAGCCGTGCAAAACAAAAAACATGGCGACTCCAAACGCCGCCAAACCATAAGAAAGGCTGGTCGAAATTTCCTGCTGATTTTTAAATGCTTCCCAAATGCCAAAATGATTAAAGACGGGAAGAGAAACCATCATACCGATGAGACCATCAATCATCGCTGCCCAGAAACGTTTCAGGCGCCCGGCGGTATTATTAATCGGCAATGGGGCTTGGGGCGGTTGCACATCAAATTGGCCAGGTTCTTGTGGATCGTTCATCAGTATTCCGTATCAGGCGTGGCGGTAATTCGCCAATCAGTGCCCACCGCGCGCATATCGCTAATTTTTAGCGGAAGTGCGGAGGACATGGTGTTTAACGATAAATCAAATAAAGGCCGCGCGTTGCTGCCAAGTAGCTTGGGTGCCATGTAGATAATAATTTCATCCAGCAACCCACGCCGTAGGAAACTGGCTGCCAGCGTAGCGCCAGCTTCAACTAACACTTCGTTGCACTGACGCTTGGCCAATTCACGCAATAAAGCATTCAGGTCGATTCGACCATCCTTTGCGCCTAACGCTAGCAATTCGACGTGAGCAGGCCAATCGGCTAAGTTGTCGTGATTGTCTTCGCTGCCATTATGAACCAGTAATATAGGCGTTTCCTGTTGCAGGATTTTCGCTTTTCGACCAAGACGCAATCGTGAATCTAAAACCACTCGCAAAGGCTGCTTGGCAGCGGCATCCTGGGCATTCGGTAAATCCAGCTCTTCCATTCGCACGGTCAGGGATGAATTATCCAGCAATACTGAATCGATACCGCTGACGATGGCGCAGCTGCGAGCGCGCAATTGTTGCACATCGGCACGGGATTTTTTACCCGTTACCCATTGGCTTTCGCCACTCGCCATCGCTGTGCGACCATCCAAACTCATGCCCATTTTACAGCGCACAAATGGCAGCTTGCGCTCCATACGCTTGATAAAACCGGGATTTAAACGACGAGCATCATCTTCTAGTAAAGGACCATCAACCTCTACCCCGGCAGCGCGCAGGTGATCGAGCCCACTACCAGAAACCAATGGATTAGGATCTTCCATTGCAAAAACGATGCGAGTGACTCCAGCATCCACCAACGCGTGGCTACACGGGCCGGTTTTTCCGCGATGATTGCAGGGTTCAAGAGTGACATAGGCGGTGGCGCCACGGGCATTTTCACCAGCGGCTTTTAACGCGTTAACCTCAGCATGGGCCTCACCAGCGCGAACATGCCAGCCTTCACCAACTACTTTACCGGCATTTACGATGACACAACCGACGCGCGGGTTAGGCATAGTCGTGTAAATACCGCGCTCCGCTAAACGTAGTGCCTGCGCCATAAATACGTAATCTTCTGAGGTAATAGGCATACTTAAATAGGGTCTGGCTGTTGTTCAAGGCGGTCGATTTCCTGACGGAATTCGTTTAAATCTTTAAAGCGGCGATAGACGGACGCAAAGCGAACATAGGCAACTTCATCGAGCTTTTGCAGTTGTTCCATTACTTTTTCGCCAACCACAATAGATTTAACTTCCCGCTCGCCGGTGGCTTGTAGGAAATGTTTAATGTGATTAATCGAGGATTCGATGGCTTCAATACTGACGGGACGTTTCTCCAACGCCCGCAATAAACCGGCACGCAGTTTATTTTCGTCGAAGGGTTCGCGAGTGCCATTTTGTTTGATGATGCGTGGCATCACCAACTCGGCAATCTCAAACGTGGTAAAGCGTTCATGGCAGGAGAGGCATTCACGACGACGACGCACCTGATCCCCCTCAGCCACCAGGCGAGAATCAATGACTTTGGTATCTTCAGCGCTACAAAAAGGACAATGCATATGAATATGCCCAACTCATGGAAATAGGCCGGCATACTACCATAACTTTTACAGAATCCATGGCGTCTGGAGGGGCACATTAAATACGCCTTCGGGATATTAAGGGCACGTTCCCGCCTAGTCGACAGACATAAATCTGAAACTTTAACCGTTTCGTTTCCCAGCCAAACAGCCCAATCGCGGCCAACCTAATTTCATAGATTCTCAAATTGTTTTGGCAAAAGCCGGTTCTTGGTCCGAACTTATTTCGATTTTGCCCAACATCCTTATAACGTTATTTCAATTATTTTCTCTAAAAGAAAAAATAATTTGGTGAATAATCCTGAAAGCGTTCTTCAACATCAATATTTTTATATCAAACATAAATTTTCGTCTTTTTTTCGCAGTCGATTAAAAAAGTTTTGTAAAAAATAGCAATAAAATTATTAATATCGCCAATAAAATTTATTATCTTACAAATACACGTTAAACTAGGGCAACTTGAAACAAGCGAGAATTCATTGTTTTAATTTTTAGAGAAACATCGACCTCAAATCAACCGGCACCAGATTACTGGTTAGCCAGGGACCCGCTGAAAAAATCTGAAACGCATTGGTGTTTCAGACCTCGTGATCAAAAAAATGGATACTTCATGGACTCGTGACTGCACAGCGGCACAGGGTTTTCGTTTAATTCTGCCGCCAAAAAAACTAGTTCAGGTTCGCTGTATCAACCACAGGTTTTAATTTTTATGCGTAAATTGATATTTTCAAAGACAGCAATAGTATTAGCGCTAAGCAGCTGTTTGAGTTTTAGTGTATTCGCCGACCCAATAACCTTAAAGGTTCAATGTGTCAGTAATGACAACGATAAATATGTGTTTGAGATGCTGCAACTAGCACTTAGTTACTCCAAGGGTAAATATGAAACGATTGTAGACCCGGCCAACGAAAAAACACTCGCACGTACTATGAGCGAAGTAGAGAGTGGCGCTACCGACATCATGTGGACGGCGACAGATAAAGAAAAAGAAAGTGTAATTTTGCCAATTAGAATTCCACTCTATAAAGGGTTATTTGGCTATCGCGTACTTATAGTTAACAAAGATAACCTCTACAAATTCGAACACATTGAAACTCTCGATGATTTAAAAAAATTATCCCTTGGACAAGGTTCTTCCTGGGCAGATACAAAAATATTGGAAGCCAACGGTTTCAATGTAGTTAAAACCATGAAGTACCCCGGCTTGATGTATATGGTTGACGGCGGGCGCTTCGATGCGTTTCCACGCGGAGTACATGAACCCTGGGAAGAAATAAAAACCTATTCACAGCTGAACCTTGCTGTTGAGCCACACCTTATGCTCGTTTACAAAATGCCATTTTATTTATTCGTAAAAAAAGGCAATACCAGTCTTGCAAGCGATATAGAACACGGCCTTAATCTCGCTATCGCCGACGGCAGTTTTGACAAACATTTTTATGCAAACCAATCCGTACAAGCTGCAATTAAAAATGCAAATATGCGTAACCGAAAAGTATTTGAATTAAAGAACCCCAGCTTACCCGATGAAACTCCGATTAATCGACCTGAGCTTTGGTTGGATGTAAGCAAGCTTTAGCTTTTAAGGCGCTAAGCTTTAAAGCCCTAGGTTTCTAGAGCCCTAGGTTTTTAAGACCTTACGCATTTAACGCCAGGCATTTACCATTAACTATTTTGACTGAAATAAATTAACTTTTGAGATATAAAAAAACCCAGCCGAGGCTGGGTTGTAAATTAGCTTACCACATCCTAATTACTGGACTAGGACTACTTCTACTCACACACATTTTTACGACTTCACACACTTCTACATCTTCACACTTCTACATCTTCACACACTTCACACACTTCACACACTTTTACAACACACACGGGGCTTCACACACACTAAAAATTTTTCAATCTATTCGTTACAATTTTCTTTCGTAAGCATCAGCCAATCCAACCGCCGATCCGTACCAGGGTTTACCGGAGAAAAACACTACATCACCAGTGCGAAATACACCTTTAGCGCCCAGTGACATTTGCCCGCCTTTCGTAATAAAAAAGTAAGTAATCTTAGGGTTAGCTGCAACAATCGCTTTTGCTTGATCAAGCGTCAAACCTTTATCGCGACGAATTTCATTACTCCAATCTGCTCCCATATACTGAGCTACATCCGCCACGCGATTAAATTCAACCACTACTTTAGTAACGCTCGGTGCAGAGCTTGAACTTACTTTTATACTAGACTGTGCGCTGCTTTTTGCACTTGAACTTACAAAACTTGACTTGCTACTCGCTGACGAAATCACCGTTATCACTGACGCAACACTTGAGCTCGCCTTAGCGCTAGACAATATCGAACTTGCTTTTGAACTAGCTACAACATTAATGACTGAACTTGTTTTTGAACTCACTAGCGACGAACTCGCTTTTGAACTTACTAATGATGAACTTGAAGAAGAACTTTTTGAGCTCGCACTTGACGCTGGTGCCGCATAAAATTTTTCAATTTGAGGCCCGGTAATATTTAAAGCGTAATGCGCATCCGCACCTTTTGTAGTGTCGGTACGACTCACACCACAGGGAACACCTTTACAAATTAAGTCAGGATTAGAAAATTTATAAAGCTTGCCAGCCCAGTAATCGACATTAAATTCAGATTGATAAGCCATTATGGTAGTGAACTGATTTACGATGCCGTAACCTAACGCGTAAGAAAAAGTTCCACCGCTTCCATCCTGTTTGCGTGAATGCCTTAAACCCATGTTATGACCCAGCTCATGGGCAGTTACAAAATCGCCGCACGAATTTATAGCAATGTGCGCAAACATATAATTTTTAATACTAGGGTTTGAAAAATCCCCATTGGTACCCTGCCCTCCAATCCACGCAATACCGCAACTACCTTGAACTGATTTGAATGGACGATAAAAAATAACCATATCTGCTTTAGCTTGCTCACGCGCTGCAGCAACACCGGAAAATACAGAATTTTTTGCGTAAGTAATATCATTTAGTGCAATGTCTGCCGCATTGTCATCGGTGTAATTCACCATCATCGTTTTCGCAACACGAATTTCTAAATTTACATTACTGTCTTTATAAATTTGATTGGTAACCTGAAACAATTGATTGATGCGAGTCGTAGGGTTTCCACCGTACGCATCTGCCGTACCTTTTGAATAAACTACTAATACGTCGATGACGGCGTTTGCTGCTAACACACTATTTGTAAAAACCATCATCGTAAATGCGATGAATAAAGAAATATATTTTTTACTATTCATTAGAATCCTCTAATTTGACTTTACTAAAAGCCTTCCATAGCTCACATAATTGTGCGCGCATCCGTTAAAGCCAAAAATCACCCTGTCAAGTTTTCATAATCTGTGCTCTGTTATGTTTTTAGGTAAAGGTTATTGAATTGCGTTTACTTCAAGAAAATCTTTTGCACCCGCCGTGGATAACTCTATTTCAGCAGGGTTTTTATAAAGCCAGCCCAAACCGTCAATTGACTCCATGGTGTAGCTGCCCTCGGGAGTTGTAATAGTCGCAAAAATAGAATTCTCGCCATAAGTCATCACTACTGGGTAGTCAGTACCATAACCCTCAAGATGACCCGACCAGGTGTAATCCCCGTTAGGATTCGTGATAACAGATTGAATATTTACAGCAACCTGCTGACCGTTCAATATCGGCAAAACAATTTGCTGACCTGCAACGGGAAACGATGTTGGATGTTGTTCTAACTCTACAATTGCGTAAGAAGATATTTTTTCACTCAGTGGAATTTTTGGTGTGCCGGTCTTGATATCGCCCATCTTCCACGAACCAGATGTTGCTTGTGATGGAGTAACTTTCTTCATCGTTTTTGCCGCAATTTGCTGCTGACTCGCTTTCATATTTTCTTGCGATATTTTTATTTCGCTATTTACCGATACAGCCACCGTATTAGGTAATTGCAGTTCCACTTCTCTGGTTACCATGACACTTTCAATGGCGGCCATCTGAGCTGTTGATTCACGTGATGCCAACACCAGTAAAACACTCACACCAGCAGTGATCGCAAGCAAGGCGACACCCAGAATTTTTTGAGGTTGAGAAAGTTGATACATTTTCATCATCGTCAGCCCTAATCAAAATCATCTGAACATTATTGAAATCAAAAAGTGAATCTCTTTGTACAAAAATAGATCACGACGTTGATTAACACTAATTTTTATTTCACTAGCAGAGAAGAAAATCTAAGATGTTTTATATTGCAGATGTTCGGTTCTAATGAGATGTGCGTCACGCTAGTTTGCGGTACAGAAATACGATTGAGCGGGACGTAAAATTGACGTTCGACTGTATTGTCAGTAAACAAACCGAAAAAATGTCATAAAAAACGAATACACGTCAGCGGACTTTTTCACTTGTTCACATCAACGTGAAATTAATTAGTTTTAAAAATTATTTATTTGGATGCGGGATTTCGAGGGAGTCGTTAACACCAGGTTTTGATAGCTCAAACTCTGATGGGTTTTTGTAAATCCAGCCACTGCCATTGACTGATACCAAGGTGTAACTGCCTTTGGGAGTGGTGACTGTGGCAAATACTGAATTATTTCCATAGGTCATGACTACGGGATAGTCATCGCCGTGCCCATCAAGATGACCGCGCCATGTGTAATCACCATTAGGATTAGTGGCTTTGTTCTCCACATTCACCTGCAAACGTTCACCACCCGGCATGGTCATGGTGCGCTGCTCGCCCGGCTCCGGGTATTTGGGATTTTCCATATCGACTAATACTGGTTCGTAGACTGACACACCTGCTGGTAAAGGCATCTTCGGAAGGGTGGAATTTGTATCACCCACACTCCAGGCCTCAGGCGCCGCGAGCGATTTTTCAACCGACTTGGGCGCATTAGATAGCTGCTGAGTATGCGTTGGTTTTTCATCGGTTTTTGTCAGCTCTGCAGATTTCAATGCTGGCTCCGAAGATGTTAAATTCGGTTGCGAATGTTCAATAACTACCGTCGGGAATGATGAATCAATACCTCGTGAAACATAATCATGGGAGAGCTGAAAAAACACACCAATCACCAACACAATCGCAAGCGCTAGATAAATTGGTGTCTTCCGAGAGCTAAAAAAAGCCATACATAAAAACCGTTGGTTCCGTTAAAAAATATTACCGCTACTAGCGAGCGTGCTTTGTTGTTTCTGGTTTGTCACTCTAAGACAAAACGCCCAAGGCAACCTTGCGATCACCTTGGGATACCAGCTCCATTTTTAACGCATACTCCAGGCTTTTAACGCACTAAAGTGGCGGTGGCGCTATACACAAAGAGTGGGCGTTGAGATTGGTGAGCAAGCCCAGTACAGCGCCTTTCTCCAACTCTACCTCATCAAAACTACTGGTCGCGTTCATATAGACCATCTGTTTTGTTGCATCGCCCGTCACATTAAGCAGCTGCAAGCTTAGTAGGCCACCGGTGCTACTCGTTTGCTGCTGCACACCATTCAGGTAGGTAGTCACTTTCAGAGAATTCAATAGCGATAGATCCAGAACTCCTACCGGTAATGACACAAGGAAACCTACTCGTTTTGTACCCGTATAGGTTGTGTTGGTGTTCTCAACACTCGCCCAGACAGAAGCAGCTACCGCCACTGGAGTGCCCAGAACCGCCGCATCCGTTATTGGGTTTGTTATCAAGTTATTGGGAGTGGTTACACCGCAACCAATACATAACACACCTCGTAAACCCGTGCTAACCGTTAAACCAGCACCCACTACCGGCTCAAACAATTTACCGGGGCCGCAGGCGACATTTTCCACTGCATCGCATGCATCACCTATTCCATCGCCATCAATATCTGACTGGGTTGGATTACTGTTAACAGGACAATTGTCAACGGCGTTGAGTACACCATCATTGTCTATATCGACATCACACACATCGCCAATGCTATCGTGGTCAGTATCCGTTTGGGTTGGGTTAATCGCTAACGGACAATTATCCAGTGCGTTTCCGATACCGTCGCCATCGCTATCCGAATCACAGGCGTTACCTATGCCATCGGCATCATTATCTTGCTGACCGGCGTTAGCGACTAATGGACAATTATCACTGCCGTTAATAACAGCGTCATTGTCAATATCGGTATCACAGCTATCCCCAATACCATCGCTATCGGTGTCCGTTTGTAGCGGATTGGCTAATGCGGGGCAGTTATCTTGGCTATTGCCTACACCGTCGCCATCCGTATCTGTTAGCGGATCGCAAACATCTCCCAGTCCATCATTGTCGGAATCCAATTGATTTAGATTGACGATAAGTGGGCAGTTATCCGAATTATTAGCAACGGTGTCGCCGTCGATATCGCTGTCGCAGAGATTACCTATAGTGTCGCCATCTGAATCTAGCTGGTTGGTATTGGCAACAAAAGGACAATTATCCGCAGCGTCATTGACACCATCACTGTCGATATCGGTATTGCTATCACAAGCATCACCTACACCATTGGCATTGGAATCCAGCTGACTTGCGTTGGCGTTTAACGGGCAATTATCTGATCCGTCCAATACACCATCGCCATCTTTGTCGTTATCGCAGGCGTTACCCGCACCATCATTGTCTGTATCTAGCTGACTGGCGTTAGCCGTCATTGGACAATTATCAATACCATTGAGAACACTATCGCCATCAAGGTCGTTGTCACAGGTGTCACCTGTACCATCGCCGTCCGTATCTTGCTGATTGGCATTCGCTGTGACAGGACAGTTATCCAAACCGTTTAATACGTTATCGCCATCCGTATCGGTGTCACAGGCATCCCCTAGAGAATCGCCATCGAGATTTAGCTGGTTGGTATTGGCAACCGCCGGACAATTATCAACCGAGTCATCAATAGTATCGTTGTCACTGTCAGTATTGGCATCGCAAGCGTTGCCGACCCCATCGTTGTCTGCATCTATTTGATCGGCATTAGACACCAGCGGACAGTTGTCAGTGTTGTCCCCAACACCATCGCCATCGCGGTCAGTATCACAAACATCGCCTATGCCATCGCCATCAGCATCCGCCTGATTGGTATTGGCTTGAAGCGGACAATTGTCGCTTGAGTTAGGTACGGTATCGCCATCCCGGTCGCTATCGCACAAGTTGCCAATGCCGTCATTGTCACTGTCCGCCTGATCCAGGTTTGCAATGAGTGGGCAGTTATCGAGAATGTTGGTCACAGTGTCACCATCGCGATCACTATCACAGGTATCGCCTATGCCATCACTATCGGTGTCCAGTTGCGATCCGTTGGCAATTAATGGGCAGTTATCGGTCGCGTTGACCACGCCATCGTTGTCATAGTCAGTATCACAAGCATCGCCGATACCGTCCAAGTCGAGATCCTCCTGTAAGCTATTGGCGTTAATTGGGCAGTTATCCGCGCCGTCGTCAACACCA
>Ga0247742_10002842_pt1 | contig 11210 bp, 9 predicted proteins | sample UWRJL208509C2_FD_180944 | JGI IMG/M metagenome (GOLD analysis project Ga0247742, IMG submission 180944) | Plant litter microbial communities from Arlington Agricultural Research Station in Wisconsin, United States - UWRJ-L208-509C-2 | ecosystem: Environmental > Terrestrial > Plant litter >... | reverse complement strand
AGTACCCGGTCCTATTCGTCATCCGATCTGAACCAAAAAATAAGACACTCACGTCAATAGCGTTTCCAACTTTCTCCAACTTGTGGAATGTCACAACTTTCTTGAAATAATCGAACAGGGCATCGCCTGTGGGCGTGTGCGGGAAGTATGTGACGGCGGTCGGGCGCGGCCAGGAGACGATGGAGGTAAGGAGAATACCAAGGAGAATGGCGCCCCGCACGCGGTACATCATTAGGATCAGCGTGAATATTCTGTTTGGTGGATAAGTGGCCGTGGTTGCAGGAGAATGGAAGCATAAGTGCGCACCCGCCAGTAAAGATACCCAACCACATGGTAGGACTCCGTAGGACGCCCCCTGTGCAGTAGTTTGGTAGGTCTTCTGCGAAATCTACATAATGTGTCCACAAATTAGCACTCTTCGTCTTCCACAAGAGGTAGGCAGGGAATCAGCAAGGACTTACGTTCAGGTTTACATCCTCCAAGCCCAACAAAGTTCACTGTATCTCCACCGATAACGCCGAGACCGTTGGCAGCTGGAGAGGGAGTAGATAAGAACTTGGGCTGTGCCATCAAAAACAGGGTTCACTGACAAAGTCCAATGAATCTATTATAGATATAGATAGATAAGGGAGTCAGCAAATGTCGAAATCACAATCAAAATCAAGTCGGCGTCCGGTGTGCTCTAGAGTCGGCCAGACAGATGAAAATAATTTTGACTTACGCAATGAAAAGACCTATGCCTGCACCGACGGCCAGAACGAGCGATTGGGGCATGATACGGACGAGCCATTGTCGGAGACCGATGATTGAGAGGAAGAGGAAAATCCATCTGTGTACGAAATGTGCAGTGTCCAGTGAAGGGACGAGGAACAGGACAGTCAGAATGGCGATCACAGGACATGGATAAAGGACAGCAGACTTGCCCCTCCAGGAACACAGCTGCCAGTGCTTCACGATAGCTGATAATGCCACTTCCGTGGAATCCTACAACTGAGTACGCGAACTAAATGGCCATATCAATATTCATCAGCTCGAGTAGCCAGAACGAACAAAGCAGCCACTCACGTATGCATTAAGACCCAGACCTGGTGCCAATCCAATGGGCAGGTTGGCGAACAATCCCATGAGGAAGGTCGAGAGCGCTGAGATGGCTGCAGTGGAGGTGATAAGGTCCTGTCGAACCTCGTTCACGCAGAGCATGTACGCATCGTCGTTGACGCAAAGGTCAGGGGTTGGGCATTCGCAAGTTCCACCAGAATCTGAGAGGATGGCAGCGTTGACGGATATCTGCGTGTGGTATCGTTATGAGCACTGATAAGGGTTTCTGGGAACATGGATACGAACGATGTAAGCCATGGCAGCCTGTGAAGGGGACTATCAGCGCTGGATAAGAATGTTTTTAGACGCCATGCGTACCCATGTTGTCAAGCCCGCACGAATCTCAGTCTAACCAGCGATCCAACACGTCAGTGAATGCACAGACTGTGATGAACAAGGACGTACTGTAAACCGAGAGCCTACACGTTCTCGTTTTGCACCAGAACCCTCGAGTTTAAACCACTTCCCTACAGCCGAGCGTGCGACCTATGTTGACGATCAGAAAAAACGATCGACGACCCAAAACTGGCAACGTACCCCATCGTTGAGTTTGACGACGAAAGCCATTCTTCAGGTGGGGCACCTGGTCCTGGCGTTGAAGGTGGTCAAAAAGTGAGAAGGGACTCGGAGAGCTTTATTGCCCGGGATGAGAGTCTACTTATATCCCCACCTGACAGCTACCAACTTTCTGGTGGAAGCGAGAGCCGAATGGCGTTGCATGTGCTTGGCATTCAGCGTATTCAGGAACTATCTTGAGCATATCCCACATGGTGATAACATTCACCGCTCCGCTCGTCAGTCCGTTTGTGATTGCAATTTTATGGTGTTCTTCAATGTATGTTGAACGTATTTGACCAGCAATATAGATGCTCGAGAATTTCCTCTTCGATAGTGCAGGGCTCGAGAGAAGAAAAGAAATACTTAGCTGCACTGCCATTGCTCTGCTAAGGCGGGAGACCTGGTCCTTTTTTTGGATCAATTCATTGTGTACTATCTCTTCGGTTCCTGGCTGATAACCACCGGAACACTTGAATGAAAGCCTTCGACACCCTTCGACATATCACCTCAAAGACCTTGCGTCTCCGCTGAACATCTGTCTATTGATTCTATGTATCGGACGACTGGACCGAATCCTCGCCGAGTTGCCTTGAAGGCTCCCTCGTGCACATGGCGCTGGTTGGCTATAGATTAGTATAGGTCGAGGTGCGCCACTCCATCTGGATTTTGAGTTGAGCGCTGGTGAATGTAGCGGAATTTCGTCGTAGCGGCAGCCCGCGATACGCAGAAGGGTGTCCAATCGATCAAGGGTGCTCTGCAGTCGCATTTCCGTAGATTTAGGCTTGCTGTCCACATGCTCTGGATTCAATAGCGCTAGACAGCATAGTCCGATTGATAGAAGGCGAATACGTTTGTCAACGCAACGGGGAAATTTTAAGAATAGCGCTCCTACATTGACTTCATGTTTCACGAAAGCATCACCAGAAGGAAACATACCGAAAACATACAACTTTCGCTCTCACGAAAGAAGTCTATAGATAGCTAATTATGTCAAACTCAGTGCTCAGTTACGCGTCTGGCGGTGATCTAAAAATAGATAAATTTTGAGCGGCTAATATTTGGGAAGAGAGTGATTCTGAGTGAGAACATATCTTAGGCAGGGAGAGGGACAGCTGTAGAAGACAATACAAGAAGCTTTTAGCGATGCACAATGCGAAATTCCTACCATTCAAAATCTTGAGAGCAACAAGTCAACCTTCGAGCCTCTGACCTGCTCCGTCAAATCCATTTTAAATGAAAGATTAAGGTTATTCGTATAACCAAAAACAAAACAACTCTAATTAGAAACTTGACACCATTTTTCGTTCCGTGTGATGGTGTCGCCGATTGGGATCCAGCGGTCAAGAGTTGTTCGTATCCGTCATACTAATAGCTTAGACAATCTCAATAAGCAGACGCTGTGCAAGATCAAGCAACTCGTCATTAGTCGTCCAAAAAAAACAAGTCACAAGATATGCTTACAACTGCAGGGTAACCAGAGTAGGTAGCTGAGGACGACAATGTAAGCCACACACTCTCGAATGCAAGGCGCGCCGTAACCGAGATGGGAACTATTTGAAAGAAATGAGAGAAAGTGTCTTGGGAAATGTTTTGCACTTACTATTATCGGGGTTTATCCAGTGAGCTGAGAGATGCGAAAGAGATACCAAAGGTCAGCTCGAGGGCATGGTGTATACTGGGACTCGGAAAGAAGGTACGCACGGATTAGCTCACTTCCACTCAACGACCAGATTGCTGATTCAGAATAGTACGTCGTTCCGAAGGCAGTTCCCACCTTTTGGGCACTGGTTCCCGATGGTGCTGTACAATGTCAAGACGTGTTAGCCCAGAGGTGGTTGAACGGTCGGTTACGCATAGGAAAAACATTCTTTGGTCCCTACCATAAACAGATTGTTGGCGCCTATGCTGAGAGGGTGGATAAATTTTTTGTCAGTCACTACAGTACGGAGGTGGATGCATCAAGTGACTTACAGAGTTGGACTGGAGTTGGCAAATCCAACAAAACCGTAGCTACCACCGCTAGTCTAAGAATTATATCTGTCAGGTTTGTTAAAGGGTCTCTGGAGCTGGCATAGTAGCGTACAACTGCGACACTAAGTGAGGAACCAGATCCTTGCGGGATGGTCACGGTTATTGTGTCGGATGTATCTGGTGCAAGTGAATAACTAATGTAACAGCTTCAGTGGGTGTCCATGAAATTGTGAGAAAGGTAGATTGGACGCCAAGGGTTGGCATAGGCAATAGGGGTATAAAAGATGCGAAGCTTGAAAGCACAAACGAGTCAAAAGTTAGACGCACCCGTCTTGCATTATGTAGCCGTAAAAGGCATTGGTATTGGCATCGACCACGCGGATACGGCCAGTGACTCTGGTTAAAGCCAAAGTTATTCATTGTAATTTACGTGAGATAAAGAGTCTCACGGAGGAAGCGCTGAAGGATCGGCACCTCGAGCTGTGGATGATAAATAGGTGTCTTGTTGGTGAAACTGAAAGCTGAGTACACCAACTTGAAGGCGTACCTAAAACTCGAGTAGGCTCCCATGAACGCGGCTTCAAAAGAGGCAAACCTCTCCTTAGGCGTTCGGCATTGGTAACGCGCTTCTGGATGTGATCGGTGGTGGCAAGCTGGGCAGAAATGAATGGAATTAATTGGACCAAGGTGAGTAGAGTAACGAGCGTGTGAAGTATGTTCTTCGCGAGGAACATCACGTTGAGAGACGAGGAAAACAAAAGGATAAGAACATGATTTGCTTTACATTTTAGTATATTTTGATCAGGGGGCGGACATGTTGAGTCTTGAGCTTGACCGGTGACCTAGTATCATTCTCACGCTATTACTGGATAGCTAGCACTGTCCCATTCAACCCCGCCGTCTATTAACACCCCATCCAAACCACCGTCTCCACCTGTCACATAAAGAGCCTTCGTGAACGGCCTCGCAGCCCAATACTTGAACCCAGTGTGTTTGGGTACGAACAGCACATCCCTCTCCACCAACATCTCTGCTCCTTCATATCCTTCGACCTCAACCATCATCGCGCCTTCCTCCATCATAAACGCCAACGGTTGCGTGAGGTTGAGCATAGGCAACGAAGATGCAGCTACATTTGCGAAGAGCGGCGAGATCGTCAATGTCCCCTCACTGAATAGCCCTCCTGATGTTTTCGACGTCGCAAGTGGGGTCACGATCTGGTAGAATCCCGTTGCTCTGTTCAGGAACTTTGGTCCCCAGTTCTTTGCGATGAAATATGGAGTCTTGGTATCGCTTGGGAGAGTGTTGGGTGCATTGTGCCATGGCGCAGTGGCTGGCGCAGTACCATTCTCAAAGTCGGTCCGTGGGGTATAGCTAGGGCTGGTGTATACATCGAATCCCTCCAACCCATCAACAGGATGTGGAGGAGGCGGGTCCTTGTCCACCACGCTACCATTGGCATTGGTCAACGGTGGAAAGGGAGAGTCCGTCGAGGATTCGTATGGCTGTCCCATCATGAAGAAGAGCTTCTCAAACCCCCCAGGTGCAATGACACCAGTCAACATCGTATCCGGGTCGATCAGCTGAAACGTATGAGTCGTGTTCTGCGGCACTGCACCATAATCTCCAGCTGTCATAATCCTCGCATTGTCCCCCGTCGCGTTCGTAGCCGCCCAAAGCGCACAGCGCCCTTTGGAGCAGTAAAAATCCTCGTGGTGGATTCGATGGGTGTGGGGGAAGACGCCAGAACCGGGGAGTGCGGGCGAGTCGGTGGTTAGGAGGGTGAATGTCCCGCCAGAAGAGTTGCCAGTGACGGGGAAGCGGTAGACGACGTTTGGACCAGCGAGGAGGGATGTGCCGGCGAGCTTTGGAATGATATAGGGCTGGGGGGATTGGGGTGTTTCCCTCAACCACAGTGAGGACTAGGGAACGGCAAGAGCTGTCGAGGCGAAGGTTGAAAAGACGCGGATGGCGATGGTAATTTTCCTGACCTCGATCATGTTGGGCAACACTGACCCCAAGTAATTCAAAAGAATTATGCGCTTATATTCACCCCACGTAGCTGGGTATCTTACCGATGTGAATATCCGGAATCTCGAGAAGCGCTGTGAAGAACAACCGCCTCACCATCTGTGCGATGCGCTCGGACTGTGGGTCTTCATATGTGGTACTCTTTATGTGTAAATCTGATCTGAATTGCTTTGTTCCCAGTTGTTCATGTCGAAAGCGGAGCATTATTGCGAATTCCAGAGTCAATTTCGGATATCAAGGAAGAACTGGGCCATGCAACAATATATCATACGAGACTGAATGACGACTGGTCGGTGTGTTCGTGAAAACAACGCGAAATTTTAGGCGCTCGTATACTCTGGAATGCGACCATTCCAATACGATGTTGCCAGAGCAGAACAAACGTTCGATCGAGATTTACCGCTGCCCTTGCAAAGCCGGACAACCCACTGAATGCCACCATCCATCGATACACTATCCAACCTGCCTTCCCCACCCGTCACATACGGCGCCTTTGTCAATGTGAACGACCTCGCCAATACTTAAACCCCACATTTTGGGTATGAACAACACTCCACCAGCATCTTCCCTCCTTCACACCCGTTCAGCTCGACCATCATTGCGCCTTCCGGTTAACGTACCCTCGGTGAAAAGGTTGGCAGCTGTTTTGGAGGTAACCAGGGGCGTGACAACCTGCTAAAACCCAGTCGCTTTGTTCAAGTATTTTGGGTGTCAGTCCTGTATTGGCTTGTCGTGTCCCTCGAGAGTGTTGGCGGATTATACCATGGCGCCGGGGCTGTAACAGTGTCATTCTTGAAACCTTTGCAAGCGATGTAATTGGTGTTGGGATACACGTCGCATTCTTCCAAGCCATCTGGCGTCGATAGGATTCCGTCCGTACCGACCTCCGTCCATGACGAGTATGGAGTCCTCAGGGTTATAATGGCGTTGTTCCCCATCGGTCCAAGATGAAAGAACAACTTCTTCCCCTCCTACGACGCCCGTCAACGCGTCAACATCGTATCCGGGTCGAGCAACTGGGGTAAGACATCATAATCCCCTGCAATCAGCACCCTTGCGTTATTCCCGTTTGTTCCGAGTCGAACCAGCTCGTCTCGGCATTCCACCATCAACACGTGTTTAGGTCAGTCACAGAGCATCTGTATATGAACCAGTCCAAACCGCTCCAAACCATCACCAATCCCGTCTCTTGGGTACTGTCCACCTCAGGATCCTCACGAAGATGACACCAACGTATAAAATAAAAGAACTGGCCACATATCGGGCGCCCTCATCAGCGCCTCTCCTTGCACCACCCCATGTCTGACTTGAAATCGAGCTTTAGCAGCAGTAGTGGTTTATTATCACTCGCGCCTGAGCTCATACAAGCTATCGGCGACAAGGTGAGTTACTTATTCAAGTTCTATCTTAAAACTTAAGCCCACACGTCTCTCCTACTTAGTTGGATCTCGCTGCTCTTCAATCCTGCCGCCTAACATGCAAGCACCTCAGCGAAACCCTCGCGCCGCAGGTTCTCGGCTCACTCACATTGGATATTAACCAGGACACGATCGCGAACGAGATACCAAAGCTGAAGGCCATGGCAGGCGAAAAAATTGGGGGGTTCAGTGTGAACATTAGAAATCACCTCCTCGCAACGCGAGAACTCACAATTCGCGGCATTTCCCCTACCTTCGACCCCTCCTACCGCTGCACATGGAGTTACCATAATGGCGTCTCTGTCCCGAATGGCCCTGGACAATTTGTTCCATCTGAGGCATGGATAGCGGATGAGGAGGTGGAGAAGTATTTGGGTAAGGCCATAGCAAGGATGAGAGGTGTGCGGAAAGTTAGGTGCCTACCCTTTCACATCTCAGTCTTGTTATTTTGTCCTAATCCTATTGTTACTTGATACAGGTGGGTCTCTCTCATCGACGACAACGAATGGGGTCAAAGGACCGTCTGGGACGCTCTCAAGACACTACCGAACCTGCGTACGCTCGACCTTAACGTCAAATATTGTCAAATTCCTCTTCCACTTGACACCCTAGCATCGCTCGGGGATATACACTCTATCGCCCTGAAAGACGTTGAATACTCGCGTCGATCCTCCCAGATCCTTGATGCATTTGCGCGAATGGTCGCGAAGAGCCCGAAGCTGATGTCAATGGATTTGCTCTATTTGCAGTCTTCTTCGAGGGCGACGGAGCCCGCGTATAGCTTGCATCATGCGTTTAAATATTGGCCCTCCATCTTGTCTATTACCACTTCCACCCCTCAGGCCGACGCGTGCCCACCTCTCCAGCTCCGCCATCTTGGTCTGAACGCCTGTCTCGTCCGTCTTGATCACATCGTTCTCCCGCACCTCCGCCACCTCCAATCCATCCACTTGCAGTCCATCATCGATCCGTACGATGACAGTTACCCGAACAACATAAACAACGGGTCACGGCAGAGGAAGGTAGGGAGCTCTATTGATGAGTTTTGGCGGGCACTCGCTAGTGAAGAGGTCTGGGTCGAGGAGATTGTGCATGAGGATGTTGGGGTGGGATTCTTGGATTATTTGGAGCTGTATCCTACCACAGCTGGTTCCGGTCCCGGTCCGGAGGCAGGATTGAAGTCGTTGACTCTCAGCCCCGATCCGTGGCACCGGGGCCCATCGTATTCAAATCCGTTGGCCGGAAGATTCTTCTCTGATCGGGGCCTATTGATTAAACATGCGAAGACGTTGGAAAAGCTGTTGATCAAGCCGCGCTATGAAGGTGATTGGTGCTTTGATGTAAATAACCTCAAGGTGTTGGCCGCGTGTGCCAATCTCAAGGCTTTCGGGATGAGTGTGATATCTGGACAAATACCTCTCAGTGATGATGGCGCTGACATGGAAAATATTGTTGTACGTGTGCTTTCATCATACTATGGCCTGCGCCCTAGTCTACCCTTTGTTAAAACCTTGAATTATCCAGAAACGCCTCATTGATCTAGCAGTCTTGCACATGCCTCTCCTGGAGACGCTACACATATACTGCTCCGACCTCGAAATCCTGCGAGACGCACACTACAGTAACAGCTCCATGAACCACTTCCATCAGACGAGCAAGCAGATAGCGGAGATGATAAATAGGTATATCGCGCCGATCTCGTGCAAGCAGCTTCCGATGTTGATCGTGCCCAGCGCCAATGAGGTTATGGTCGGGAAAGAAGAGCACTGGCAGGGTAAATTAACGTATGTGCCTACGGGACACGGATTGTCGAAAGGTGTAAATTGAATGTTGGTTTCCTCTAAGGAGGCTCTACATTGTACTTAGGAGCAACTCACCTTGCTGCTGACTGCATGTAAAAGCTCAGGCGCGAGCGATAGCAGGCCACCACTGCGAGTTTGAGCAGGATGATGGTGCAATCGAGCGCGTCAACGGACTGCGACGCCCGTACATTGAAAGATCTTTCACTATCCTGCAATACAATCGAATTGTCGAACCACCTAAAATTGGAAGGTCTACTGCGCAATTGTTGTGAAAAAGGCTCGTTCCAAGCGCTTCGCATGTTGTGTACTTGTTCTACCTCTCGCCTTAGAGATTTTTCCGAATTAACGTTACAATGTCTACAATCCACAGGATCTACACCGCCAGAAGCAAAGAAACCTCGTAGAGCCTTTGCTAAAGAGTTGCCTATATTTGGCACCCCTCCTTGTCTCGGCGCCCCATTTGTCAAACAGAATCGACCTCAGTCCACACCGATGCCACGAAATTGAGCAAAGAACCTTCTCTGTTGGCCACAGGCATTAACCCTCTTTCCGATGGTAAGGCAGCCCATTCAGGTGACGAGGCCGAGGACAGTAGACCACGAAAAGAAATGCACCACATCAAAGACCAAGCTTGACTCAAGGACCGCAGTTTTAGATCATCTAGGGGAGGACGAATCAGCGATGTTCATAAATTAACATATAATTGTATATTGTATTGCATGACTGCTTTCTCGATAAAAAGTCAACCACTGGTGTCGCTCTTGGGAACTCGTCTAATGTAGATATCTTTGTAGGTATGAGTTTGCCCTTCAGGTTTGACGAAACCGGCCGCCTTCTTCTCCTGCGCAAGTTCACGGATGACACCCAAGAAATCGTCGACAGCAGCTTCTGATGTTTGGATGTGCACTACTAGTCGATTTCCAAACAATGTTATAGGTTCGGGAAGACTTGATGCTTTTTCAGCAATCTCGCCCAAGGTAATCCCGAGCGACGATGGGTCATAAAAGATCTGGTCTTTCTATTAGTGACACTGCACGACATAGATGGGCCTAAATGATCCACGCACCATACAAGTTTCTGCCCTGCTCAAAATATTTGCGCCAATCTCCTCCAACCCAGCTTCTAAACGTTTTGCCAATGTATGGACATGCGGTAGCTGGGGAAAGTTGTACGACAGAGCGTAAGCAGCGCTCGCTGCTAGGATGCCCGTCTGACGCATTCCACCCCCGAATAATTTGCGGAACCAACGAGCTTTGGCAATGAACTCTTTTGTGCCGACGAGACAGGAACCCACAGGGGCGCCTAGTAAGTCGTGCAGAGCTTATCAGTTGCGTTTTAAAGGCAAAAGAGGTGAGTGGTACGGTACCTAAACCTTTGCTGAAGCACAGGCTAACAGAATCAAAAGGATCACAAAGCTCTTTCATTGGCGTTTGGGTTTCTGCAGCAACATGCCACAAGCGTGCACCATCGAGATGCATTTTGCATCCGACTGAACGGGCATAGTCGGATATGGCGACGACCTCATCCTGTGGGATGATAGTTCCGTTCAGAGTATTCTCAAGGGCGACGACTGCGGTAGGCGCACTGCGCGACACTCGTTAGATCCTCAACTAGAGTGTCATAAATAGAGGCGCACAAATGAATGTCCTCGCTAAGCACGATGTTTTCTTTGATGTCTTCCAGCGTCAAATGATGCTCTATTAATTCGTGAATAAAGTAGACAACGCATGAGCCATTGGTCTCTTACTATTTGAGGGCATGACAGCGATTTCAGCGGCCCCGGAATGGAATGCAAGGCCTCCGGCTTCGTACCTAGAAGAATGTTAACTCAACGGAAATTTCTCCCTCAACAAACTCACTTGTGAATATGGGATCGAACGTCACATACGACCGAGTAGGGAGGCTGCTTCAGATGCGTCCTGAGCGCAATCTGGTTTGAGGCCGTTCCGGAAGGAACAAATAGACCTGCTTCCTTGCCAGTCAGCTGCGCGATATGTGCTTCCAGTGCACTGAGAATTTCGAGAGTTAATAAGCAGAATGAGAGTAGCAAAGTTAGGCTCACACTGTGGAAGGCTCGAAGTATACATCGTCGCCGAGTGTAGCAAGAGTCGCATATGCGTACATCTCTTCAGTAGGCGCTAGGTTTTCTCTCTCAGAAATCAAACGGTAAAAACGAGAGTTGTCTGAACCTAACCTGTGATTGTGTCGGCTGTACCAAGTCAAAGCTCGATTAGATAAGTGAAAGTATTATCGGCTGCACAACTCACAGACAAAGTTCCTCGCGACCTCCTTTCTCTTCGCCGCATTATCCAATGCATGTGTCTTTGATAAG
>Ga0247742_10002841_pt1 | contig 11215 bp, 13 predicted proteins | sample UWRJL208509C2_FD_180944 | JGI IMG/M metagenome (GOLD analysis project Ga0247742, IMG submission 180944) | Plant litter microbial communities from Arlington Agricultural Research Station in Wisconsin, United States - UWRJ-L208-509C-2 | ecosystem: Environmental > Terrestrial > Plant litter >... | reverse complement strand
AAAATTTTGCGTTCGGCCACCTGCCTTATATGGTGCGCGCCGCTCGCAGCGCGGGCTCCCGGAGCCTTCACAGACCCTGAAAATGGCCCCAAAGCACCCCGTGACACGGGACACGGTTTCAATTTCGGCCAAACCACCCAAGTGCGCGGCGCGTGACAGCCAAATTGATCGAAATGGTACAGTACTGCACAACCACGAATGGATGGTCTCGTCTGCTGAGGGACATGTGATGCTCAAACAGCCCATCTTTCTCGCGAAAGTGAGCTGTTCAAAAGCCCTTCTAAGCGGATCAGAACTCTCAATTTCCTCGGTAAATGTATGACGCTCAAATTTAACATTGAAAAGTCCTGTTGCCCGATCGACCGTTGCATCCATCCAGGATAACATGAAATTCACAGTAAGGCGGTATTTGCTCCACTCCGTGGGCAGAGTGGATAAGATTACTGATAGTCGCTTAAGAATCATCGAGAGCATCTCCTTGTGTGGAAGGATCGTTAGATTGAACTGAGGGGTGTCACAGCGTTGCAGAGTGCTGAAATATTCAATGACTGTCTTGACTGGGTCGGTGAAAAGATGGGCACGTACAGAAGGTGACGAATCGCCTTCGTTGTAGAATTTGGTGGCAGCCTGGAGGTGCATGAACGGCAAGACAAATAGATGGGAGCCATTCTCTGTGTGAAGGACTTCTCGAGCAAACGGCGCATAAAATAACGCCAGACTCCCGATGAGTTTAAAAACAATGAACCCATCAGGCGAGAATGTAAGCCAGTGTCGTTGTCCATAGACAGAGCCTTCCAGTCCAGAGGGGACCATAACACCTCCACCACACCTTCCTGCAGAGTTGGAGCGTGAAATATTTGAGATCGCCGCTTACCAAGATGGCCCGAACCTTCATCGGTTGTTGCTCATAGCTCGGCGCGTACACTCATGGTACCCATTATCTTCGCCCTACTTCATTTGTATTCATCACTCACATGGATACTTTAATCTACACCAGGATTGAACCGTCCATATATAAAGTGTTGGTGCTGCATGGTGGATATGGAAATCTCTCAAGGATCAAACAGTATCCGCCACTCAAAGCTTTTCGGGCAGAAGACGAGCCATCTCCTCGTCTTCGAAAAGTCTGCTCATACGCGACACATATAATGTTCAGAGCGCAGACGGTTCCAATTATTGTCAAGATCCTCGAACTCTGCCCGAATGTCGGAAACCTTGCCATCTGGTCTCCTCGTGGACAAACCTGGCGACTGATCGACACCCTCAGCCATCGTCCTATTTCTCGGTTATCCATGGATCTGGGCCTGTTCTGCGTATCACCTAGTATATCCTCGGACGCGAAACCCGAGCATGCATCACCTCTGACTGAATCGATCGACCTTAGGATATTCGACGCTCTTCACTACCTCACGCACCTCACGATCCTCACCGACGGTGCTTTCGGGGTCAGCAAATGTCATTACCTCACTCGTTTGCCCCGGCTCACCCATGTGGCCATCAGAACGTACGAACCCAGGGATGTCGTACAACCAATACTTTCCGCATGTCCTAATTTAACGATGCTCATTGTGTTCTCCGATGACTTGGTTTCTTGCGGAGAGGATCTGTCATGGATGACAGACCGGCGTCTCATCATCCTCGATTCCCCACCGGATGCTCTCACGGAATGGTGGAACTCGGCGAAAGGCAAGAAGAACTTTAAGGATTTCTGGATGTTGGGCGAGGAGGAGATTTTTGAAGCGACAAATGAATAGTCAGGATTAGCACGACGATGCAGTGTTCAGCCACGGGACACAGCCCAGTAGCAAATCCCGTCAAGCTGAAAGATGCGGGGGCCGTTGGTGACCAGCTGGGGTAATTGGTTGAGCGTCTGTGTCACTCAACGCCGCCATGACACCCTTATTGCACGTTAGACCCCTTTCCATCAAGCCCCTTGACCACAATACCAAGCCCAAAAGTACCTGTATCCACTTCATTCGCACTCGTGGATATACCAAGTGCTCTTTACCCCTTAACCCACATTGGCTGTGATTACCTTCATCTCTATGCATTCTCCTACTGTTGTCTTTCGATCCTCGGCTTTCCTCCCCGGATTCCACCTCCTCTCTATCCACATACACGGGTACCGTACCGTATCCGTGTATACTATACGCAGTGTGGCCCCCACCAAATTTATATCGTGTATATATAACCCATGTGTATGCATCCAGTCGAGTGGCTCATCTGGTCACCTAGTTCTCAAGTCTGGTGCCATTGGCCAGACGTATCAGTGGTATAGCCCCGAATCCCGGCGATCCAGTTGTTCAGGGGGTGGATCCGCCACAAACTGAGATCTCGTTTGGTTCGAGACTTTCCCCATTTCTCTAGCTCCCACCTCGAACCCGAACGTGCCTAAGGCCTCTACCCCGTACATGACGCTGCAAAATGCGTGTTGTTGTAGCTGATAGCGGTAAACAGGAATAGCCATGTTATATTTTCACTCTAATTTTACTAGTAGAAAAATTAAAATAGTACAGCTGAGAACTTGAATCTGTGGTACATAAGTTAATTGTTTAACACAGTTGCTCTTCTCCTGCCATAATTTGTTGCAAAAGGTGGTTTATTTTCATCTGATGAGTTATAAATAAATAGGCGCTCAGTAAGGTGAGCGAGCCATTTATGGCTCAATTTGAATCCTAGGCGTGACAATTCACTAATTGCTTACTTAATACCTCCTCACCCAACATCCAGAAATCTTTGAATCCATCATTGTCTTTTGCCGAATCCCACCATTCCAAGAGAGGATCGGGAGCAGAATCGAGGACGACGAGACGTGGGTCTTGCATGTAAGACGGACGGCTCTCATTGCCTTCACCATAAAAACCGAGGTCTGCATCGACCACAATGAGCATTTTCAGCCTCGGACACATCGAGAGGATTGGTTGTATGACATCTCGAGGATCGTAAGCTTTGATGCCTACATGAGTGAGGCGGGGAAGGCGAGCAAGATAATGACATTTGGTGGCCCAGAGGGTACCACTGATGTTTATCATATCGAGGTGCGTGACATGCTGAAGAGTGTCGAATATCCTGGGGTCGAAGGTAGATTCAGTCAGAGTTGTACCATCCAGGTACCATGGTGTTGCAGGCTCGGATTCTGGAGATGTGGACGTACTAGGTGCCACGCAGAACAAGCCCAGATCAAGGGATAACCGCGAAATAGGACGATGGTTGAAGAAATCAATCACAGGCCTTGTGTCTCCATGAGGAAGCCAGATGGCAAGATTTCTGACGTTTGGGCAGAGTTCGAGGATCTTGACAATAATGGGAATTGCTTGGTTTTGGAGCATTATGCGCATCGCGTATGAGCAGACACGTTGAAGACGAGGAGATACCTCGCCTTCTGCCTCCAAAGCTCTGAGTGGTGGATATTGTTTGATCCTTGAGAGATCTCCATATCCGTGATGTAGCACCAACACTCTGTATATGAACGGCTCAATCCTGGGTGTGGATTAAAGTATCTTGTGAGTAATGAATACCGATGAAGTGAGGTGGAGGCCACATTTACCATGAGTGAACGCGCCGAGCCACGAGCAACAACCAATGAAGGTTTTGATCATCCTGGTGAGCGGCGATTTCAAATATTTCGCGCTCCAGCTCGACAGGAAGGTGTGGCGGAGATGGTGTGCTTTCGACGCTGTGGTGCATGGCCTAAGCTTGAGGTTGCGTCTGTGCCGGATTAGGTCAAAGCAGGTCAGCGCTCAGCGCTCAGCTATCAAGTCGGACATAATCGATAATCAGGTGGTTCCCACTCAGTGTCACTGTCAAAATATTAAACTGCAGTTGGTTCATCGGTCCCGCCTTGTGTCGAAAATGCTTCGAATATTCTGGTTGTTAGGTTCGATTGGCTCGCAGGATTTATGGTACAACGGTGAGTAGTAAAAAGTCAAACAACAAATAGATAACTCGAGCTCGCATGCTGGCAGAGTCAATATATACAGGCGATACATTACACACAAGAGAGCACTAGTCACTAAACCATTAAGGCTGGCGTCTCTGATCAAGCAGAGTCTGTACCATATCCAGGTTCCTCACTCTCTCCGCCGCCATCCCTCCATCGTTTCTCGACCCATCGATCACCCTCAAACTTTCTTTGCCACCAAGAGCCCCACGCAAGTTGGACATGCCTCAACGAACGACAGTAGCGATTCCACCCAACGAGGTAATCGCCGAGGTCTGAATGTTCGAGGGCGCTTCGGGGTTCTTGACCGAGTGACGAGGAAGCAAGTGACGACGTGGACGTGACGCGTCCGCTGAAACCAAAGCCGCGGACCGTAGGACTCGAGATCGCAACATTGGGATGGGGAATGGCGGGGGAAGCGGTAGGCATCTCGGTGGCGGGGCTTTGTCTCCATCTACTTCTACGAGGAATAGGCATGAGAGCAGAGCCTGATCCCCCCGCACTGCCACTCGGTGTGGGAGATGCGCTCAGAGCGGACTGCCTACTGGCGTTCTCGATGAGCATGCGCTGGTATCTTAGAAAAGCTCTTTGGCGAGCCTGGAGCTGAGTTATTTGAGGTCCTTGTTGCGGGATTGCTGTTGAACTTGAAGGGAAGGCAGACGAAGACGACGCGGTGGCAGGCAGTGCTGCCGACGTTGATGTTGAGGTGGAGGCATTCCCAGTGCCAGCATCAACTTCAGAAGACGCGAGAAGTGCAACTTGGTTCACTGATGAAAGATCCCACTCATCGTCCAGATCCTCCAACATCATTTCAAGATTGGTCTGATCACCCTCTGTATCCATATCGAAGTCGAAGTCATAGGTGTGGCCGTGCGTCGAACTTATGCTTTGATTCGAGCCCGAAAGGTAGCTGGGGTAAAGATGGTGATCGGTTTGGTTGATATTCCCTTGGAACGAGAGAGTGGTGTGAGCGTGGGGCTGGGCAGGAGGAATACTAGTTAACTGATTCAGAGTAGGATTGGCTTGAGTTTGGATACCATGAGTACCATGTCCAAAAGCGTGAGGAAGAATATTTGCACTGGGGCCACCGTTTCCCAAGAAATACATGTTATGGGGCGTTGGATGGTGGTGAAGATGAGTATTGTGGAAATGTCCACCGCCGCCGCCTCCACCCCCGTTGAAGAGATTTGCGTTCGGTCCCTGACCCATAGCAAGTGGGCGGTTGACAACAGTGCAGTTTTCGTCTTCGAGGATCTTGATTGTATGGAGTTTATGTAGGTCGAAGAGGATTCCAGAACCGAGGGTCACAAAGAAGTCCTGGACGGCTTGTCAAAATCACGATATCTACTAGCAGCAGGAGGGGACTTACCGAGGGCAATACACCTTTCCCATAGCGAATCACCAGTCTTTGGATACCGGGTAAAAGCGTTCTAACGGCAAATAGCACCTCCATGTCCCAATTACGAATCTGAATCTCCAAGTCAACGAGCGACTTCGGAAGCTTCTCGAGTCCATCCAATAGTTGAGGTAAGTCCAATGGCTCATTCATGATGAGATGCGTCAAGGTCGGCTCGAAACCCGGGGCTGCAGATGCACAAGAACACGCAGCAATCGTAAGCGGTCCTTTGAAGCTCCATACACCCTGTAACGGTACCTGGACAGTGCCGATCTGTTGTTCTGAGAGATTATGTCGTTCGATACAGATTCGGATGCGGGGATCCAATACACAATTCCCTACGAACCCGACGAGTGCATCGAGCAGGTCACGCGTGAGAAGGGGCATAACGACGTCCAATTCTTTCAGTTTGTGCATCTTCCACTTCTTTGGCGCGTATGTCGCTGCCAGGCTCGATGTCCAGGTGATGGAAAGAAATTCGAGGTTTGGGGCTGTGATGAGGTGCAGAGGATGAAAGGCAGAGGATTCGTGCTCGGGAGGAATCGTGCCTTTATGAAGGGCCAAATGGGTAATGGTAATATCGTCGAATGGAGGTGGGTCGCGTGCTGCCATGAGATCACTGTGAGTTTGCATATGTGCGTGCATGTGAGCTAAAGGGGTGAATACGTGAGCTTGGTTTGGATGATGTGGTCCGGCGCCTGGAGGGGGTGCTACAGGCTGGAGGTGATTCGCTGGTGGATGCACTGTAAATAGATCTTCAGAATCAGGAGCACGTTCGCCGAAGGCTCGATGAATAGGAAGATATGTGCAGTTGTTGATTTGCAGAACGCGCAAAGTTGCCATTGACGCGACTATCTTGTACGTGTAGGGTGTGACAACAGACCCATCGAGATGTAGCTCCCTTAAGGACGTGAACAAAGGAATTTGGGCGTGGATTAGGTCATGGAGAAGCATCTCCGGGGTCATCTGTGCGTTTACAGGAGAGAGTCAGCTTCGAAAACACGAAAGAGTTGCTGTGGGTGCGTACGTTGTGCCATTTCCCCCGCATAAATGTGCCACTATCAAAGGCAACTCCCAATGTTAATTTGCGGGGGAGAGCAACAAAATCTCTGTATACGCCTGACCAGGCTCCTAGGTTCCGTGTTGTTGATTCTGATTTTCCCCAGCGAAGCTCGTGAAGTAGGAGTTTAGACGCGAGGTTATTGAAGCGTCTGCATGTTCGGATGAGTACGGCGAGTTGTGCGGGGTCGGTGAGGTGTTCAAAGATGCAGATCCAGATGTCGTCGGGGATGCAGTCTGGATCCATGATGGAGACTGGTGGGTACAGAAAGGATCCAAAGTACATATATGCTGGAGGGAACAAGGAGGTATATAAAGAGAACAAGTCACGGGTGGCGCGCCGAATGCGCGACGTGTTTGTCCCTGTTGCTTGTCTTCATCTTATCTAATCTCCTTGCGAAGATCCTCGTCGGATTGCATAGCTCATCCACGAGACCTTCGACCAATGGGTCAGACAAAGTGTCAGGCTGTCAGCCCCGTCAGACTCAGTAGAAGCACGAGTGCTCCAAAAAAGGGTGTATATGAGGTTACGAACGAAGGTATTTTCCATCTTGAACGTCAACTCCTCATTAATGGGTAGCGTGCCACTGGCAGAGTTGGTGAATCTGGGGTTCCAGTGGGTGGTTGGAAGGGAGGGAATACCTGAGTATGCAGATAGTGCAAGAGAGGATAACGGCCCTCTCCATCCGGAAGTAAGGGGAAGGAACGAAGAAAGATCAGGAACGCGCCGTCAATTGGCCTGCGGGAGTCGCTAATGATTAACCCAACTTCGTAAATTTGCAGCATTTCCAACCGGGGAAGTCCATCACGAAGGTCGAGAAAGTTACCATGGCTTTCGGGGGCAAATAATCCACAAATGCTGAAGATTCTTCAAGGTAGAAAGCCTGAAGCTGTCCCAAGACTTGTTCAAGTAGTCCTGCATATATCTCCGCCACGTCCGCTTCACAGCCGCCGTTGTCGATCGGATAAGCGAACCGAAGTTGGAGGATTTCCACAAGGAGCTGTCACTCAACGCGAGACATTTCAGATATGTCCTCAGCAAACGTGCGCCAGTGAAGAGTTTTGCCTGAATTTATGACATATTTTATCGTAAAAATGTGCGTAAATGCATCCATCGCATGTTAAAAGAGAACAGACCAAGGCGCCGGTAGAGCGCTTAATAGCCTGTGTATCGTGCTGATGCTTTCTGGTCCAAATTCTCATAGAGACCAGAGCACCGAGACTTCGTCAGTCCCCACAGATCTCCAGTAGTTCATTCTTGATTACGTTCTCCGGTCCTCTTGCCCTTCTGGTATCAAAGACTCCAGAAAGACGTCGCGCCATTCCCAATGGTCAATATTGCCCAGCTCCAGCCTGACCGTGAAGGTAGATGCGCCGCCCCTACCGCGTTCCCTAACCGCAACTCTTGAGGTTGAGAGTGCATTTCTAAATTCCTCGCTGAATGTGCATACCGAGCGCAGAGCATCCTCAATTCCTCCGGAATGGTTGGTATCGTCCACTAGGGGATCATGCCACAATGTTAGCTTTTTCAGCTGTGGTAGCATGGGATCTTTCTCTCTTTCCAGTGCTAGAAAGAAGAGTGCGTCGATGCTTTGCAAACGGCATTCTAGAGATGAAAGAGCTGAGAATCTTTGGAGTAGCGCTCCACAACGATCCATGACGTTTATCCACGTTATAATCAGTGATTGAACGTTGGGGAGAAAACGAGGTAGCCACGAAGGAGGAAGATACTGATCGAGGTCTTCCATATCCACGTCGTCCAAATACATCGTCTCGTCACACACTTCGTATAGGTGCTTGGTTCCCAGTCGAATTACCATTCGTGTGAGGTTCTGCAATAAATCAGGTGGAGGCAGTTTCCATGGAATCATATCATCCGCGATGGGTAGATCTTTGACCCTAGCATTGGTAAATCGGAGATCCCAGCGAATAGTTGTAAGGGAAGGCATATGCAAATTGTGCAAAAGATGGAGAGGGTACTCCGACGCGGAATCCGACAGCTGAGAGAAGGAGTGAAGGTAGTTCAGTGGGATACTCCGCGAAGGGTATGGAACCGGATCCATAATGAATGGACCAGCCTCATGAAGCCGCAACTCTTGCAAACGGGGAAGTGTCATAAGAAGGTCAAGAAATTCCTCGAATCCACAAGGCATTAACTCTTCGCAAAGAGACAAATGTATTAGACTGGTAGGCAGCCTACTCGGCAGGCCAGTGAAGGAGTTGAATGAGAGTCTCTTCAGAATGGGAGCATCTAATGAATCGAGAAAAGTCATTCTCACATCGTCGTCGTCGTCCCAGCCGACGGTGTTTAGATGAAGCATTGATAGATTGTGGAGGCTTTGTGCCAATGGATCTAGAAATGTGATGGATTGCAAATCTTCCACATAGAGCGCCTGAATCCGTTGTGGGGTCTTCCCGAGAAGTCTTGAAAGCTCCGTCCCTGCCTCGATAATGCCGTTGTCGTCTGTGGCCAAACTGGCATTCAAAAGCTGAAGTTGAAAAGGCAAAGGATCGGATCGACGGTAAATCTCCTGGGCGAGAGTGAGATGACCAACTGTACATTGTGGCACCTTCAAACACTTCCACAATGAACGGTCCATGAGCGCCAGAGTGCGCCAGCGCTGGCAGACATCGGTGACGGAAATCAAAGAATATGCGGCTCTGTAACGACGATCGATTCTTGGGGGAAATGAACTGAAGATGTCGTTATTATCTTGCTGCAGGATAGCAAAGACATTGAGCAGGATTTCAGACGGGAGGAAATTTATGGGTGTTCCCATGTTAGAGCAAGCGCCAAGTTGACGAAGTATGCGCCCCATGAGTTGCATTCGTTCTTCGTACTAGAAGGTAAGTATGAGGCGAAGGAAATTTATCAATGATATGTTCACGAGGACTCACAAGTCTAATAAAACCGTAGCTAAAAGACATCAAAAGATGACGAACAAGAGCAGAAAATATAGCCTGACCTTCCAGACATGGTCTTTGTCATCCGAATCTCCTCTGTAATATCGTTCTGCTCCACTTTCCATAGTAAGGCGGAGAGCAGTTGGTCAATTGTAAGCTCAAACCCGACAGGTGGCATCGCTGGTCGAAGGGTAGACCAAGTTACAACTGTTGGCGTAAACCGCTTATGCCTGAAGTGAGTCACGTGACATTCGCGAATTCCAACTCAGAGATAGCACGAACGTTGAGACGAGGACATGGGATGAAATAGATTGAAGGCAAATGACTCGGAGTAGATGTGACTCTATGATAGTAAAATGAAAGAAGATCAAAAAAGCTAAAGCAGGAGAAACGACTACGAAAAAAGTCAGGTATGTGAACGTGTTGTATAATGAAGTACCGAGCCCAAGGCGCTTGTGGGATGTTCAAGTTGGGGCTGTATCCTGGACCTATACTTACCAACATCCTAATGTATACTAGTACGATCTACACTGAAGCGTATCTTAGCGCAGAATCAAACGCCCATTGTATGCTCAATCATATGGCGACGTTGAGTGACTCCTCTGAAGCAGATAAACAGAAATGTAGGAATTAAAGTAAGGGCAACGATGATACCCATCACTCCTCTTGTGGCTAGTGGCTCAACCAGCATGACGTACGTCAATACAGACGCGACTAAACTTAGGATACCCAAGTAGAAGGAAAGAAACCCTGGTGCAAAACATTGAGTCAGTCGATAGTTCGGTTGAGACATGTTGAACTCACAGTGTACAAGCGCAAACCTCCACAAATGGCTCACCCCATACTCGACAAGGAGCCGACTACTATTTCCACCAAAAGTAGCCGCCCGCTTCATGTGTTCTAGCCAACCTTGAGCGTCGAGAAGCGCCGCTTCCTGGCCAACATCCCGCAGGTTATCAACTAGCACAAACGACCCTATTGTTGCGTTCACATTGAAGAAAAGAGCCGCGTAACACGCTGCAACCATGAAGTTTTGCCAACCTGATGGTTCGAGTTGGGTTTGCTTAAAGAATGTGAGTAGTTGCGCTGCTACTGCCGCAAGCAGACCGGACTACGATTAGATTCGCTGGTCAATTCTAGGAGGGTGAAACTCATGTAAGCATCTCAGGAACTGACCACTAGCGCCCCGCTTTGGCTCGTCCATTGCCACCCCTCTCTAGTAGATGCCACGACCTTGGGTAGCTCGTCTGGAGATCGGGAAGTCTTGTTCAGTTGTCGAACGAGCTAATATTCCAAGGTAAAAACCAACATTGAAATATTCCTGGATAGGTTGCTGACGCAGAATTCAAAGTTGCAGGATCTACGTATACGTATGTTGATCCTAGAGTTGCCCCGGTGCTTGCCATAGGGGCATCTGATAATATCGAGAGGTCATGATCAGATTGAGGCACAAGCGTGATATCAATAAAACTTACTACGAGAATCCGGTACAATATTGGGTTTACCACCGGCGTGAGGAATGGGAATAGGATAAACGAAAGGGACGGCTAATGAATGGTTATTTTGGAAGTCACGATCGGAAGGGAATTTTGGGAAGAAACAGTATCAGATGGGTCGATGCCATGGTTCATGAACAAAATCTCGAAACTTACGTTGATTGATTGGTCTTGCGTAGCCACCAGCGGTATAGCCATTGCGATAGGGGTCTTGCTGGATAATAATTGGAGGAGCCGCCCGCGATTGCCGACGATCAGCACGACGAGGAGCCCTTGGACCAGGATTTCCTGCAATGACATCAGTTTACCGGATTGAAGACATCAAGAATGCGTACTAGGTGGGGGAAACATCGTCTCAAGAGAAGGGCAGTGGTTTGCATAAAAGGTGGGGTGCGTTTATCAACGTCGAAAAGATGTCAG
>Ga0247742_10002840_pt1 | contig 11215 bp, 7 predicted proteins | sample UWRJL208509C2_FD_180944 | JGI IMG/M metagenome (GOLD analysis project Ga0247742, IMG submission 180944) | Plant litter microbial communities from Arlington Agricultural Research Station in Wisconsin, United States - UWRJ-L208-509C-2 | ecosystem: Environmental > Terrestrial > Plant litter >... | reverse complement strand
TGTGTGGGTAAAAGCCGAAAGCTTTTCGTCTGGGCAGGGAACGGCGTTGCATTGATAACTGTGCGAATTTTGGGGCGGCCGAGGTGCCGAAATTTTCAACTTGTTGAACTCTTTGCAATTTTCACCAGCACTTCTTATATTCCCGTTAATGCCCTACGGGCAAACCTGGACACTGTTTCCACAATCCCGCTTAACCCATCATCAACACCCACTAACTCATACCCCCACCAAGAATGCACTAAGAACCTCACGTGGGTGCAGAGCACCTGCATAAAAATGTCGCCCCGATCGCTCAAGAACCCATGAACGATTTTTGCACCTCAGCGCTTCCAGCTTTTGCCTTTCATGTTCTCCCTTTACTACCACTGCCAGCACCATGCAAATATTGTATTTTCTGGTTAAATAAAATATTACTTCTTTGTGACTTTGCTGCATTATGAACGCAGTCGGATTCATATGCCACTAAAAATACCAAAAACGTTCAAATCTGGTGTTATAAAAAATTGGGTGGGACAGCACTTATATCTATGTAGCATGCATAGATGAAATATCAGCAAGTATCCACAAGCTCACATGTGGGTGCGTAGAGGTGCGTAGCCGCCAAGCTTGCACGTGGGTATGTAGCTGTCAAGCTCGCTAATTCTTAACACGTAAAATATTCCCGCGCTGCTCGTCGCAAACCTTCGGTTTGCTCCTTGCAGCGCAGTGGGACTAAGTAATTTACAGCGCTTCTCAAAAGTAATGTGTTCCTCAAATTGTAATAAATCAGCTGAAGGTCAATTTGAATGCCTCAACTGTGATTTTCATTGTGTGTGCTAAACAACCGAAAACCACATCAGGGACTGAGTGTCAGGTACCGATTCAGATCCTACACCCTTAATGCCATACACAAATAACATAAGAATCGACTCTAACTAAATTATATAAAGAAGGCTTTGTAAATTGTTTTCGACTCGGACCCCTTTCGCACTCTGTCTACCATCGTCTTCTCAAAATTTTCCCCTCAGTAAAGGCATCCCTTCTTTGTCAACCGATCTCGATATACCACACAACTGGACGCCAATCATTGTCATTTCCAAGAGCTGGAGTAGTACTAGAGATTATCCGAGGTCATTATAAGTGCGTCTCCTACTCTATGTACTTGCAGCGTTCTAAAGTTGATTTAGTGGCTACCATCAACCAACACACGACCTCGCATCCAGGTTACCCTCCGTCACCAGCACCGTCTTATCACAGTATTGCAATTCGCAACCATCCGGCCAATGCATCTATTATCGACCCTATCCCAGCCACCACCGCCCGATCATCAGTTCATGAAGTCCTAATCTCACCATATCCTAGGCTTGTTAGACTCCTTGGTCCTCGTCATACTCCAATCACAGTCAAAGATTGGGGATGTCTGTCTCTACCAACCAGCATTCAAGTTAATCGTCCCTTTCGGCTGGATATTGAAGAAACCGTCCTGACCCTTGAACATGCTGAGGATGATGGAGTTGCTTATATTCTGAAGCATCACACAAAAGCCTTTGAGAATCGTATTTTATATTATGGCCAAGAGATACAGTTTGGGAATTATATCCCAAGCTTCGCATATCATGCCACGAAGATCATACGGTTTGAGGGGCCCTTTAGTTATATTCTTCTCCTTGCATTTAACGAAGAAGGACTTCCATTTGACATCACATCTGATAGCCTTCCCCCTGTTCTTCTTCGTATCCCTTCTTTTAACGTTGGCTCGTGTCTTAAGTCTACATATGACTCCTCGCATAAGACTAGTTCATCATTTATTATTTCTGATATACTTAAAACAGTTTACTCTTCTTTTCAGAAGACGTTCTGCATTGCGTAGACATTATTATATCACACATTTTGTCAATCGGCATTATACAAAATTTAATGCATCAAAGAATTTCTTTTAATGTTTGTCCTGAGATGAATCTACTGTAACATTTTGTTCATTTAGCCAGGGATCTGATCTGTGACCAGGTGGACAAAATTTTGCGTTCAGCCACCTGCTTTATATGATGTTCACCTCTAATAGCATGAGCCGCACATGCAGCACCAGTACTACTGTATCCGACCTACTCTTCTCATCACGCATCACAGACACCCTCAAAGAGAAGAGATTTCAAGGACGTCATGCGTCCCAACCTCATTTGAAGAGCGGGACAAAAAAAAATCTCCCATGGAGCGGCTCAATAACACCAAAAAGGCGTTTTTGGTGTCGAAGAGATGAATTTTTTGTCCCGTCACGCATCCTTCTCGATTTTGAAGAGTTCCCCATCTCTTCGAAGGCGTCACGTGTCACTTGGCATGAAGAGTTGGTCGGAACAGTACAGTATAGAAAGCCCAATTTACTTAAAAATTAGGCCATTGCAAGGCGTGGCAGGAACAAATCCAATAAATTAAAAAAGCTCTGAACCAGTATTTAAAGAGTGATATTGACATCTCAACCGTCTTTACCACTCGTCGCCAGCCTGCAGCTGGCTCCTCAAGGCATGCGTGCGCACCTATATCCAAATCAAGACGGCAGCCAAACAAATACAACTTCATTCCACTGCCCACGTATTCTAAGCTTGCATGCCTGCCATACTAGCAGACGAAATGCCTACTCTCGCAGAGCAAAAACTTGGTATGTACTACTATGTTACTAGAAACAACCAATTCTCAAATATCACCATCTATAATCCAGACCAACCGTCTACTTCTGCACTGTGCTTATCGCCCCCATCACCAATGCCCCTCTTGCTTGCGCCTCCATCAACACCGGAAGCAACACCTGGGGTAATTCCTGCCTCAGCAAATACCGCAGTTAATGCGCTTATCCCACACATTTGGACGACATCAGACCACAAGCCATCAACTCTGGACGCACCTGCTCTAGACCTGGCCTCTGTCACTACGCCACTCTCTACGTCGCTCTCTGCGCCACCACTCTCTACATCGTTCTCTGCGCCGCCACTCTCTACATCGCTCTCTGCACCGCCACTCTCTACATCGTTCTCTGCGCCGCCACTCTCTACATCGCTCTCTGCACCGCCACTCTCTACATCACTCTCTGCGCCGCCACTCTCTATGTCGCTCTCTGCGCCATCACCCAGGACCATTCCCCGCACCACATCCTCTCAAGCTTCGTCGCTCAAGAGCATATGCTCAGACTGCATGCTTATTGCTAAGATTGACTTGAAGTCCTCTTTGACCGATGGAGAGGATGTCAAGTGCAATAAGTGTGGTGGAGAATTGGTTGCACTGGTTTCAGAAGAATGGGGTGCCTCTCTTCTGGAGGTCATAGCTCCTTTATTGGCCTTTGACGATGATGCCATCAACACCTCTCAACTCTTCATTGAGCGTTGGCCAGCAAAAACCTGTATTATCCTGGAACCCTGCTACACTATTGGACATCGTGTACCACTGAAACCAGACTTTCCTGACTGGAATAAAGTCTGGCAATCCACCCCAATCAACATTCTGCGCTCTGATGTTTACATTCAGCCAGAGCGTCGCTTTGAAGGTGTGCGATGGTTGGTTGCTCTCAAACCAGGTCAAGTCCTCCAAAATTTCTTTCAAGGATCTACTATCAAATATATCGCAGAAGATCCTAGCGTAAAGTATGTTGTAACCTGGAAGCGAGGCAGGACCAGCACCCATACTCTTCTTGAAGTTGTCGCCTACACCCCTGACTGCCGAGTACTTGAACCATTTGGGATAGGATGGCCCTCAATTATCCTAATGGTCCCTAATAAGCAAGCCAAGACCCCTTTTGCACCAGAGCTTAAGCAGTACTGGCACCAGCTTAAGGATGAGCAGCAAGAGATGGAGCAGCAAGAGACGGAGCAGAAGTTGGCCGATGAAGCATAGAGGGAAGTGGTTTGGAATACATGCTGGTGCAGAAGGATCATCTACTATATATTTCCATGGTTTTCTCAACTGATTAATGGCACTCCTTCAGCTAGTATTGACCTGACATCCCCAATTGACCTTCTAGTCTAGAATTTTTTCTCTTTTTTTCAATCTGCTCTTTTCCCTATTCTCGTTTATTTTTGCTTCATTAAAAAGAATTTCAAGTAGGCTTGCTCAGTCATTGGGTAGGTTATATAGACCATATCATTCCTTATCTGTATGCATTTCTTTTTTACTTCAAAAATATATTTGTGAATTGCTCTACAAAGTACTTGTGCACTTAAAGAAGAGATGCCAACCAAGGACAGATAAATATTAGTTCTCTACCCTACAGATGACTCAGGTTCTGGAAAATTTTTAGAGTAAGTACTAGTGCTGAAGTGCTCACTTATTTACAGACTTTCCTAAATCATTATTACTTACTTGAAAGTGTGGGCCATTGCATGGCGTGGCATGAACAAGTCTAAGAAATAGAATTATTAAAAAAACAGTCAGGAGTGCCATTATTCTTGAACACCTTTGCTACTCATCACCAGCCTGTGGCTGGCTCCTTGTAGCCCAGTGAGCTGCATGCTTATATCCTAATCTGGATAGAAACCAAATAGATGCAACTTTATTATGCGCGTCTGGCCATTGCTGGCTACTTAGCCCTTTTCTTTTTGGCTTTTTCCAATTTCTATTGACACAGCTCACACTGAAGCACTCATGATGAATGTTGGAATTTATTAGTAGCAAGCTCAGCAGCTGCACATACTGTTATGATACGATCTACTCTTCTTGTCACACGTCACAGACACCTTCGAAGAGAAGAGATTGGGCGGATGTCACGCGTCCCAACCAAGTTTGAAGAGCGGGACAAAAAAAAATCCCTGTGGGGCGGCTTCAATACCACCAAAAATGGTAAATTTTAGTCTTGAAGAGATAAATTTTGCGTTTTGTCTTGTGTCCTTCAAGGTTTTGAAGAGTTCTCTATCCCTTCAAGGCTGTCACACGTCACTTGGCCTGAAGAGTAGGTCGTATCAATACGGTATCTCTGATGGACTTACCTGATGTTTTGTGTATGCATGCTATTTAGATGTAGATATCATATATAATCGTAGCTACATCAATTGTACCTGCACTCGTTTGCCACAAAGTCCCCCAACTTCTTGCTCCCCTTGTTGATCCTGCCTCCCAGATTTCAATAATGAATGTGGGCGCTTATTTGGGTGTTGCCTTTGCTCTGTGTTGGCTTGTGCTGTGTGCTTGTAGACCTCTCCTGTTACAACTTACAAGGCTCTGTCACATCTTGTGACTTGAAAATTGCAATGCATGGCAGGAACGATTCCAGTAAAATTTTCAAAATAACTATTTTGACATTCTCGACTGCCTTCCCCACTTGTCGCCAGCCTATGGCTGGCTCCTCGTGGTCCAGCAACTGGGCGCCTATATCCTAATGTGGCAATAACCAAATAAGCGCAATGTCATCACACGCGTCCGGCAGTTGCCGGCTACTTACGAAGACATGCTTGATCGCTGTTCTGACCACCCACTGACCACTTTCCTTCCTTAATTCGCCTCATTCATTGTGCAGAAGCTCTACAAAGATGAGTAATTGACTAAATAACCTATTGAAATATATTATCAATAGATAATGGTCGTTCTAGGTTCCAGGTTGAATGAATCACCAGTTTTGGGTGGTGTTTCATCCACGCGACATCTTGGATTGTGAAGACCTGCTGCCACCGCCTGTAAAAGTCAGCAGGTAGCTTCTCACTCACATTTCCCTCATGCTCAAGAAATACAACTCAACTGAACCAAATACCGAGCCCAGAGTGCTGGTAGGAACGAAATGATGGCAGCAGTGGTGGTGAACGCCCATCTTGCGATCAATGTGGATGGTGGATGCAGCCAACCCCTGTCGTTCATTCAATGGGGTTTTCTGTGCCAATCACCCACCACCTCTTGTTTGCATCTTATCTCCGACGAGGGGTGCAGTCACCTTCGCCTCTCGTTGAACCTTACGTTTGATGGATGGGTGTGCGTGCGGGTCATCATCTCCACCCGTCGTTCGCGTTCAATTTTGAATGTACTGTGCCAGCCACTACCTCCCACCTCTTGCTCAAATCTCAGATTTGATGGGTGTATACCAGGTTCCACCTCCTCTTGTTCGCGTCTCCTGATTGGTGAGGGAAGGTGTGCAGCCACGTCTGCCTCACGTCTGCCATGCTAGCCACCTCTTGTTTGCTGGTGGAATTAAATGAGGGTGTGCAGCCTCTCGTTCAATTAGTATTTGCTGTGCTAGCCACCACCTCCATCTGTTGTTCACATTCTTGTGTGTGATGGAGGGTTACATCTCTTGTTTGTGTCTTGCGTTCGATGTGAGTGCAATGCTCACCTCTGCCCCTCTCATTCGCGTCTCGCGTTTGATGAGAGTTTAGAACCATCCTCTGCTATCCTGTTCATCTTGCATCCAACGGGAGTACAGGGGCCACCGTCACCTCTTCACCCGCGCTCGCGTTCGAGATGAAGGTTTGCCTGGATCTATTTTTCGTAGAATTAGGTGTGTGAGGGCAGATTCAAGTCGTCTGGTGATGGAGAGGATGTATTCAAACGATGGATCGTCGTAAGCGTTGGAAGGGTAACTGGATTACCTAGTGTATAAGTAGCTTCTGGATAGTTCACGTGTAGTCATATGTAGTCTAATTGAATGATATCTGCAGGACTCTCTTTGACCAGTATTGGTCGTGTCGTTCTGATTTTTGAGATATCGCTGTGACTAGCTAGTTAGCAGGAATCTTGTATCGAACGGCACAAAATCATACTTCCTTCACTATATAGCCATGACCCTCAATAATAATCCGGGTATCTATCATTTGATTAAATGTACCTAGACTAGATCTACCATCCACGTAGCCAGGTCTCAGGTAATCTCATAGCTACATGATTTATAGCAACCCAAGTTACTGCATGGAATAGCAACGGCCCTCTCCCTCCTAGTCGTTTTGTCACAGCTTTATCACATAGTCCGTTATAAACGACAGACTTTCTTGCAGCAGAACGGCAATAGCCACAATATCGCCTTGATCACAGGGATCAGAATACCAACCGCAAGGTTCTTGGGGCCACGGTTACGAGAGCAGAAGTGCCCAAGAGTACTCACAGCACTTGCAATGTAAACACCAAGATAGAGTTGCTCTCTTTTTCGCTTTTACACCTCAAAACGAACTCAAAATATTATAGAATCGGCAGGCACTACTTAAAAATCTACCGCTAATGGACATTTCCCGAGGTATGCATTCATGTCTTTAGCCAAAGAATTGGCCGCAATTGTGCTGTTTGGCGGTTAGACCGTCTTCGGTTGTCCTATAAGCGAACATCATTGAGCACGAAGAAGGCAAGAAAGCAGAAGACACACACACACACACAATGGATGTGGGGAGTTTGGCGTAGCATCTCCGCCGACCTGCCCGTTTTGAAGTGTCAGGTACATCGCTGGTAGGAAATTCATGACATACGGGAGACATTGCAGATGCCCTGACGGGTGTCGACCGTCCACGGCAATTGCAGGATTGAAACTCCAAACTCCTATGGATATTCTGCACCAATGCATTGAGATCTTGAATGGAAGCTTTAAACACATCCAGTGCCGTGAAAGTGTCGCATTGCTTCCCTTGCAAATCAGCTAAGACGTCACCCATATTTTGCTGTTGCTCAGACAGGGACTCAAACCGATGGTCAATCTCAGTGAATTGACACTTCCGGTGATCCAGGATATTTCGAACATCCGCCACTAAAAGCAGATGATTGGCCTCTGCCTTCTCCACGGCTCCGATCAAAGCCACAACGGTTGAGTGGTGCGCCATTGTAGACCCGATAGCTTGAAGCCCGAGGTATCCGGGATTCATCTGGGATACTTCATGAGACGAGTCTGCTCCTGGTCCGTGGATAGCTAGCATAATAAAGAATGGGATATTCATTTCGGCGGTCAGTTATAGGGAAATGATAACATACTCTGGTAATCCTCCATGGGTAACTGCCATGGGTGCAACGCAAGTCTACAGTCCGAATCAGTCTCTGAAAGTGCAGAGTAAACTAAGATCAGGAAAGGACGCAAGGATAGAAATGGTTTACCTGTTTGCGGGGACGGTGCATCAGGTGCGCCTTCACCGACTGCCCTCATCGACTCTGCATTCAAGCAGGGTGTACTCAGAGTCACCTCCAACGGCACTTGCGAGTGTTGTGAGACGCCTAGTACGCCTGTTTCTGCACATACCCAAAAAAATGTTATCGGTACAAGAATAACAGGGATTGTCACGGTGGATGGTCTCACCGGCAAGACGGGATTCATTACGCCTTTCTTCATGTTGAAGTGCGTCCAACCACGCAAACCTCTCTGCTGTAAGTCAGAAAAGGAGTCTGAGTCTGAGGACAATCGTAATGCTCACCCGAACACCATTCTGCAACTCTTTCTAGAGACACATATCAGTGACACCTCGTAGTTAGTCAGTATGAAATGGATCGCACTGGTCTCTTCTTGAAGAGAGTCTTCCTGTAGAGTGATTTGGCGCGACATATCCAATGAAAGGCGGCTCCCAACTGACGATATGAATGTCGGAGGTGCAAAGACCTTTATACGCTAGAGACTAGTTTGACTATTTGACCAATATCGTGATGTCTGAACAATGCTCTTCGAGAAAGTGCAAACAATCCCACGTTCTGTCGCTGTTCGTCCATGATAGGGTGTGCCTATTGTAGCAATTCATGCCAATTTGGGATACGCACGTAGGTTGTGAGAGCCGATCTGTCAGTTCACGCCAACAAACAGAACGTGTCTGTGCTCTATCAGACCCTTGAATGAATTAAAACCATAGATATCGACGCAACTTGTTTGGTCTTTGCGGTTGTTAGTGATAGCTGAAACACGTCTTCTGCCGAAAAAGTGTATTCAATGACACAATGACGCGTCAACACGTAGACTCGTGAAAACCTTGAGATGCGTAACATTAACCAAATACAATGCTTCGATGCTTGTCACCCGGCCTGGATTGGGACTACCACCGTTCGTGCTCTGCTTGTCATCACGGAGGCTGTATGAAAAACCAAATGCTGCCGTTCGTGCTGGGAGCTGAATGGATAGCCGAGGTACTTTCAGCGGTTCAAACGAATTACCAATACTTACATCTCACTGAGATTTGGGGTCATTCGAAAAGATGTTTACAAGTACGCATGCCCAATTTTCACAGAATGGTAGCTAATATGAGGTAGTAGAATTCACAGATTATCTCCTTCAACTATTTGGGACAGGCGTTGATATGTATGTTGTACCAAACACGTACAACATACGGTTTCCAACGTGTACCGCCTGTTGTACGTGAGAATGTGTGGGTAATGGGTAGTGCTACGTACACTCCTTAGACTACGATTTCTGTACTACTACTGAGAAAATAAATGAGACCTGATTGAAACATGCTCAGTTATGAATTGTAGCTTGATGTGAATTACTCCGAGTGAATATTTTGAGCTGGTAGTTTGGATAATGCGCTCAGAATGAATTTTTTGAGCCAGTACTTTGTCTGAGTTACTCAGAGTAAGATATTTAAGCTAGTAACTCACACGAGATGCTCGGAATAGGATTTTTAATTGAGTGACATTTATGAATCATTGAGAGGAAGATCTCCGACCCAGCAACTTGCATCATGCGCCCAGAATGAGCAAGCAGTTCATATAAATGACTGTGAAGTGCTCAGAATAATATTTTTAGTCAGTACTTTATTCAAACCGCTCGGGAAATTGTTTCCGAGCCGGTAATTTGTGTGAGGCATCTAACATAAGATCTTCCAGTAAGTGCCTTGTATGAATGATTCAAATCGAGATTTTCTAGCCCGTAACTCACATTAAGCGCCCAGAATGAGCAATTACTTCGCATGAATCACTCAGAACAGGGATTTCGAGCCAGTAATTCACATGAAGGACCCAGAATAATATTTTCAAGTGGGCAGTTTGCATGAATCATTCAGAGTGAAACATTCGAGTCAGTAACTCGTATCAATCACCAGCAATTCGGAGTGAGTACTTTGTACAAATCACTCCGAGCAGAATCATTAAACTAATGATTTGCATGAAGTGTCTGGAATAATACTTTATAGCCAGTACTTCGTCTTAATTGCTTATACTGAGTGAGTAAATTACTTGATGCACCCAGAATGAGATTTTCAGTGGAGTACATTGTATGAATCACTCGGAGCAAAATCGGATAAATTTCTTCAAGTGAGTTCCCTGTATGAATCACCCAGACGCGAAAGTTCGAGGTCTTCTATAAACAACTAGCATTCCAGCATAAATTACTAACAACTTAAGTTCTCTTGCTAGGAATCACCTAGAATCATTCACGATGATTGAGTACTCACCAGCAATCACCCGCATTTTTTGTTGTCAATCTCCTACCAAAGAGTCCACATGCATCTAGACGGGTGAGCCCCCACGTGGTTAGACCGGTTCATTTACATAGGTTCTCTTACCCTCAAATAATATTTATCGCCTTTAAGTCACCAGCGGGTGGCAGGTGCCATGTGTTAGTGTTTCCCGCACTGCCAGCGCTGATGGGTAAGCGCCGCAATCGACCATGCCCTATATTTGGTAGTTTCCCACCTCTGTACAGCACCGCGCCCCGACCTCGCGCTACGTGCTTGCTGTGCCAGACAGTGAGCACGCTTATTACACCATTTCTAGATCGATTCCCTCGATATTTTTTGCTAGTTCTAATGTATATAGACTATATACAATGTAAATTGGATTTTGAACACTTATAATGGAAGAATAAAGCTATAAAACCATGAATGGATATTAAACCACCATAACCACCCTCCATCCCCACTTCTAGACTACCCCTAGCCCAGATCTGATGGTTAATTATGGTACTTTGTAGTCTATAGGCACTGGGAAAGGTGTTATACAGGTGCCAGGTACCCTGGAACATAGTTGTATCATGGGTGTATACTCCCCCTGGTTTCCCCCCTTATATCTTGGTATATACTGAGCGCAGAAACACAGTTAAGGTATTAATTTAAAGCTGTATATGTGTAGTACTTGAAATAGTAGATGAAATTTTGATTTAGATAAAATCTGGGGAGTCACTGTAGGGTTTCTCCCCAGGAAGCAAGGCCTGTGGAGGGGTATACAGGGTTTCAATACCCCCGAAAAAGCAATGATAGGCACCCCATACACTCCTTAAAGAAATATTGTGAGCTTGGATAATAATAGATGGTGTGGAGGAGGGTGATATTTGAGGGGGGGAGGAAGAGGATATCTCCCTACTTTGTACGACTATATCTTC
>Ga0247742_10002839_pt1 | contig 11219 bp, 9 predicted proteins | sample UWRJL208509C2_FD_180944 | JGI IMG/M metagenome (GOLD analysis project Ga0247742, IMG submission 180944) | Plant litter microbial communities from Arlington Agricultural Research Station in Wisconsin, United States - UWRJ-L208-509C-2 | ecosystem: Environmental > Terrestrial > Plant litter >... | reverse complement strand
CCTTTGTTTTCCAGGTATTTTGTAAAAACATTTTTTACGATTTCCTGATTTTTGCTGTTATCAACGGATATTAGTGTCATATCTGGCAAAGATAATTTTTTTATTTTAACCGACAATAAGCTTTAAGCTTTTGACAACAGTCAAAGTGGTATAATTCAGCAATCGGCATCAAAATTAATTCTTATAGACACGTGTCACTTTATCTATACCATCAATTTTTTTGATATTATCCGTAAGTCGCTTCAGTATCGTATTGTTTTGGACAACTACGGTAACCTGCCCTTTAAATATTCCTGCCTCACTGCTAAGAGAGATACTTTGTATATTCACATGCATGTTACTGGAGATAACTTTAGTCAGCTCATTTGTAAGTCCTAAACTATCCATGCCTGTGATGTCGAGGATAGCCTTAAATTCTTGTTGGGACGAATCAATCCATTTTGCCTGTATAATCCTGTAAGCATAATTAGATTGCAGGCTGATAGCATTTGGACAGTCTTTTTTATGAACTTTAATGCCTTCATTAATAGTTATAAAGCCAAATACCTCGTCACCCGGTATAGGATTACAGCAGGTAGAAAGTTTATAGTCAAGTTTATCCTGCTCCGGTCCAAATACCAACATGTCATAATTACTGCTGATTTCTTCCCTTTGAATCTGTTCAGGTTGAAATGAAGGTGTACGCTTAATTTTGTTTTTGAAGAAATTCATAAACGTATTACTCTTCAAAGCAGCATATTCCTTTAACTGGGCATTCTCTATCGAACCAATACCTGCACGATAAAATAAATCAAGACTTGTTTTTAGCTTAAAGAAGACTACAAGTTCATTTATTGTGTTTTCGTTAACGGTAAGTTTCAGGTGGCGTAGTTTCCTGGTCAGTATCTCTTTTCCTTCTTCTGCAATCTTTTTGGTATTCTCATTAAGAACACTTTTGATCTTATTTTTAGCTCTTGCAGTAGTTACATAATCAAGCCAGTGGGAGGTTGGTTTCTGATTTTGCGAAGTGATTACTTCTATCTGGTCGCCACTTTTAAGCTCGTGGTTTAGTGGAACCAACTTACCATTAACCCTCGTTCCTCTGGTTTTTACTCCAATCGCGGAGTGTATGCTAAATGCAAAATCCAATGAAGTCGCGCCTTTTGGTAATGATTTAATTTCTCCTTTTGGTGTAAATACAAAGATTTCCTTTGAATAGAGGTTCATTTTAAAATCTTCCACAAAATCAACTGCATTGGTTTCCTGATTTTCAAGCGCTTCTTTAAGTAAGTTAAGCCATACGTCAAGCCCACTTTCCTCAGTTGCTCCTTGTTTGTATTTATAATGGGCGGCATAGCCCTTTTCGGCTATTTCATCCATTCTTTCACTGCGAACCTGTACTTCAACCCAGCGCCCTTTTGGACCCATCACAGTAATGTGTAATGCTTCATAACCCGTAGATTTAGGAGATGAAATCCAGTCTCTTAATCTGCTTGGGCTTGGGCGGTAATGGTCGGTTACTATAGAATAGATTTTCCATGCGATGAATTTCTCATCATGTGGGTTGGATTTATAAACTATCCGCAAAGCAAATTTGTCATAAACTTCATCATAACTCACATTCTGGGCCTTCATTTTCCTGCGAATTGAATAAATAGATTTAGGGCGTCCCTTAATTGCATATTCAATGTTTTCAGTATCCAGTGATTCCTTTAAGACATCAGATATCGTTTTGATATATTCATCCTGTTCTTCTTTGGTTTCTTTGATTTTACTGACAATATCATTATAAACCTGTGGTTCAGTATATTTAAGGCCAAGATCTTCCAGTTGGGTTTTGATATTATATAGCCCAAGACGGTGGGCAAGGGGTGCATAAATGTATAAGGTTTCAGAAGCAATTTTAGTCTGCTTATATTCAGCCATGGAATCCATCGTCTGCATATTGTGAAGTCTGTCTGCAAGCTTGATCAGGATTACCCGGACATCATCGTTTAGCGTCAACAACATTTTACGGAAGTTTTCTGCCTGCATCGATATGTTCAGGTCTTTCTGTACCTGTGCGATCTTTGTAAGTCCTTCTACTAACTGTGCGACTTTAGGGTTGAACATTTTCTCTATGTCCTGAACAGTTATATCAGTATCTTCTACTACATCATGCATTAATGCCGCAGCAATAGAAGTGGCTCCAAGGCCAATTTCGGAAGCGACAATTTTTGCTACAGCAATAGGATGGAAAATATAAGCCTCTCCTGATTTGCGTCGTTGGTCTTTGTGAGCATCAACAGCAACGTCAAAAGCTTTACGGATCAGTTTTTTGTCATCCTCACTCAATGTTTGGTAACTGATACGCAGCAGTTCTTTATATTCGCGCGCAATTGCCTTGTTTTCCTGTTCAATTTCAATTTCTGTCATAGCAAATTCATTCATTATCTAAAAATAGGATAAAGATTTGAACTGTGCAAATGACAGCGGCTTTTAAAAGGATAGGATGAGGTTTATTTTATCTTTTCAAAATCAAGATCCTGAAAGTCGTAACTGAAATCCGTCAAGGAAGAAATAGGCTTCATTTTGATATTCTTATTGTCATTTTTGAAAAATACATGGGCATCTGCATGAAAATAACGATTGTTCCATTTTACAACAAAATTATTATCCTTATAGAAATACATTTCACCCGTAAGTTGTGGCGAACGCTTCGAAGCAAAGTATAGTTTTCCTTTTTTCTCTGTAATGACGATTTCCCCAAACCAATTGTCTTTATAGGTTCCTGTATATTGCTTGTTATCGACTTTTAACTTGTCTTTTTGATTTTTGGCTACAGTTGCCCACACTTCGTCAGTAACTTTATCGGCACTTTCTACATTCGCCTTTTGGCGGTTGCTTAATAGGGTAACATGATCCTGTGGTTCTATATTGAGATAACTGTCTTTTATAGTATTGGTAATTGCTGTAAATGCAGCTCCGGACTGTTGGTTGGTCAGAACAATAATGCCTAATTGCAATTCGGGGATAAGTGTCACTTGTGTTACTATACCTTCAAGGCCTCCAGTATGTGTGATTTGTTTGTAACCTTTGACATCACTGAGGAACCAGCCCAGTCCATACGAGCTAAAATGGGTGTCGTAAGGAGCAACGGTTTTTACCGGAATGATAGTTTGTGGTGTCCACATTTCATTCTGTTCTTTTTCAGAAAATAATTGTTTCTGGTCTACACCATATTTTCCTTTATTCAATTGCATAATTGCCCATTTACTCATGTCATTTACACTTGAATAAATTCCTGCAGCAGCATCGAATATGGGGTTTTTATAACGGCTGATTACCTGAAGTTTACCGTCTATAGGAACATGGGGTGCAATAACATTGGAAGTGTCTTTCAGGCGGTTCCATGAAGCGGCAGAGTTTTTCATCTCAAGCGGTTGCATAATGAACTCTTCTATAAAAGCAGTCCAGTTTTTCCCACTCACACGTGCCACAACTTCGCCTGCAATAACATATAAAAGATTGTCATAATCGTATTTGGTCCTGAAAGCTGAAACGGGTTTTAGGAAATGAATGTTTTTAATAATGTCAGCGGGGGTGAAATTATGCCCGTCTGGCCAAATCATCAGGTCACCAGCACCAAGCCCAAGCCCGCTGCGATGTGATAAAAGGTCACGAATAGTAAATTCATTGGTCACATAATCATTATACATACTGAATTCCGGAATGTACTTAGTGACTTTATCATCCCAGTTAATTTTTTTCTGGTCAACAAGCATAGCGAGTGCTGCGCTTGTAAACGCTTTACTATTTGAGGCAATGCCAAATAGGGTATTGGCATCAACTTTTTCTTTGGTAATAATAGATTTAATACCATAGCCCTTCGATAGGACGATTTTGCCGTCTTTTACTATAGCTACCGCTATTCCCGGAACATCAAATGTTGTGAGGGTACGGTTTACAAGATCATCAACTTGTTTTTCAGAAATTTGTGCGGTAAGAGTGCAGCTTATCAAAAGCAGCAGTAAAGATATTTTGTAAATCATGTTTCAAATATAGATTAATTAAAGCCTCTCTGTCTTTTAGCTTCAAAAATTAAAATGGCAGCAGCAACCGAAACATTCATGGAATCGATCTCACCCTGCATGGGGATAATAATATTTTGAGTAGCGGCATCACGCCATTCCTGTGTAAGTCCGGTGGCTTCTGTACCTACAACCAAAGCAGTAGGAGTGGTATAGTTCTGGGTATGATAGGAAGTCGAATTCTGTAAAGTAGCACAGTAAAAATTGATATTCTTTTGTTTTAGAAATGCAATTATTTCAGTTGTTGTTCCTGTGGCAATAGCATTAGTAAACAGGCAGCCTACGCTGGAGCGGATAATATTAGGATTGTATAGATCGCCCTTGGGATTTGCTATAATTACAGCATCCAGGTTGGCGGCATCGGCTGTTCGTAACAACGCACCTATATTACCCGGTTTTTCCGGAGCTTCTGCGATAACAATTAGTGGATTCTCTGATAGTTGTAGATCTTCAAGCCGTAATGTTTTGCTTTGAGCCACTCCGATCACACCTTCGGTGGTATCCCGATACGCCAGTTTTTCAAATACTTCTTTGTTGATTTCTATGAAAGTTGCATGTCGGGCCAAAGCGCGCGCATCGCTTTCGCTACATATTTCGGGATAGAACAGTATGGTTTTTACTTCATAGCCTCCCTTTACTGCCAGCATAATTTCCCGTTGGCCTTCTATTAAAAAAGTACCGGATTGTTTCCTGGATTTGGCTTTTTCCTGTAACAGGACAAGTGATTTGATAAACGGATTTTGTATCGAAGTGATTTGTTTCATTTTAAAAAAGGCAAAGTTGCAAAAAGCCCAAAGTTACAAAGGTTTTTTACAATTGCCTACAAAATACCCCTTGCCTTAATTTCAAGGTATTTATTAATGGTATCCAGTGTGAGGTTTTCAGGCTGGGTAAGTACAGAATAGATCCCATATTTTTTAAGCTCATTTACGATAAGGCGCTTTTCAAAAGCAAATTTTTCAGCTATAACCTTATCATAAACTTCCTGTATATTGTCAGCCTTTTTATTAATAAGGTAATTCAGTTCCGTATTGCTAAAGAATACTACTACAAGCAAATGGTTTTTGGCTATTCCTTTTAAATAGGGTAATTGGCGGTGTAAGCCATCCAAAGTTTCAAAATTTGTATACAACAGTATAAGGCTACGTTGGTTTACATTTTTTTTAATGTCAACATACAACCTGCTAAAATCACTTTCAAAGAAATTGGTTTTAATATTATACAGGTTTTCAAGTATTTTTTGCATCTGTGAAGAACGCTTTTCAGCAACAACCCTGTTCTCTACTTTTTTGGAAAAAGCAAACATTCCGGCCTTATCTTGTTTTTTAAGGATTACATTGGATAGTACGAGTGTAGCATTGATGGCATAATCAAGTAGGCTCAGTCCATTAAAAGGCATTTTCATTACACGGCCCTTGTCGATAACCATGTAAACCGATTGGGATTTTTCATCCTGAAATTGGTTGATCATCAGGCTATTCTTTTTGGCTGTAGCTTTCCAGTTCAGTGTACGTATGTCATCCCCCTGCGTATATTCTTTAATTTGTTCAAATTCCATAGAATGGCCAATCCTGCGGATTTTTTTTACTCCATATTGAAACAAGTTATTAGAGAATGCAATCAGGTCGTATTTCCGGAGTTGGATGTAAGACGGGTAAGTTGGTACCATCTGGTCTTTACTGAAGATAAAACGTTTCGAAATCAATCGTAAGGGTGAAGATACATATACATTTAGGTTCCCGAAATGGTATTCGCCACGTTCCGTAGGACGAAGGTAATAATTGATTTCTATTTGAGAAGAGCCTTTTATATTCTTTTCTATGTTGAAATTCCTAATCTGGAACTGAAACGGAATTTCATCAACTATTTTCACCAGTATTGGGAAAGTATAGTAGTTTTTAATACTTACGTTGATTGGATTTTCATCTCCATTCGATAATTTCTCAGGCGTTACCCGGGTACCTTCAATCCCATTTTTAGCTAAAAATAAGATCATGATGTCTAATAGCAGAAAAGTTATCAATATCAGGAATAAAATCCAGACCGGTTCATACAAAAACGGAAAAATAAACGCCAATGTAAACACCACTATGATGGCTAATAGCGCAAAGAAAAAGAGATTGTTAATGTATAGTTTCCTGAAAAAGTTCAAAGTCGAAAAGTTTAAAGTTTAAAAGTCCTATCCTTGGATACAATGTTATCTTGGGATCTCAACAGATTCCAAAATCTGTTTGATGATCTCAATGCTGGTAATGCCTTCCATTTCACGCTCAGGTGTTACAATCACGCGGTGCTGTAATACAGGGATTGCCGCTTCTTTAATATCTTCAGGTGTAACAAAATCGCGCCCCCTGATAGCTGCAAATCCTTTAGAAGCGTTTAATATCGCAATTGAAGCGCGGGGAGAGGCTCCTAAATATAAGAAAGCATTTTCCCTTGTATTCACAACAATTTTAGCAATGTATTCCAATAACTGGGGCTCTACCACAATTTGTTTTACCAATGCCTGATAGCGTTTAATTTCTTCGGCAGATAATAATGTTTTTATGTTATCCAGTTTCTGGTGGTTCTGTAGCTGGTGTTCTCTTTGAATAATTGAAATTTCTTCATCGAGTTTTGGATAATCAATAGAAATCTTAAATAGGAAACGGTCAAGCTGGGCTTCGGGTAAACGATAGGTCCCTTCCTGCTCAATAGGGTTTTGAGTTGCTATAACGAGAAATGGGGTGTCAAGCTGATAAGTGGTACCATCAATTGTAATCTGTCTTTCTTCCATTACTTCAAACAAGGCAGCCTGTGTTTTGGCAGGAGCCCTGTTGATTTCATCAATAAGGATAAGGTTTGAAAATATCGGCCCTTTCTTAAATTCAAATTCCGATTTTTTAAGATCAAATACTGAAGTTCCAAGTATATCCGAAGGCATTAAATCAGGAGTAAACTGTATTCTTCCAAAACCAATGTTCAGTGTTTTAGCCACCAGTTTAGCAGTGATGGTTTTAGCTACACCAGGTACGCCTTCCAGTAATACGTGTCCATTTGACAGAATTGAAACCAATAACTGGTCAATCATTTTATGCTGTCCCACAATAACAGAGCTTATTTCTGCTTTAATAGCAACAATACTGTCCTGAAGTTTACTCAGATCCAATCGCGACTGGAAATTGATATTGTCGGCTGGAGTTTCGTTAGTATTTTTAGTAATGTCAAAGTTATTATCCAAGTTTTCCATGCTGTTTATTTTATAGTACCGTTACAAGCGGTTAATTTATGATTTTTTCTATTGCAGTATTAATTTCGAGTAAATCGCTTTCTACACTGGTATAATGATTCTTCCGGTGCTGGTTAATCAGGTATACTACTCTTTGAATAGCGCCAATTTCTTTCCCTGACTTCTGCTGTAATTTTTTGATAAAATTATCATCAAGCTGGGTAGTGTCCAGCAGATAATCCTGCCGGATCTTTTCAAGGAAATAGATGATTTTCTTTTCTATGATATTATCATGGTCTCCTTCCTGAAAATAAAGGTTTCCAATTGTTTTTGCGAAATCAATAGTAGTATTGGTAAGTGGTTTTATTATTGGGACAACACGTTGTCTTCTTTTAGCATTAAAAATCATAAAAATGATCATACCACAAAGGAATAAAAACCATCCGGATCTTAACGCGGGCTGACTGAGGATATAACGTAGCATCGAACTGGAAATAATATCACCATTTTGGTTTTTTACATACCAGAAAACTTCGTCTCTTCTGGGGGTATAAGAAAGCACCTGTGCTGCATATTCACTGTGGTCGCTCTTAAGCAGGTGAAAGTTAGTAAATGCTGCCGGTTGGGTATGCAGGTAAAAGTTTCCGCCTTTATAAGGAACCTTTATAAAATTTACCTTTGGTTTATCTACCGTTCCCTGATAACCTAATACCGTAGTGGTAAGAGTGTCAATTTTAGAAAAATAATTGTTACCCATACCTTCAATCAGGTTGTACTTTTTCTTACCCATTTTAGGATTGGCTGTCCAGTTGTATACACTGTCTGAAAATACAAAATCAGATCGATAATCTAATTTGAGACTGTCCAGTAATTCCTGTGGAAATGTTTTCATGCTCAGAAAAATCGTATTTCCTCTCGAAGCAAAATAAAAGAGCTCATCAAGTGACTGTTTGTCAATATAAGGAGACTCGGATACAGATAGGAAAGTTCCCTTTACAGTGTAATTAGATACCAAAGTGTCTGCATTATACTTCGAATTGAAATATTCATAAGCAGTCTCGTTTAATTTTTTGATTTTAGCCCCTTCTAAGAGCTCTGGCATTTCCTGGTCAAATACATACAGCCCCATTGGATTTTTATCCTTGGTGTCATATGTAGGGGTCCAGTCCACAGGTTTGGGGCTGTAAATATTGATGACAACAATGGCAGCCAGAATCAGTACCAGTATCCCAATGTATATTTTGAGTGTCCTGTCCATTGTTATAGTGTTTTTATGGTTTTTTCAAAAACAGCCTTTGCTTTTTCAAATTCGGCCTGCTCAATTTCAAATTCTCCATACCAGATATAATTGTACAGGTAAGAAAGATAACTGAAATTGTTTTTTAAGGCTTCGTTTTTTATTTCATATAGATAATCAGTATTGGTTTTCTCCGCATCCCATTCAATGATTTCCTTTTCAGACATTTTTTTGAGTAACCACAGGTAATAATACCGGATTGCCAGCCTGTTTTCTCCGGATGTTATTGTTTCTTTTATTAGTTTTTCAAAGTCTACCAGATGGAGATTTTTCTCTATCTCATCATAATTGAGGATCTTTTTATCGGAATTTCTTCCGAAAACCCATTGCCCATCTTTATTCATAATCAGTTTTACAATCAGATAGATGACAAATAATATCACGATCACCGCTATAGTTTTCAGTAGGATTTGTACAAAACTCATTGAAGCATCATCGTTACTGAAAGAAAATAAACGTTTCATTAGATCTGCGAGCCATTCTTTAAAACGCTGCCACCAATTTTTCTCATGCTGCTTGTCTTCATATTCAAATTTAGCAGACTTGTATTTTTGGTTGAACTCTTTTGAATAATGTACTGCCTTGATATCCGAACTGTCTACCTTTATGTCCTTTTGGGTAAAATGAACGGCTGTCTTTTTGACTGTACCCAAAGAATCTTGCGCATAGCCGTTAAAAACTGCGCATGTAAATAAAAGGTATAAAAATATTTTTCTCACTTAATTAGGGTTCAGGAAGGTTTTTGTACAATTAGTTGTTTCATTTTCCTATGTACAAAATAAGGGAAAACCAGAAAGTAAAATGAAATCAATGACAATGTTGAAAGGATGATAAAAATGTTAAGCCAGTGAGGCATTACTATGGAATAACGGGTAACAAAACCCTCAAAGAATCCCGCTGCTATTGTAAAAGGTGTAGTACTCAGGAATATTTTGAGGCTATTCTTAAATCCGGTCTTAAGTGAGTTTACCCTGGAATAAGTTTTTGGGAATAATATGGAGGCACCAAGTATAAATCCACAGGCAGCTTCAATAACAATTGCAAAAATTTCCATAGAACCGTGGATCCATATTCCCTGTACGCTTTCCCAAAGCACACCTTGTTTGTAAAAGAAATATTGAAAGGCACCGAGCATTACACAGTTTTGTAACAACGCCATAAAAGTACCTACACCAAGGAAGATACCGGAAACATAACATTTTGCTCCAACATATAGGTTGTTCATCGTAATGCCGATAAAACTCCCCAACTGGCTCCCACTTTTATAAACGGCAACAGGATTGCCATCTTTGATATTATCAAGGGTCATATTCACGTAATCATCTCCCATTATAAGTCTCACAAACGTATCATCATACCTTGCAGAAACTACTCCAATGCCAACCGACATAAAAAAAAGCAAAAAAGCATATAGAATATAGCGTCTGTACTCATAGATAATTAAGGGAACTTCAATAGAGAAAAATGACACAATGCGGTTTGATTCCTGCCTTTTGGTCTTATAAATCTTCTGATAAATATGTGAAGCCAAATGATTTAAATAGACAACAGTCTTGCTTTTAGGATAATAAGTCTGTGCATACGATAAATCATTTACCAGATGTATATAGAGACTTGCTATTTCATCAGGATTTTTTTTAGCTTTACCGAAAATAACCTGTTCGAATTCAAGCCATTTTTCTTTATTTTGTTTTATGAATGCAATTTCTCTCATTGATGGCTAAAATATAAAATATGACGCAATTATCTATAAACACGACACAAAATGTCAATATAAATTTTACAGCTGCTTCTATGGGGGAGCGTATCATCGGTTATTTGATAGATATGCTTATAAAAATAGCTTATATGATTGTAATCTATGGAGTCATTTTTTATTATTTCGGCGTAAACGAAATGATGAAAGGTTGGGACAACTGGTCTAAATTTGCAATGATGATTGTGTTCTTTCTGCCGGTAATGTTTTATTCACTTATCCAGGAGAGTATTTTTGAAGGGCAAACTTTCGGAAAACGCCTGCTTAAAATAAAAGTTGTAAAAATTGATGGCTACCAGGCCGGCCTTGGTGATTATATCATCAGGTGGCTTTTCCGGATTGTAGACATTGGTATCGTAGGGCTTATCACTTTAGCAGTGAATGATAAAATACAGCGCCTCGGGGATATATCTGCAGGTACAGCTGTTATCACCCTTAAAAATAGGGTGACTATTAATAGTACTATATTACAGGAAATTGATGATAATTATGTGGCTGTTTATCCAACAGTAATAAAACTTTCTGATAATGACGTACGGATAATAAAGGATACTTTTGAAGCTGCTTACCTGAGAAATGATTATGATGTAATGAATAAGCTCAAGCTCAAGATTGAACAGGTTACGGGTGTCAAAAATCAATCTGGGAATAATCCGGATTTCATAAAGACAATTCTTAAGGATTACAATTATTACACCCGCAATATGTAATATCACTTTCTAAAAAAACTATACCTTGAAAATGTTTTACCTGCTTGATATCATTGGAACCATGGCTTTTGCCGTTTCTGGCGCACTGACAGCTATGAATAAAAAGCTAGATCCTTTTGGAGTTTTTATTATTGCCTTCGTAACTGCTGTTGGAGGAGGTACACTGCGTGATGTAATGATAGGCAGGACACCGGTAGGA
>Ga0247742_10002837_pt1 | contig 11222 bp, 9 predicted proteins | sample UWRJL208509C2_FD_180944 | JGI IMG/M metagenome (GOLD analysis project Ga0247742, IMG submission 180944) | Plant litter microbial communities from Arlington Agricultural Research Station in Wisconsin, United States - UWRJ-L208-509C-2 | ecosystem: Environmental > Terrestrial > Plant litter >... | reverse complement strand
GCGCCGCATCAGCCGGAGAAAAAGCTGCCACTGGTGCAATTGCCGTTCGCCACTTACGGCGGTCTGCTGGCACATCGCAATCTGTATCGGCGGATCGGTTTGCCGCTGGACGCGCTGATGCTGTACGCGGACGACAGCGAATACACCTGGCGCATCACCGCCGGCGGCGGACGGATTTTCCTGGTGCCGGACGCGCTGCTCGATGACCTGGAAAGCTCCTGGAACATCAAGGCGCGCACCAACAACATTTACGAAAGCTTCCTGCTTGGCGGCTCCGACCTGCGGGCCTATTACGGCGCGCGCAACCAGGCCTGGTTCGACAAGAACATCTGGTCCAATTCCTCGATGCTGTATGGCCTCAACCGCTGGGTGTTCTTCCGCCTGCTGCGCCTGATCGCCAAGCGCCGCGGCGCCGAGGAGCGTTTAAGCCTGATCGAAAAAGCCATCCGCGACGGAGAGTCCGGCGTCCTGGGTCTGAATCAGTCGTATCCGCTATGAAGATTCTATTTATCAGCAGTCTCTATTCGCCGCACATCGGCGGCGGCGCTGAAATCATTCTTCAGCGCACCGCCGAAGGGCTGCAACAGCGTGGCAGCGAAGTCAGCGTCCTGGTCACCGGGCCTGACGCCGGCCTGACTGTCGACATGGTCAATCAGGTCAAGGTCTACCGCGCCGGATTGCACAACTTCTTCTGGCATTTCAGCGCACAACGGCCCGGACGGCTGGCGCGCCTGGGCTGGCATCTGCGTGATCGCTACAACAGCGCGATGCGCGCCTACGTCAAGCAGGTGATCAAACAACAACAGCCGGACGTGGTGGTCTGCCAGAACCTGGCGGGCTGGTCGGTCTCGGTGTGGGATGAAATCACCGCAGCCGGTCTGCCCATCGTTCAGGTGCTGCATGACATGTACCTGATGTGCCCCAGCAGCAACATGTTCAAGAAGGGTCGCTGCTGCCAACAGCAATGCAGCACCTGCCAGCAGTTTCGCAAAGGCCATGACGCCCGCTCGGCTCAGGTCTCGACCGTCGTCGGGGTCAGCAACTACATGCTGGAGAAGCTGCAAAAGCATGGTTATTTCAACGGCGCCCGTGGTTACGTGGTGCACAACGCCAGCCCGTACGCGGCCGTGCACAGCGCCCCGGCCCGCGTGCTTCAGATCGATTTGCGGCTGAACAAAGCGCCACTGCGTTTCGGCTACATGGGCACGTTGTCGGATCAGAAAGGCGTGCGCTGGTTGATCGAGCAGTTCCAGCGTCTGCCGTTCGACGCCACGCTGCAGATCGCCGGGCGCGGGCAGCTCGATGATGAGGCCCGCCTCAAGGCGCTGGTGACATCGCCCAGGATCAGCTTTGTCGGCTATCAAAAGCCTGAAGTGTTTTACAACCAGATCGACGTCGCCGTGGTGCCATCGATCTGGAACGAACCCTTCGGCCTGGTCGCCGTTGAAGCCTGCGCGCATTCGGTGCCGGTGGTTGCCAGTCGCATGGGGGGCTTGCCGGAGATCATTCAGGATTCGCTCAACGGCCTGCTGTGCAGCCCCGGCGATCCGGACTCGCTAGGTCAGGCGATGCTCAAATTGCATCAGCAACCCGAGCTGCTCAAGCGCTTGAGCAAGCAGGCACGGGTCAGTGTCGCGGCGCTGCTCAGTGTCGATCTGATGCTCGACAGCTACGAAAGCATCTTCGCCCAGACCGTGCTGGACAACACCACACGCCATGATCCGCGAATCGCCAGCAAGACCGTCTGACCCAGCCTTTCGTCTGTCGTTGTTCAACCGTTCAACACGCTCAAACGCCGATGCCGACGTCTTTTCATACGGCCCGAGACCTACCTGAGCAAGCGCTCCGGACCGCGCCTCTTCATTGAGACACACCATGCCCAACACGCACCTGACAACGTTACGACAATCGTTGATGGTTCTCCTGCTGGGCTTGTTTTTCAGCTGTGCGGCAGTCGCTGATGAGTCATTCATCATCGGCGTCGACACGCACCTGATGAACAAAAGCGCCACCTCGGCCAAGGCACTGCAAATGCTTGAAGCCGCCGGTGTCGACTCAATCCGCGACGACGCTTACTGGTCAACCGCCGAACCCAGGCGGGGCCTGATGAGGATTGATCCGGCCTGGCAGGCCTATCTGAGCAAGGCGCAGGAACATCATCTGCGCCCGCTGTTGGTGCTCGGTTATGGCAGCCCGTTCTACGACAACTACGCCAAACCCCGGGTGCCTGCCGTTCGGGAGGCCTTCGGCAATTACGTCAATTTCGTCACGCGGCAACTCACCGACAGCGTGGATTTCTACGAGATCTGGAACGAGTGGGACAAGGAAAACCCCGTGGACCCGGGCTTCGCCCAGGACTACAGCCTGCTGGTGCAGGAAAGCGCCCGGCGTATTCGCACCAACGAGCGGCCAATGATGATTCTGGCCGGCGCAGTCACCAGCCAGGGCATGGACCTGGGCTTTGCCGACCGACTGGTGGAATCAGGAATTCTCAACCACGTCGATGGGCTGTCGCTGCATCCGTATGTGCATTGCCGCTTTGAGGAACGTCACACGCCTGAGCGGTGGATTGCCTGGTTGCGCTGGGTGGACGCGGACCTTCGAACCATCGCCGCACGCCCCGTGCCCTTATATCTGACGGAGATGGGCTGGCCGAGCAACGACGGCAAGTGCGGGGTCAGCGAGCAACTGCAATCGGCGTATCTGGCGCGCAGTTTTTTTCTGGCCCGGACGTTGCCGGACATCAAGGGACTGTGGTGGAACGGCCTGCTCAACGATGGCGCGGACCGCCATGACCCGGAACAGAATTTCGGTCTGCTCAATCAGGACCTCAGCGTCAAGCCGGCGTACCTGACCCTCAAAGCGATCAGCCCGACGCTGCACGAATTTCGCTACGACGCTGAAAAAAGCCGGGAAACCGATTCGCAATTCCTGCTGCGTTTTGCAAAAGGTTCAGAGCAGGTGCTGGTGGCCTGGAGCACGGGCCTGGCGCGTCCGATCAAGGTCGATGCCAGCAGCGTATTACACGGCAACGTACGTTACATCGACACTGCACACCCGCAGAACGGTCTGGTGGACAGTGGCATCCCGTGGTCCTGCAACGACGGTCGCTGCTCGGCGCAGGTGCCCATCGACGAGTTTCCGAAAATCATCAGCCTGGGGACGCGCCCGGCACTGTTCGCCCTGCCCTGAGGCGGACCTGCAGCAGCGAACGATTTCGCCAGGCATGCCTGACACACCACATAACGCTCTCGCCAACAAGTTGGTTTCTGCAGAAGAGCCCTTGTACCGCTTTGCAACGACCCATCACTTTTTACAACAGGTCGCCCCGATGATTGTGATCAATGCACGCTTTCTTACCCAGGAACTGCGCGGTGTCCAGCGCTTTGCCGAACAGACTTGCCTGGCCCTCAAGCAACTGCGCGACGACGTCGTATTCGTGGCGCCCCATGGCATCAAGATGCATGAAAGCGCCAAGGCGCTGGACGTGCAGTGCATCGGCAGCCATAGCGGTCATCTGTGGGAACAACTGGACCTGCCGCTGTACCTGCGACGTAACGGCAGCCCGCTGCTGATCTCGCTGTGCAGCACCGCCCCATTGCTGTACGGCAACCAGATTGCCACGCACCACGACATCACCTACGTGCGCCACCCGGAAAGCTACACCCGCTCGTTCCGTATGCTGTACCGGACCATGACCCCGATCATGCTCTCGCGGATCAAGACATTGCTGACCGTGAGCAACTTTTCCAAGGGCGAGATCTCGCAGTTCTACCGCTACCCGGAGAAGAAAATCCTGGTGGTACCCAATGCCGTCAGCGACGCCTTTGAGCCAGGGCCGCCGATCAAGGACGGCCCGGATTACTTGCTCGCGGTGTCTTCACCCAGCGCGCACAAGAATTTCAACCGGATGATTCAGGCGTTCCTGATGCTGCGCAACCACGACGATCTGCAACTGCACATCGTCGGCGCCGCCAGCGAGATTTTCGCCGATGAAAGCCTGCAGCGACTGGCCTCGCGCGATTCGCGAATCCGCTTTCTGGGGCGGCTCAGTGACAGTGAACTGATCGCTCAGTACCAAGGGGCCACCGCATTCGTGTTCCCGTCGCTGTACGAAGGCTTTGGCATTCCGCCGCTGGAAGCCCAGGCCTGCGGTTGCCCGGTGCTGGCGGCCAACGCGGCGTCGATCCCCGAAGTGCTGCAAGCCAGCGCGCTGTATTTCGACCCGCTGGATGTCAGCCACATGGCCTCGGCGATGGAGCGCATCCTCATTGATCTGCCGCTGCGTCAGTCACTGCGCCGGCGCGGCCTGAACAACGTGACCCGGTTTTCCTGGGAAGAGTCAGCGCGGCGTGTCTCGCAACGCATCGACACCCTGATCAACGCCAGCAAGGATCGGCGCGGCGCAAGCACCAGCGGCGACACCCTGCAGCGCGAATCTTCTTCGAGCAAGCTGTGAGGCAACTGCATGAAACGTCTGGCCTATCTCGATGCACTGCGTGGCATCGCTGCTCTGATGGTGGTGTTCACTCACCTGTATGCCCCGATCATCGGGCATGTGTGGGTGCTCGATTACCTGATTGATCCGGGCAAGCTGGGAGTGCTGTGGTTTTTCATGATCAGCGGCGTGGTCATCCCGTTCAGTCTCAAGCCCGGCCCGGATGGACCCCGGCGCTTTCTGATCTCGCGCTTCATGCGTCTATATCCCGCCTACTGGCTGTCGTTGCTGATATTTCTGGTGATGCTCAAGCTGACCGGCGCCGAGTTTCCAGGCTGGCCGCAAATCATTGCCAACCTGACCATGGTGCAAGCGGCCATGGGCTTTGATGACGTGATCGGGCTGTACTGGACGCTGTTCATCGAAGTGGTGTTTTACGCGCTGTGCCTGGCGTTGTTTGTTGCCGGCAAGCTCTACGACCTGACCTTTCGCAGCCGCTGTGCGCTGATGTTTCTGCTGATGGCGCTGGCCATGGGGATGGTCCGGGCAGTCACCGAGCGCAAATTGCCCGTGGCTCTGCCCCTGGCCCTGTCGCTGATGTTTTTCGGCTCGGTCTGGCGCCAATGGCTGCTGGGCGAACACAGCCGTCGGCTCACGCGCAACCTGGTGATGCTGTTCGTGGCCTTCACCGTATTGCTGCCGCCAACATTGATCATGGCGTACAGCAAAGACATGGGCACCGGCGAAACCTGGGGCCGCTACGTGTTCACTTACGCGTTCGCGATCACCAGCTTCCTGCTGCTGACCCGCAGCGTGCGCCTCAATCATCCAGCCCTGGTGTGGTTGGGCGCGGTGAGTTACTCGTTGTATCTGCTGCACCCCTCGATGTTGATGCTCAGCGAGTTTTTGCTCAAACCCACCGGCGCTTCAGCGCTGACCATCGCGCTGTTTGCCACCTTACTGACGCTGGGTGCTGCCCACTTAAGCTTCCGTTTGATCGAAACACCTTTTATCCAACTGGGTAAACGCCTGAATAACCGCAATGCCAAGACGCACCCTGTGAGCGTCTGAAGTAGCGCCTGCGCAACCACAGGAAGTGGGACGTCCCTTGCGAGCTTGCCTCGGCGCACAGGGATATTTCTTCGGCCGCTAAAGCAGAGAATTCCAATGAAAATTGCAATCGTCCATGACTGGCTGGTGACGTACGCCGGTGCCGAACGGGTACTGGCTTCGCTGATCAATATCTGGCCCGAGGCGGACCTGTTTTCCGTCATCGATTTTTTGAGCGACGAAGACCGTGCCCATTTGGGTGGCAAAGTCGCTAAAACCACGTTCATCCAACGCCTGCCCAAAGCCAAAACCCGCTATCAGCGTTACCTGCCGCTGATGCCGATGGCCATCGAGCAGCTCGACCTGTCGGGCTACGACCTGATTATCAGCAGCAGCCACGCCGTGGCCAAAGGCGTGCTGTGCGGGCCGGATCAGGTGCACATCAGTTACGTGCACTCACCCATTCGCTACGCCTGGGATCTGCAGCATCAATACCTGCACGAAGCAGGTCTTGCCTTCGGTCTCAAAAGTAAAGTCGCGCGGATGATCCTGCACTACATGCGCATGTGGGATCAGCGTACTGCGGCCGGCGTCGATGATTTCATCGCCAACTCCTACTTCATCGGCGGGCGGATTTCCAAAGCCTATCGCCGTGAGTCCACGGTGATTTACCCCCCGGTGAACACCGAAGGTTTCACCCTGCAGGAGCACAAGCAGGAGTACTACTTCACCGCCTCGCGCATGGTGCCGTACAAGCGCATGCCGATGATCATCGAAGCCTTCGCGGCGATGCCCGACAAGCGCCTGATCGTGATCGGCGACGGTCCGGAAATGGAAAAGGCCAAAGCCATCAACGCACCCAACGTCACCCTGCTGGGCTACCAGCCGTTCCCGGTATTGCTGGAGCACATGCGCAACGCGAAGGCGTTCGTGTTCGCTGCCGAAGAAGACTTCGGCATCAGCCCGGTGGAAGCCCAGGCGTGCGGTACCCCGGTGATCGCGTTCGGCAAGGGTGGCGCCCTGGAAACCGTATGCGGCCTGGATCACCCACAGCCCACGGGTGTGTTCTACGAGCACCAGACCGTGGAATCGCTGGTGGCGGCAGTCACCGAGTTCGAGGCCTCGCAGTCGCGAATCAGCTCACAGGCGTGCCGCAACAACGCCGAGCGTTTCTCCGAGGAGCGCTTTGAAACAGAGATGCGTCAGTTCGTAGAGCTTCGCTTGAGCATGGCCCGTCAGGCTCGCACTCCTGCGCAGTACCGCCAGCCGCAAGCTGCACCCGTACTGGTCAGCAACGAACTGACCGGTCGGGTCGTTCCGATCAAATCCGTCTGAGCGAGCATCGTCATGACTACCCCTTTACGCGGCATTCTCAAGGCACATCAATCGTCGCTATCGGTGGCTCACCGCCTGCTGGACCTGGCCGTGATCGTGCTGGGCGGGTATTGCCAAAGCCTGTTCACCGACACACCGATGACTTCGGATACGTGGACACAAATTCTGCTGGCGGTGATGGTTTTCCACTGGCTGAGTGAGTACCACCAGTTGTACGGGTCCTGGCGCGGCGAGCGGATCGTTCGCGAGCTGCTCAAGGTGTTCAATTTCTGGGGCCTGACGTTCGTGATTCTGCTGTCGGTGGATTACCTGCTGCTCAAGCACGCCGATCTGCCGGATAACGGCCAGATGACCTGGTTCGCTATCGCGTTGCTGGGGCTGTGCGGTTACCGCCTGGGCATTCGCAGCCTGCTGCATGGGCTGCGCAGTCATGGGTTCAATACCCGCCGCGTCGCCGTCGTGGGCACCGGTCACTGCGGCGAACGCCTGGCCAAGTCCATTGAAAGCGCGCCGTGGATGGGCCTTGACCTGCTGGGCTTCTACGACGAACAGCCGCAACAGATGGACCTGGCGCGCATCGGGCGTCGCATTCCGGTACTGGGGGATCTGGATCAGTTGTTAGTCGATGCCAAGCAGGGCCGGATCGACAAGGTGTACATCACCATGAGCCTGGACAGCCAGGCGCGATTGCAGGAGTTGATCAAGGGCCTGAGTGATACCACAGCGTCGGTCTATGTGATCCCCGACGTGTTCATGTTCGAGTTACTGCATGCGCGCAGTGAAAGCATCAACGGTCTGCCGAGCATCAGTATTTTCGACTCGCCCATGGACGGCGCCTGGAGCATGGTCAAGCGCGTCGAGGATGTGGTGCTGTCGAGCATCATCCTGACCCTAATCGCCCTGCCGCTGCTGTTGATCAGCCTGGCGATCAAGCTGACCTCCCCAGGACCGGTGCTGTTTCGCCAGCGCCGCTACGGGCTGGACGGCCGGCCGATCATGGTCTGGAAATTTCGCAGCATGAGCGTTCAGGAAAACGGCGACGTAGTCACCCAGGCCACACGCAACGACAGCCGCATCACGCCGCTGGGCGCGTTTCTGCGGCGCACCTCGCTGGACGAGCTGCCGCAGTTTTTCAATGTGTTGCGCGGCGAGATGTCGATCGTCGGCCCGCGGCCCCATGCCGTGGCGCACAACGAGCAGTACCGCAAGCAGGTCTCGGGCTACATGTTGCGGCACAAGGTCAAGCCCGGCATCACCGGCTGGGCACAGATCAATGGCTGGCGCGGCGAGACCGACACGCTGGACAAGATGCAGAAACGCGTGGAATTCGACCTGCAGTACATCGAGCACTGGTCGGTTTGGCTGGACATGAAAATCATCCTGCTGACGCTCTTCAAAGGCTTCGTCAACAAGAACGCCTTTTAGCGACCCCCTCATATTCAGCCAAAACAATAAAGAACGGCCGAGGCGCACGACGCTCGGCAGGAGGTGACCACCTGCATGAGTGCCTGTAATCAGAAGTTCGGTGTTGGTAAGGGATGCAATGAAATCACTGTGGTGCCAGAACGCACCTATTAGGAAGGATCATCAATATGAAAGTAACGTTAGCTGTTGTGCTGCTTTCCAGTCTGATTTTGCAAGGCTGTGCTTTTGCCCCCGGGCAGCACATGACCCTGGATGAAGTCACCGAAAAGGACCCGGACGGTCCGAATGTCACACTGATCAAGATCACCCCGAACACGCTGCAACAGCAGCAACAGCGTGCGGCCGCCATGGCAAAACCGTTACCGCCTGAGTTGTTGAACTACAAGACACCTGAATACATCGTCGGCCCGGGCGACTCGTTGCTGGTCACAGTCTTTGAACACCCTGAACTGACCGCACCGGGTTCGACCGAGCAGCTGGACGCCAACAGCCGGGAAGTGCTGAACGACGGCACCGTTTACTTCCCCTATGTAGGCCGCGTGCAGGCAGCCGGTAAAACCGTTGCGCAGATCCGTGAGCAACTACGCATGGGCCTTTTGCCGCAGTACACCGAGGTCAAGGTCGACGTCAAAGTGCTGCGTTACAACAGTCAGCGCGTACTGCTCTCCGGTTCTTTCAGAACAGCCGGTCCGCAGCCCATCACCAATATCCCTCTGAGCTTGGTGCAGGCCATCAGCCAGGCGGGTCTGGACCTGACCGATGCGAACCTGGCAGGGCTGACGCTGCGTCGTGACGGCAAGGATTATGTGATCGACGTCGACTCGCTCAACCGCAAGGACTCGCAACTGAGCAAGGTCTTCCTCAAGGACGGCGACTACCTGCACCTGAACAGCAACTCGAAAAACAAGATTTACGTGCTGGGTGAAGTGTTGAACCCCCACGTCATTTCTTTCAGCACCACCAGCGTCACACTGCTTGAAGCACTGGGCAGTTCAGGCGGCCTGAGCCCGGACGCAGCCAACGGTGATGCGGTGTATGTGATCCGGGGTGGCCAGGACGCGACTCATGGTTCGACCGTTTACCACTTGAACGCCGAGAAACCCACCGGCTACCTGCTGGCCAAACAGTTCGAGCTCGAAGCGCAAGATGTGGTCTTCGTCGGGCCGGCCAACATCACCCGCTGGAACCGCTTCATCAGCCAGTTGCTGGGCTCCAACAACATCGTCCAGACCGGCGCGATGTTCAGGAACTAAGAGCAGCGGCAAGCGGCAAGTTACAAGCAACAGCAAAATCCTCGCAGGTGCCGACTGCGGGGATTTTTTTTGCTCTGGATTTGACGGGTGGGAGACGCTGCGCGGGCGTGTTGGCGATGCTTGTCCGCGAAGGACGATAACGCGGTGTGCCTGTTGAACCGCATCGTCAGCTTCGCGGGCAAGCCTCGCTCCAACACAAGCGCCGCAAATGCCTGTTGGCGCCGTGGGGGAGCACGATTCTACAGAAGCGCCGCAAATCCCTGTTGGCGCCGTGTGGGAGCGCGATTCTACAGAAGCGCCGCAAATCCCTGTTGGCACCGCGGGGGAGCGCGATTTCTACAGAAGCGCCGCAATCCCTGTAGGAGCGTACGAGCAGCGCGAGGCCGCGATCGGCTGCGCAGCAGTCGTAAACCAGAAAACTCAACTGTTGCTGGCGAAACAGCTGATCAACAGTTGCCAGGCTTTTGAGCAGATCGCCGCGTCTTCCGGCACAGAGAATGGACAGTTTTGCGCCCTGTTTTCAGGAGGAGCTGTCACCTGAACTGCACTGGCATGCATGCTGCTATGAACAGGACAGGCATGAAATCAGCCACGACATCCGCGCTCAACGTTCCCTGCACGACCTGTGTCTGCACATCGGTGACCTGATCCAAGGAATATTAAGCATGTTGGTAGTTTCACTTTCAGGCAGTCCGGCACTCAGATCACGTTCCGGGGTGGTGCTCAAACACGCAGCCCGCTGGTTGCAGGAGCGTGGCGTCGAAGTCACGGCGCTGCGCATTCAGGACTTCAATGCCGAAGACCTGTTGTTCGCCCGCTTCGACAGTCCGCAAGTGGTCAGCTTTATCGAAGCGGTCAAGCAGGCAGATGGCCTGTTGATCGGCACGCCGGTGTACAAGGCCTCGTTCTCCGGCGCACTGAAAACCCTGCTCGATTTACTGCCCGAGCGCTCGTTGCATGGCAAGGTGGTGTTGCCGCTGGCCACCGGCGGCAGCATTGCCCACATGCTGGCGGTGGATTACGCACTCAAACCGGTGCTGTCGGCGCTCAAATGCCAGGAAGTGCTGCACGGCATCTACGCCATCGACAGCCAGATCACCTACAACGAGGAACACCAATCCGGCGGCGAGCTGGACGAGATACTGACCGAACGCCTGCATGAAGGGCTCGAACACTTTCAGCTGAGCCTGCAACACCGGGCCGGGGCGCGACACAAAGCAGCAGGTGGACATCTCAAGCTGGCGCTGTAATCACTTCTATAGGAGCAACTTGTTGGCCAGGCATACAACGCGGTCCACCTGACGTACCGCCTCGCGAACAAGTTCGCTCCTACAGATTCAACGTCAGTCGGCGAGCTATCCCTGCAGCAACGGACACAACGACACCACGAGCAACGCCGCCATCACGCCGTTGAAGATCCGCAGCCAGAACGGGTCGCGCAGTACGTTGCGCAGCAGGCTGCCACACCCCGCCCACATGCTGACGGCTGGCAAATTCACCACCCCGAAGACCAGCGCGATGATCACCACATTAGTGAAGTAGCCGTTAATTGGCGTGTAGGTGCTGATCGCGCCGACCGCCATGACCCACGCCTTGGGATTGACCCACTGAAACGCCGCTGCGCCCAGGTAACTCATGGGTCGTGCTTCCTTGTCGGTGGCATCCTTGACCGGTCCGGAAGTCGCAATCTTGTAGGCCAGATACAGCAAATACGCAGCGCC
>Ga0247742_10002836_pt1 | contig 11225 bp, 5 predicted proteins | sample UWRJL208509C2_FD_180944 | JGI IMG/M metagenome (GOLD analysis project Ga0247742, IMG submission 180944) | Plant litter microbial communities from Arlington Agricultural Research Station in Wisconsin, United States - UWRJ-L208-509C-2 | ecosystem: Environmental > Terrestrial > Plant litter >... | reverse complement strand
AGTACAGTAAGCGGGCATCAAATAAAGCTAGGGTATACGTTTAACCGTATAATTGTTTTATTATCTGGTTATTCTTTCCCACTATATTTAGGGAGTGTCTTATTAACGTTAAGCTTTTTTAATAATACTGCTAGTTTATGGGTTCTGTTAGCTTTAGCTATTATTTCTTTAATTTTTATTCGTAATCTTTTTGGATTGTTAATTGTTCTTATCTTCTTTATTACTGCTTTAGTAGGATTCATTTTTCCTAATTTCCCAACTTATATAATTCCAGCGATATTAGGAACAATTTTCTTTATAGGTGGAGGTAAAGATGTTATGGATATATCTAGAGCGGTGATGAAAAAACGGGTTACAAACTCCGATTTCAATTTACTTAAAGAGGTAACAGGAATTTCTAGTATATTTTGGATTATTTTCTTCTATATTTACAACGCTTTAATAATAATTGGTCTATTATTTCTCATAAATTTGATTTTAACTAATATAAACTTAGGATAACGTTTTCACATACATGTAATGTAAATTAATCACAATGCCGATACTAATAGAGTAATTACATCTTTTTAAAGGAACCTACCTGTGTCAAAATCTTCTCCACTACATAAAGCGAAAACTAATAAATTCTTTTCACTACTAGCTATTATCCCAATGATATTGGGTGCTGGTTTAATGGGTGTTGGTGCTGTAGCGGCTCAAGCATCCCCACAGATCACTATTGGTGGTGCTTCACAACAAGTGTACCCCGGTGATGTTGACAGATTATTTTTTGTTGCTAATGGTGGACAGCCCCTTGATAAGAACTCTATTACCGTAATTACCCAACCCAGCCGAGGAACATTAACTATCACAGGTAATGGTGTGTCTGTTGATTATAGAACGGCTGCTAACATCAGTACTTCCGGTTCAGATTCGTTTACTTTACGCATATGTGCCACCGGGGAGCCAACAAACTGCGCTAACGTTACTAGAACATTAACGTTTTTCAGTGCTCCACATATTCCGATTGATGATATTGACACTAATCCTATGGCTATTGGTGGTTTAGATAACGCTATTAATTACGATCTTGATGCTAATCAGTATTCAGATGGTTTAAATCATTACCCTATTAACTGGAGCACTTTAGTTCTTACACAACCTGCTAATGGAACAGTAACCCATAATGGTAATGGTGTTATCCATGTTGTAACTCCTGATACTTTCGCTGGAAGCATAACTTTCACTGCTGGATATTGTCGTTCAGATGCTCCAACTATCTGTGTAACTCAAAATATTAAATTCGGCCCAATCCAACAACCTATTGCTGCTACAGACTTTACTGTTAGCGCGGTAACCGGAGTCCCAACCACAATTAATGTGACAGGTCATTACACAAGCCCTAACCCTGCTAACGATCAAATTTCGCAATCATCATCAGCTTCAGGTACTGTTACCGTTTCTGGTATGACCTTTATTTATACTTCACCTGTGAACTTTGTTGGAACAGATTCATTCCAATATCGTGTATTCAATAATACCACCACGAATACTGATGATGACTACCAAACAATTACAGTTAATGTAAACGCTGCTAACGCCCCAGCCGACAACCCTGATGTTAACTACGGTAATATTAAAAACAATAAACAATACACAACTACTATTAATGTGCCAGCTACTGCCAACATCGAGCTTGTTAATCAACTAAGCAATGGTAGTGTTTCTATTAATCGTGCTACTCCAACATCCACAACAGCGACAGCAACCTTCAGCACATTCCAAGGATATGTTGGATCGGATTCATTCCAATATCGTTTGTGTTCAAAAGCAACAACTACAGCATGTACCGATGGAACAACTGTTACAGTTAACTCAACAGGTGTAGTAGTCAACCAATTCTCTCGTAGCGTTATTGGTGGAGTACCAACCGTCATTAAAGTTGACAACCAAGTTACTGCTGGTGTCCCAGATTATTCCACTCTAACATTAAGTTACGTAGCATCAACTCCTGCTGACCCTACAATTTCTTCAGACATTACATTAAACACTATTACTAAAGAGATTACTTATACTCCTAAAAACTTTGATGGATATACTTACATCTCTTACTACCTTTGCGAAACAGGTAACGTAGGTTGTGCTTATGGTAGTGGATATATTTATGTCACAGCTACTCCATTTGCCTTAGAAGATAAAACCGCTACCGGGACTAGCGCTCGACCTGTAACTGTGGATATTTTCGAAAACCACACAGGCTCTGGTGCTAACACGTATAGTTCTTTTGTCAAAATCACTAATGACCCAGCTTTTGATGTTGTTTATGATCCTGACTTCGGAACGGTAACAGTTACTTCTGAACCTGATTATGTTGGGGACTTCACCCTTGAATACAGCGCTTGTTCTTACATTGTTAATGATTGTGATACAGCCCAAACGGTATTTACTTTCACAGATAATTCTCCTCCAACCTTATCTACATATACGACAACTCAACCTAGTGGTTATACATATTCGTTCGACCCTAAAACACTTGATGCTGATGTTGACTCTACCAGCGTAAATATCTTAAGTGGCCCTACTCCTATTAACGGAACAGCTACCGTTAATTCTTCTGGTGTTATTGAATTCGCTTCAGAATCAGGTAAAACAGGAGTTTACACTATTACATATGAAGCATGTGATTACGGAACAACAACTGCTTGTACCACAGCGGACGCAGTATTCACATTGACTGGATTAACTCTCCCAAGTAAGACAGCTACAGTAGGCCAAGAACAAACCGCAACTGTTGACTTGTTAACTGGTGTAACTGGTGGAACGCCCGACCCTGCTAGCATTGTGATTGATTCTGTTACTGCTTCCTCAGGAAGCGCTGTAGTTACCAGCGCTGGTATTTTAGAGTTTACTGCTAGTTCAAGTTTTGTCGGATTCGCAACGGTAGATTATACTCTTTGTGATACTGTCAATACCTTAACTTGTTCATCAGGAACTGTAACATTTAATGTTACTTTACCACCTATCGTAGTTCCTGATGCTACCGTAGGAACCTTTAAAAACACTTCAGTAGATGTTGATATCCTAAACACCACTACTGGTGCTCCTGCTGATGAAGATTCATTTACTATTATTACAGATGTTCAACATGGTTTGGTTTCATATGATTCTACCACCGGCTTAGTAACATATGCTCCCGATAATGGCTATACAGGAACTGATACTTTAACTTTCTCCTTAGCTGCTGACGGCCAACCATTAAATGTAGATCAAGGAACAATTACATTCAATGTAACTGATGATCCTTCTCTTCTTATTATCAGTAATTCCCCTATCACAACTAATGGTGCTGCTTATGACGAAGTAATCACCTTTGAACCTAGTGATTTAACAGCTAATCGACCAATTGATTTTAGTAACGCTACGGTTGTTACTTCTCCTACTTACGGAGTAGTCAGCTTCTCAGGCGGAAATATAGTTTATACGGTAAATCATAATATTACTCCTACAGTCACTGATTCATTCACAATAAATGTTTGTGTAACTGGAGAACCTAGCAATTGCTATGACGTTCAATTCTCTGTTGAGATAACAGATGGTGCGCCTCTTGCTACAATAACTGATAGAACAATTGAAGTTGATTCAAATGTTTCTACAGCCAACTTTAACATTGCTTCAGAAGCTCCTGATTTTAATACTGTTACTGTTACATCTCCAGTTTCACATGGTGTTCTAACTACCGATGCTGCGGGAGTAACTAGCTACAAGTCAAATGCTGGGTATATTGGGGTAGATTCCTTTACATATGAAGTTTGTCGTACTGACTATAATCCTGCTTGTGATAGTGCAACTGTGACATTCCATGTGCTTGCTGCCGGTGACATGATTCTAGAAAATAAAATTGTTTCAGTTGAAACAGGAGATACAGTTACTGTGAATCTATTAACTGGTTCGACAAATGGAATCCCTGCTGCTAACACATATTCAGTAACAACAGATGTTACTGAAGGCTCAACAACATATAACCCTACAACTGGTGTATTAACATATATCAGCGATCCTTCATTCGAAGGAACACAAACAGTAACTTACCTTATGTGTGAAGTTAACAGTTCTGTAGATTGTGATGAAGCCACAATAACTTTCAATATCGTTAACACCCCAGAGCCAGCCCCAATTGCTTATGATGGAACGTTAACAATCGAAAATGATGAGGCTAGCCTAACTGACGTAGTTGCTTTAGCTACTATAACGCCGGTTGACCCTGCTTTGGTTACCATAACTACCGCACCGGCCTCTGGAACAGCTACAGTTGATAGCACAACAGGTGAAATAACATTCACTCCAACTCGCGCTGTAAACGGAACATTCAATGTTGTTTATCAAGTATGTTCCTTGACAACACCTTCAAATTGTGACACTGGAACATTGACCTACGTTGTTAAAAGCCTTGTTCTTACAAGTAAGACAGCTAATGTGATCTCCGGAGAAACTGCTGTTGTTAATGTAATGACTGGTGTTTCAGATGGTACTCCTGACCCTGATTCAATTCAAATTGTCTCTGTAACCCCCGGATCAGGAACTGCTACAGCAGGAACTGGTGTAGTTAACTTTACTGCTGACCCAGCCTTTACTGGAACTGCTACAATTGAATATATTATTTGTAAAGTTGGAGAACCTAATAACTGCGAAACAGGAACTATAACTATTTTAGTTCAAGCACCTCCGTTGGCATTAGAAGATAAAACTGCTGCCACAACTTCTGCTCATGCTGTAACAACAGATCTTGATGCTAACGCTACTGGTCAAACACCTAACTTATCCACATTTACTGTCCTTACCCAACCAGCTAACGGAACAGTAGCATATGACTCTTTAACCGGAGTATTGACTTATACTTCTACCTCTGGATATGTTGGAACTGTAACCGTTAGTTACCGATTCTCATCCGTTGGTGACGCTACAAATACTGATACCGCAACCTTAACTATTACTGTTACTGCTAACCCAGCGCCTGCTACGCCAGTTACTGGCACATATAATGTTGATAATGGTGAATCAACAACTGTTGATGTTTCTACTACTGGCGGGGATGACTCAACTGTGACAATCGTAACCCAACCAACTTCAGGAACCGCTACTGTTGGCCCTAATGGAAATATTACTTATACTTCAGAAACGGGTGAGAATGGTACATTCACTGTTGTTTACCAAATTTGTGCTACTGGATCACCACTTAATTGTACAACTGGCACCTTAACGTTTGAAGTATCAAGTCTTAGTCTTCCTACAAATGCTACAGTTAGCCTTATTGCTGGAAATCACACCAACATTAATCTGTTCACAGGTGTTACTAATGGTACTCCTGATGGTAATAGCTTAGTCTTCACTAACGATATTGAAGGGGTAACAACTTCTGTTAACCCTCTTAATGGTGATGTATACATTGAAGCTGCTGCAGATACTATTCCGGGGAATTATAATCTTGAATATAAGGTGTGTGTAACTGGGGAACCTAATAATTGTGAGACAGGTATCTTACCGGTTCTTATTATTGCGGCTTCTGCTGTTCCGGTATTAGATGATATTGAGGTTACTGTTCCCGTTGATGAAACAATCATTACAGATGTCGCTGTTGCAAGTAACGTCGATTCTAATACGGTTACTATCGTAACTCAACCAGAATCTGGTGATGCGGTTGTCTTACCTAATGGCGATATTGAGTATACTCCTGAAAGAGGAGTTCTTGGTACTTTCACCATCGTTTATAACATTTGTGTAGTAAACGAACCCACTAATTGTGCTAATGGTAACCTTATTGTTGAAGTAACTGGCCTAACTTACGAAGCGAGAACAATTCAAGTTATTAACACTAAACCAGTTGAGGTTGACTTAACTGAGGGCATCACAGGTGGAGATGTTGATCCTGCTTCTGTAGAGCTTATCTCATTCACAGAAAATGGTGGATCATTAGATATTGATTTCGCCACTGGAATCGCTACTTATACTCCGGATGCAAATTTTGTGGGTGTTGAATCATTAAGTTACTTGATTTGTAAAGTTGGGGAACCTGATGATTGTGCGATTATTAATATGTCATTTAATGTTGTAGCTGCTGGCACTGGAAATAACGGCGGTAACGGTGGCACAACTCCAAGTGGTAGCTTACCTAATACTGGTTCAAATCTTAACCTGCCTTTGATTGGGTCTGGGCTTCTTCTGATGCTTCTCGGTTTCGGAGCTTTCCTAATTCCAGTTCTTCGCAGAAAAACTATTAAAGCGTAAAGGAAATTATGCCTAACAGTCAACCTCGCGTGACTAAGAATGAAAAACGTGAAGCTGCGCGTGAAAAAGCGCGTATTTTACGTGAACAACAGAGAAAACATAATGCTTTGCGAAAAATGTGGACAACTATAGGGGTAACTTTAGGTTCTTTGGGTATTATAGCTGTAGTTCTTATTATTATTCTCACGGGAAGCACCCCTAAAGCAGAAGCGGTTAGTCCGTTGAATATGGCTTCTCATGGAGTGGTTGTTGGTTCAGGATTTGAAGTCATACCAACCGGCTCCCTACCTGCAGGGTCAGCACCTATTCCAACTCAACCAAGCACTGATGGTAAGACGCAGATAGTTGTCTATATTGATTATTTATGTCCTTTCTGTAATCAGTTTGAGCAAGCACAGACCGCTCAGTTGGAAGCATGGATGAACGATAACAAAGTAACTGTGGAATATCATCCAGTTGCCATTCTAAGCGAATATTCCGTTAGGGCGGCGAACGCTGCCTCTTGTGTTGTTAACTACGCTCCTGAGTCATTCTGGGACGTTAACAAGGCATTATACGCTAACCAACCTGCTGAATCAGTTAGTGGTGGGTTGCCAAATAAAACTTTGCTTAGTATTATTAAGGATTTAGATGTAGCTCACTATACTGAAATCGAGAAATGTGTAAACGATGCACAGTTCTCTGATTGGATCGTTGATGCTACTAGTTATGTAACTTCAAATCCTATTGCGGAGACTAATGCTGGAACATTAACTTCAACCCCTACTATTATTGTAAATGGAGTTAAGTTTGATGGTAATCCTTCTGACACTGCCAGTTTTAAAGATTTTGTTGAATCAACTTTCGTGCAATAAATAATAGGGAAGAACATTAATGTTCTTCCCTATTATTTATTATTGATATCTTATAACAAAGAATCAAGCAGTTCTGGAACTAATCCACGATCATGACCATTACCGTTATCGTTTCCGACTCCAACATTGGCATCAACATCAATTAGAGAACCATTTCCGTTGTTTCCGTTATCAGTGGATACTGATTCATCTCCAACGTTAGCGTCAACGTCTACATCAATTAATGAGTCGTTTCCTCCATTATTGGAATGATTTCCTCCGTTGTTACCGGGAGGTGTTCCACCGTTGTTTCCGGAATTACCGTTATTTCCAGTATTTCCTCCGTTGTTACCGTGTCCTGAATTATCAGATCCTACGTTAACGCCAGCATCAACATCTAATAATCCACCATCTCCGTTACCGTTGCCACCTACGTTAGCATCAGCGTTCACGTCAATTAGTGAACCATCATTTGTTGGTGGTGTGTACTCTTCTGTGACACAAGTATCATCCACTCTTGATGTTGTTTGATAATCGGATATGCCTGAAGCCATAGCGGAACCCGCTAAGAAACCTAGACCTAATGTGAACCCACCGATTGCTGGGATTGTTATAGCTTTAACTATAGTTTTCATAATTAACCCTCCTAGTTGATAATTATTACCTAAAGAAGTTATCGAACATTTTTTATATTTTTGGTCATTTTTTATTGTTTTTGTCCCCCATCTGGGGGTTTTGGCTGGGAAACTTGTGTACTTTTTTATTTTAAGCTATACTGATAATATGAGTTACTCCCATATGACATTAACGCTATGCAGAGGTTTACCTGCTAGTGGTAAATCGTCATGGGCAAAAGCACAAATCGCACGAAGTGATGGCAACCTTGTCCGTTTTAATCGTGATGAAATCCGTTTTATGATGTTCGGAGCTTACGTTCTTGATCAAGCTCAGGAGAACTTAGTAACTAAGTTTCAAATGGAAGGCATCCGCGCTGCTTTTGTTGCTAAAAAGAATGTTCTTGTTGATGACACAAACCTTAGCCTTAGAAGTTTAGAAACTTTTTATTCTCTTGTCGAAGATTTTCAGGGTAGTGTTCAAATTCGTTTTCAAGATTTCCCTGTAGATATTAAAGTCTGTATTGAAAGGGATAAGAAACGTGAATTAGCTGGAGATCGCTTTGTAGGCGAAAAAGTTATTCGTGAAATCTCCAAACGCTACATGCATGGTGGTTCAGAGCTTCCTACTATTCCAGTGAAATTTTATCAGCAGGTTCTTCCGACTAACCATATTGTTCAGGATTCAAATTTACCATCAGCTTGGATTGTCGATATTGATGGAACTATCGCACAGATGGTTAATCGTGGCCCTTATGATTGGCATCTTGTTGACGAAGATGAACCCATAGAACACGTTGTACGCCTCGTACAGCAACTAAAAGTAGCAGGGCACCTTATCATACTCCTAAGCGGTCGTGATGGGGTTTCTGAGGCTCTCACCCGTGAATGGTTAGATGTCTATGAGATACCGTTTGATATGTTATACATGCGTGCAATTGATGATTCAAGGCCGGATGATAAAGTAAAGCTAGAAATCTATAATGATAAGATTAAAGATAAGTTCTTCATCGCTGGTGTCTTAGATGATCGTAAAAAAGTTGTTGATATGTGGAGAAAACAAGGACTTTTTGTTGCTCAAGTTGCTGATGGCCTGTTCTAATTAGCTAGTCCCCTCTTTGGGGGACTAGCTAATTTTTCTATATAGCTTATACTTATAGAGTAATGATAAATTCACCCGATCCCACAGACTTATATAGAAGTAATCTTTTATCTACAGGGTTAGTCACTAAAACCCAAATAGATCACGCATATAGAGCTAGCGAAAAAACTGGAGTTCCTGTAGGAGAGATTTTTATTGGGTTAGGTCTTCTAACTCCTCAAGAAGTTGCAGCAGTGACATCTAAAACATGGAACACTCCTTCTGTTAATCTACAAGAAGAAATTTTTGATGAAAAATTGGTCAAACAACATTCTGGCCAGATGTTCATCAATGAAATGTGGATGCCTATTAGAGAGCTTGACGATAACCATATTCTTGTAGCTACTGTTAATAATCCCAGTCAAGAGTTGCTAAAAAATATTTCATCCACCTTAGGTGGTAATAAAACAGTAACTGCTGTTATTACTACAAGTTGGGATCTTCGAAGAAAAGTCATGGCTTTCTACCACGAAGAAATCGCTTATGACGCTTCAATGGCATTATGGAATGCTTCTCCTAAAAAATCTGCCCGTGTAGTTCTTACATTATCTCAAAAAATTATATTTTCTATGATAGCGCTACTTATTTTAACTTCCGCTATCATTTACCCTCTTCAGACACTAGCAGGTTTTATTACTGTAACTTCCTTGGCATTCTTAGTGAGTATTTTATTCAAGTATAGAATCTCTCTAGCTGGTGCTAAATTAGAGACAAAAGAGCGTATTACCAAATCACAAATTAACCGTCTAGTTGATGCTGAGTTACCTATCTACACCGTTCTTGTTCCTGTGTATAAAGAGGCTAATATTGTTGGTCAGTTAGTTAAAAATTTAGGGGATATTGATTATCCTAAAAATAAGCTCGAAGTTCTTATCCTAATTGAGGAAGACGATGATGAAACTCGGGAAGCCTTAGAGAAATCCAGCCCTCCAGATAATTTCCATGTAATTATCGTCCCAGACGGTAACCCTAGAACCAAACCTCGTGCTTGCAACGTAGGATTATATTTAGCTTCCGGCGAGTATGTTGTTATTTATGATGCTGAAGACCGTCCTGATCCAGATCAGTTAAAGAAAGCCGTTATTGCTTTTAGGAAAGGCTCAACCGATCTTATTTGCGTTCAAGCTTCCTTAAATTATTTTAATGATCAAGAAAATTTCCTTACCAGAATGTTTTCCTTAGAATATTCATACTGGTTTGATTATATGCTTACCGGATTAGAACGCCTAAACCTGCCTATTCCTTTGGGTGGAACATCTAACCATTTTAAAACTGAACCCTTAGTAGCTTTAGGTGGATGGGATACATGGAATGTCACCGAAGATGCTGATCTTGGTATTCGTGCTGCTGCTTTAGGGTATACAGTAGGGACAATCAACTCCACAACTATGGAGGAGGCTAATACATCAATACCTAATTTCATTAGACAACGTTCACGCTGGATTAAAGGTTATTTACAGACACTGTTAGTTCATTTACGCGAGCCAATGAAGCTATTAAAAGCTACAAGCCTTCGTCAAATATTAAGTTTCCTTCTCCTTATCGGAGGTACTCCTGTAACGTTCCTTGCGGTCATTCCATTGTATATTTTCTCTCTAATAGCTCTCTTCGCTGATGCTTCGTTTATCTTACAGTTCCTTCCTCAATGGGTAGTATTGTTATCCTTATTTAATTTCTTTATTGGTAATTTAATGATGATTCATCTTTCAATGATGGGGCCGTTCAAACGTCACCGTTATAAATTAGTATTCTGGGCCTTCTTTAACCCTATCTACTGGTTATTACATTCAGTGGCTTCATATAAAGCTGTTTGGCAGTTAATATTTAATCCTCATTATTGGGAGAAAACTTTACATGGTTTAACCAAGGAAGAGGATGCGCATAATGCCTGAATTAATTATTACCCCTAAAATTAAAAAAGGTAAGCATATTGCGTTAAGAAAAGTACTCGATCCTTGGCCTCACGGAAGGACGCTGAGAACTCTAACTCAGTTAGTTTTATCTTTGCCATTCTTAGCCATCACATTATGGTATCAAATTCAAGTTACTGGGGCTAAAACAACTAGTCCCAATATTGTCTTACTTGACCGTATAAATGATTTAAACATAACAGATACTAATTTAGACTGGTTGAACCAGTTCTACCCTCCTCTGCCTAGTTTGTTTGCGGTAATTTTTAATTCAGAATTAGCTTTAGGCATTGTAGGCTCTTTCATTGCCGGATGGTTTGCTCATGCGGTATGGGAAGTAATGGTTCAACGTCGTTTTCCGTATTACTTACAAATAATTATTATGTTTGCGGTTATTTTTAATCCTATTACATTTTACAACGCTACCCAGAATTTAGGGGGATTTTTAGCTACAGCAGTTTTAGGT
>Ga0247742_10002835_pt1 | contig 11232 bp, 13 predicted proteins | sample UWRJL208509C2_FD_180944 | JGI IMG/M metagenome (GOLD analysis project Ga0247742, IMG submission 180944) | Plant litter microbial communities from Arlington Agricultural Research Station in Wisconsin, United States - UWRJ-L208-509C-2 | ecosystem: Environmental > Terrestrial > Plant litter >... | reverse complement strand
CCAGACGGCACTGTACACGTATTAGCTCATGGAGGAACGGTGAAACCATTCCAAGAGGTAAATCTTACGAAGTACCAGGACTCCATTTGGTGATGTCACTGGGAGCGCGAGCCATGTACGTGATGAGAGGGCCCTATGGTCCAAGGACGTTAGCCTTGGCAATTCGAAACCAACTTCGGCGTATATGTCAGGAAGAATCTTACCATGTGAGTGTCTGGCCAGGTCGTCCAATTCAAGGCAACTTTGGAGCCTGCAGCGAACGTCGCATAGATGGGAGCAGGAGCCGACCCAGCTACTCCACCGTCAGTATAGCCGTTGCATTGGACGCTTGAGTATGCTATAGTTTAAAGAATAGTTTCCCCAATGGGTGCAGCACTCACTCTATCAAGGAGAGGTCCGTGACGGGACCTAGGTTATACCTTTAATATAAAGCTCGGAGATATGACCCAGGTGTTACTCGCCGTTTCCTGGAATCTTGCGAACAATGCGTGCTTGAGGTGGGTTATAATACGGATCGGTGTTAGGATTGTAGCCGGGGTATTTAATCGTGCCTGACGTAATTTCCTGGACATACCCGTGTCCACTAACAAAATTAATGAGTGAGCTGAGGGCAATGACGGCGAAAGAAACTTTGGAAATCATGATGCTGAGGTTGCGAGTAGCAATGGTAAAATTGGAAGAGATACTGAGCTTTTATGCTCTCCAACGATGTCCCATGACGGCCGCCTAGGCTGACTAGTTGGCAGACTGTGTGCATTTCCATATGTTTTTCCCTTCTGAATCGCATCATTTCCTACACACCCAAAAGAAGCGCGTTCGAAAATAGAGTAAAACATAGGCATTGAGATCTTCTTGAGCAGAGACTCAGATTAATTAAAGCAGGATAGCGAAGTTTGGCCGACGAATTGTCAACCTCTCTTCGTCTGTGCCAGAAAGTAGGTTGTGCAGGTGGCCATAATGGATTCCGGACAGGTAGAGCTCGTTACCATTGACAGCTCACGTACAATGATAGCTTGTGGATGCCATTATCCAGGTGACAGAACCTCGGATAATACTTGGAGAGCGAAGGCGGAGAAAGCCAGCAGGTATCACCAGATAGAGGAGCGAGATGCGCGAAGTCCCGCGCTTTACTTAAAATTCAGTACTCGAGAACTTCATGGCCCATTGGCGGCGGGTCCAGGAGCATCCTCGGACAAGTCCTCAACACAGCATATCTCGAAATGGTGTCTGGCCACAAGTTTCTGGGTCGTTCTGCCATATTCGTCAAAGAGAACGTTGAAGTTTCAGGAAGAGTTTCTCCCGCAGTGTGTTGTTACACCGAATTGAGCACCAATTCGAAGTGGGCTGGATGCACGTTCGAACTAGGTTTGAGTCGTCCTGTATGAGGAGTGAACCTAGTCGAACCAGAGTTCAGATGCAGGAGAAGCATCTCTTCGTAAGGCAAGCGCGCCGTGTCGAAAAAGAACATGAGGCAGACTGTAGAGAAAACCGAGAGGATCGGTGCAGAGAACATGGATGTTTGAGAACAACCTGCGCTTTATAGTTTTGTGGCGAACTTTGTGGATTCAACCGTTCCGCAAGGCCCGCTGGTCAAGGTCACTTGCCTCCCGGACCGCCCGGTAGTAATGTTCCGTGGTTAAACTATCATGCATTGATGAGAAATTTCATCGTATATGCTCGTAAAAATTAGCCTTCAAAGGCGTCTAATGGGACCAGTAGTTAAGTTTGAGACTAAATAATTTATAGAACGAAAGTCGGTGATATGAACATGGACGAGTTCAATATTCAAGCTACATTCACCGATCTGATTCAAGCCCACATAAACATATAGTTTGATTTAGGAATTCAGTTTTTAGTTCTAATATGAGCCTAGCTCTCATAAGAAGCTCGGTAGTGAATGCATAGAATAAGCTTTATCTCATTTACAAAAATAATCGACGTCCTAGTACGCCGTCGGTCCTTCAGCTTGGCATGGCATCGGGGCTTCGATTCTGACCCACGTTCGAGCAACGAGGTCTTCTTTATGTAATACTGAAAATCGCTTACAGAACCTTGAGCCGCTCTGATTGACTATCCATTGACCCGCTGAAGCGTCATCCATTTGCCTTTTGGCCGGGTTATCAGGTCAATCGAGTACTGCATGAAATAAGTAGCTGCAAATTAATTCCAAGAGAAAATTTTAAACCGCAAAACTATCTTAAGCTGAGCGTATGTACACTCTAAAACTTTCATATTATATTTGTTCTGGCGGCAACAGGCAGAGGTGAAAGCTTGGCTAAGTCACTTTTACCTGATTTGGTAACACCACCTACAAGTTCTGTGACAGCCTCAATCCAACAGCCAAATAACTTGGTATACATTTAGGCGCTCATAGAAGATTTCAGCTTATTCTCACTAGCAGTGAAGATAACTGTCATTTTCGCCAGAGAGGTCGTCGAAATTCAGACCTTACCAGAGGTGGATGAAATTTATTGATTCAAACTACCAATGTCACGGTGGCGATCAGGAGATTATATCTTTTTGGTATATTCGAAGCCTTTTCTCTATTTCAAGGCTGGCCCCAGTGGATTCTTTTTGCAAAGGATCATGGCAAGCGTCCGATTCCGTGGACATTGCCGCACCCAAGCCCTGAGGCCTGAGGCCGGATTAGGAAATTCGCCAAGCGGTCCCAAATTTCGTGACTCTGGTCGGGTACTCGTCCTTGTTCCTTACCACACTGCCTGGGGACTACTGTATGGCAATATAGCCGCACCGCAAGAAAGAAAACCAATCGTGGAGTCGATACCTCTTCTTCCCTTAACTAATCAGAGGTCAAGGGTAAAGTCTGTTGTACGAGACACAGCAGCTTTCGCTATGAAGTTCAGGTGCGTTCTTTGATTCCCTACGAGAACTGTACTCACGACATCAGCTCTTCACTAAAGTTTAACGCCGTTTCAGAGTGGTGGGACGAGTACATTGCGTATGTGATTTTCAGTGGTTTGGCTCTGCATGGCTGACTCGTTGCTACCAGTTATGACGCACTCAAAAAGTGCATTTACCAGCTCGAAAAGCAACAAGCTGGACAAGAAGGATTTGGCTTTCGTGACATTGAAGCCAATGAACACAGCGCTCTTCTCAGTCCGGGCGATGCTACGAACACCGACGCGTTCTTTATCCCACTGTTGGACCGGGAGTTGAATAAAACCGTCACGTTTTACGAACACCAAGAGAAGGAGCTTTTGGATGACCTAGCCGAGCTGGAGAAGGACGTAGAGCTGCAGGAGGAGATAGGCCTCCGGGGAGGAGACCACTACGAGGACTATGCGGAAGAAGACGACGAAGACGACGATGACAGCGTGTCTCGTAGTCCAATCGGCACGAGGCGCCGGTCAATCAGTCTCCAGAGGAAGTCAAGCGCCCGTCGTCCGACAGGTGTGTAGCATTCCATGAGGATCCCCCTCATACCCCTGCTGATGGTTGTTACAGTTGCACCAGCTACCCTCATCGACGCGCGCAGACACAGTATATCGTCCATCGAGGAGGATCCCAACCCCAACGGCATGGAGGAAAGCACGACATCACTCCGACCAGCAAAGGCGTCCAGAAGCGCTCTCGGGAAACTTACGACCAGATTTACGAATCTAAGAGATAGCGTGACCTCCGCCACTTCAGTGCCGTCTGCGACGGAAAACACTATTTGGACTTCACAATCCGACTATGCCTACGATACCCGTCTACTCTACAAACGCAGGATCACAACTCTCTACATCTCTATCACCAATCTCAAATCATATATCGAGATCAACTACTCAGGTTTCCGCAAAATCATCAAAAAGTACGACAAGGTTACGTTCTCCGAGCTCAAAGACCACTATCTCCACAACGTTGTCGAGGTTGCGGCACCATTCACCCCCGCATCCAAGGATAAGCTCAACGATGCCATTAACAGGCTCATTGAGCTATACAGCAAATGTGTTGCTCGTGGTGATAAAGTGCTCGCTCGCCAGCAACTACGCCTACATCAACGCGAGAATATCGCTTGGGAACGCGACACCGTCTGGCGGCAGATGATTGGGCGCGAACGGAGGGGAGAGGGTGATACAATGGACACTGCTGGCGCAACGCTGGTTCAAGAACCAGAAGCCGCCCTCGTGGATATACGCACACCTGTTGGGAAGTTCAAGATCACGAAACGCAAAATATTCAAGGTCATTTCGGTCATTGTGTTCATCATATTGTTGAACCTCCAAATTGTCGAAGGCCAAGAGGCCAATCGCTGCTTTGCCATTTTATCTTTCTGTACTATTCTTTGGGCTACTGAGGTAGGTTTGCTGTTTCCATATCTCCACACTCTAAATTCAATCGAAACAGGCTATTCCATTATTCGTCACGTCAATGTTCGTTCCTCTGCTGCTAGTTATGTTCAGAGTCATCCGGGACTCTGAAGGGGTCGTACTGAAACCTGTTGACGCTACCAAGTATGGTTGTCACCCATGGATCCTCTTTTTTCCTCAACTAATTTTGTTTCAGATACGTTTTCTCCGTCATGTTCTCACCTACTATTATGCTCCTTATCGGTGGCTTCACCATATCGTCGGCACTGAGTAAGACGAACATCGATCGGGTTCTCATTACGAAAGTTCTGAGCCTGGCTGGGACACGCCCGAGCACCGTGTTACTCGCATTTATGGGCGTCTCCTGCTTTGCCAGCATGTGGATCAGGTTCGTTGACTATTCCCCCGCCGTTTCCGCCGTTTCAGTTACATGTGGTTCACCACTTTGCACCCGTTTTCTCCATTCATTACTGGCTCTCCTTGAAGCCCTGGACTCATGTCTCTCTTTCCTAAAGCAATGTTGCCGCACCCACACTCTGCTTTACGCTAATCCGGGTACGTCGTTTCCGGGTCCGAAAGCCGTTGCCACGGAGTTGTTGATTGTTGCAGAGAATAACCATCTATTTTTCAGCCAATTCTACGGACGCTCCCGCCCAAGTCGACTTTTGGACCGTGCCTGATCGTACGTAAACTAATTCCAACTATAATGACCCTCTGCTCGCTTGCTAAGAAGTGGCCTTGACAGCTTGCGATTGCCCTGGCTGCAAATATCGGAGGACAGAGTTCTCCAATATCATCACCCCAAAATATCATCGCAATGCAAGCCATGGAACCTGGTTTAGATTGGGCCAGCTGGTTCGCAGTCGCATTGCCTGTCTCAGCCATCTCTATCTTCTTGATTTGGATCTTACTTCTGATCTCGTACCGTCCAGAGCGGTCTCCTGATGGAGAAGGCAACATTGAAATCAAGCCGATTCGACCGACACGGGAGCCGTTCTCAGTCAAGCAGTACTGGGTGACGTTTGTCTGCCTCCTGACCATTGCTTTGTGGTGCATAGAGCATGAGATCGAGGACTATGTCGGCGATATGGGTATCATTGCTCTTATCCCTGTGGTAGCCTTTTTCTCAACTGGTGTTCTCAAGAAGGTGGGTTTATACGGAGATTGGGTCATATGATCCCTCATTTCATGCCTTGGTCCCCCGTTTACTGATTGCTTTGTGTCCATGTATAGGATGATTTCGAACATTTCATGTGGACCATCGTTTTCCTAGCAATGGGAGGTATTGCCCTTGGTAAAGGTGTAATGTCAAGTGGGTTACTCGAGGTGATGGATGAGCTCATTCGCGATCTCGTCGACGGTTTCAGCCTATATTCAGTTGTTTTGGTTCTATCACCGGTCGTTTTGGTCAGTATTTCTGCTCTTTCTGGGATTGTCCTCTTCCACGAGGCGGTCTTCCATGGATGCATCCATGATGCTGATATTTATCTTCCCTTTTTGCCACGTCTTTGTTGTTTCTCGATGAAGATCATCTCAACTTTCATCAGTCACACGATAGCTAGTGTTTTGCTGGTGCCAATCGCCAAAGAGGTCGGCCAGAGCCTGCCAGGCAACCATGCGAACCTGCTAATCTTCATCACTGGTCTCATTTGTTCGACCGGTATGGGGATGCCAGTGTCCGGTTTTCCGAATCAGACTGCGTGAGCCTCCTTTCCTCGCTGTTCTAGACCCAAGGTCTACGACATATTAACAATGACATTGTATAATAGCGCCACTCAAGAGAACGAAATGGGCGAATTGTATTTGACCAATATAGACTTCCTCAAAAATGGCGTCCCGTCCAGTATAATTGCGACATTGGTACTGTATCGTCTTTCTGAATCACAGGGTCGTTGTCTAACGAGCATCTTTGTGACGGTAGGTCGTATCCACCGTTGGGTTTGTGCTAATGAAGGTCATCGGGTGAGTTATGTTATGCATTTTGATTCGACCAAACGGTTAATCTTTCCTCTAGGCTCTAATACTCCGGATTTCTCCTTCAGTCACGTATAAGCATACGGGAGCCGTATTTTTGCACCCGCTCTTGACAGCCGCACAACGTCATATCCGTAGTAAAATACACCACATTGTTTCTTCATTAACTCTGATTTGAGTTCGCTTCGCCTCTGAGGGGCCACATGCCAGGACCCAGTCAGTCAGGATTTTGCGTGGTTGCCTCGTCAAGAATCGACTTTGCTTTTATGTGAAAAGAAGTCTCTCGTTGCTGTCGTTTTCTCTTGTCTCAATGACGGTCTAGCCTCGACAAGTCATCCGACATACTGTTAACATACGTGTGATTTCTTGTCGCTAGCAGCATATTCAATAGATGGCAATTGTGTGCACTTTTTAATGTCATTTCACGCGATCATCACGGTTGCCACAGCGTCGAAGTAATGTTCGTGTCAGTTGCCACCCCATTCTATGTCACAATCAATTGTTTGTCCTATGGAGGTCTTATCGAAAGGTTGCTGCTTTTTATAAAGTTATAGTATAAGAGCGATTTACTCCTCATTTTGAATGAAAAGGCAGTCTCCTTGAGCGCAATTTTGTTGTCGCCTAGGTTATTCATCTCGAATGAGAAATAGACCCTTTAATGTTATATTTCAGTTCTCCTACAGGACGGGTGCAATTTTCTTCCCAACACCAACAGACTGCAGGGTGGTTTCAAGCATGCCCACCATGTCCCGGGTACGACGTTGTCCCGAAAATATAATAACTTTTTCAAACCAAAAAACCCAAGAGCAGCCGATCATTAGACTACATACGTCTAGAAGAGGATTCTTGTGGTACACCTTCTCCAGGCGCGATGTTGAGATACTTGGATTTGGTATTTTTCCGTGATTTACTATTTAGAGTAACCAGGTTCACATAGCCGGATCGTCCCACGAAGTTATGTCGATCACGTCCGGCTTGCACCTCATGGGAAGAACCCTCCGTCAAACGCTTTGAACGCTATTAGCGATTTTGAAGCGGCGGGAAGGGGAGTTGTCGCTCTAATTCCGCGGAGAACTCTCTCTCAGAGGGTCTATCTGATCAGGCTGCGCAGCACCCCGCCAAGGGTTTCTGCATCTGACTTGTTTGATATTCAAATAGTAGGAGGAATGACCAAGCAAACGGGTGCGATAGCGATAGAGATGTGGGTATAATACAAGATCTAGATGATATGCGACAAGTTGCTAATACAAATGAAAGACAAGGAATAAGTTAAGTGCAGTGAACAAACGATGTGTATGCGCTTCGAAGATGAAGTCGTGAGATTGGAGCTGCAAGAAAGTCGAAAGAAAGAACAACTGTATTCACCACGGCCGATGAGGGTGACTCATATCACTATCGCTGTGGGCCTCGTACGAGTGCCGACGCATTGTCATCCTCTCACTGTCGGACATTCTACGATTGTCAGACTGGTTAAGCGCCGGTGGCCAGTGCTGGCCGAGGCGGTCTGCGAATCCAGGATAAGGTTTACCGCGGATGCTGCCACTATATTGTGAGGGCGGGCAGTCCTCAAATTCAGATAGTGAATTGGGAGTTGTGGGCGATGTGGGAGAAGGATTGGATGTGGAGTCGCCCTCGTGCGATGCATCTGACCTTGAACGATCAGTTTTTGACGAGTGAGGGAAACCGTAGCTTGATGGTGGGGGGCTTCGAGCTTGGTGGCCTGAGCGATCTTGATAAGACCGAGTGGTGCTGTAAGGTTGGAAGCGCGGTGACGTATCAGAAGACTTTCTGGAGACGATAACAAAGACCTCAGAACATGTTCCACACATCGAGATTAATTATCACGTACGACGAAGGAGGACGAGCTGAAAGCGAGTGTCGCCGTGGTAGAGTAGGCTCGTTACTCGAACTTCCTACCCGAGAGTAATCATCGTCGCCCATTCGTAGCCTCCGCAACACTGCAGCAGAGTCGTGGGTCATCGAGCCTCGCAAATCCTCCATTGTGGAAATGGGCGGTAGTGCGTACGTCGATTCGCTTGTGCTACTTCCGTCCAGCGGTTGTATAGGCGGTAGTTTGATGTCGTCTCTCTGGATATGTGATTCGGGAGGTGGTTCCCGTACCGACAATGAGTGAACATCGAGTGAAAGGCCAATCTTGTTCGGTGACGTTGGCTTGCGATAGGACGATGGAGGATAGTTGGTATATGAACCCTGATATCGGTGGGTCTCCATATTCGGAGTTGGACGTATGTCAGAATAATGTTGCAATGGGGAGCGATGGTGTATTTCAGAAGGCGTTCGAGGATGACCATGTGAGTGTGATCCATACGGTGAGGCCAGTGGATAGTCTATTGATCTAATGCTCGCCGGGTACGAAGAAGAGGGCGGCGGCTCTCGACTAGATGATCCATGAGGAACACCAGAGGTGGGCGTGACTACTGTCCAGCCAGTATGAGCCCGAGGCACATGCATTATGGAGTTCTGCGTGGACCTTCTGGCCCGCCGACGATTTTGTCCAGTCGGGACCACTTGGCCATATCCTGGCTGTTCGGGAGACAAACAAGTGCTTGGAAACGTAGGGCTATTATCAGAAAAACCATCAGCTTGAACTCAGCCGGGATCTGAGTCTATTGAATTAAATTCTACGCACCCAAAAAGAGGAATGAGCTCGTCACGAATGGCCCATGCGACCCTAGAAATATCACAAGGACGTCAGTTAAATTGAAGAGCTCCAACGACGGCCGAAAAGAATATCAGACCAACCTTCTAGATAACTTGAGAGCGACCTGATTGACAGAACGTGGTTAGCGCGTCCCCCCTGAGCGTGTGTGGCGCAAGTGGCAACGAGCGACAAGTGCTCACCTCATATGGCATCCATGTGCCCTGAATTTTCAGGTACCCACCTCGCACGCGACGGATGAGGGGCGCGAGATCAGGCTGTGAGTCAATCATCTTGACGATGTCGGCTGGGGTAACAATTCAACAATGAATAACCATGCTGCATGATACGAACAGTGAGTACATACCTTTGGAGTTTCCAAGAGCTGTACCGAAAATTGAGGAGGCAGACCATGGAATCAGCAACTACTAGTCCTTAGAGCGAAGATAAACGCACCTTTCCAGATTCCAGTCCACAAAATGTATCCATCATCGATGTCCATCATTATCCACTGACCATTCAAGGGATACTCGTAGACGGGGCTTATCCTTTCGTTAGCATCATGAAGTGGTGCGGACTCTGGTAATGGTGCATACATATAACCTCGAGGATCGTTTGAGGTGATGTAGCGCCCTTTTGTTACATGGTGGTTGGGGCTGGCGTACGGGCGAAAACGAGGGCTGGAGCCCGTCGGTGACGACTGGACAGTGTCCTACATGATGTTAGCTTTCATTGAGGGATAACACAATTAACAAAGGTGCGTACTTGCAGCATGCCAGTGATGAGCTAATAATCTCGAAGCGGGAACAGGAAAGGAATACTAGCACAAGTGGCAGGGTTTAAGTAGGAAACGGAGGCTGAGAGGATCTGCAGGTTTCCAAGATAGAGGGAGGGTTGCGTGGATCAGTTGATCCTTTGGAACGGAAGAATGGTCAATTCCGGGATATCTACTCGTGGCATCATGCACCAAATCTGAAGGAGAAATTGAGAGGCGCAGTTTAGATCCCTCTGACGGCATTTTCGGTCTGTCTCCGACGGCGACATTTCATCCTTCTTCTAAGGTCAAGCGAACCTAATCGGGGCGAACCACGCGTAAATATGTTAGGACCCAAGGACTTAGTGTGCGGCCACCGTCGGCAAGATTCAGAGATGGTGATGGGACCCTTACTCAAGAGGGAAACATACCCACCAGATCACCTCGATATAAAATTTCTCTTGATTCCATCCCTGTTCTGTTGTAGATGACGGCCTCCCACTAGCTTTTTGTAGTTACGGGCCCCGGGATGGACCTCGTCGACGGCCATGGCGACAGACCTTCCTGAATAATTACTTTCATCAAGGGTAACAGATTGGGACAGCTTCCACTTAAAGAAAAGTCAAGGTTGCAGGGCTCAGCGTACCGAGCGCAGTCTCGACACTCAAAAATAACACTGCCCAGAATGTTTTGTCATAGCTCCTCCGGCTGGATAGAATTGTGAATGAGTGGTTTTGACAGTGCCCCACAGGAAGGCAGTGCTCGACAACTATTTCTCAACAAATTGGAGAGCCTCACGGCGACCTCCCGGCATGGGCGAGTAGATCTGAGCAAGGCGCTCTGGGCTCTGCAACCAACAAAAAACCATTTGGGCAGATATTTGTGTTGAGATTCTGAATGGGGTTATTTCCCCAATACACTTGCAGACAATCTGTGTTGCTTCGATCATGACGAATTGGGTGATGTTCCTGAGAAGCTTTGACCTCGATCGCGAACGAAGCCGATCGAGAAGCGAACCAGCTTGTTTCCGCAGACGGGGCCCGTAAACCGTACCGAGCTCCCAGGCAGCGGCATTCCTTGACAACGAGTCGGCCCGCCTGTATCGGTACCGAAGACAGTTTACCATCAGGTGTCGCGCCCTCATGGAAATCCAGAATGTCGGATGAGGACAGGTATAGTATTGTCCTTTGTGGTCAACTTAGGTACAAAGTACGATGATGATATCTAGGTGAATGAAAAGGAGGAATAAGCCACATGAAACGAATCGTTTTCCATCATAGTTTTCATCAACCGCCGTAGCCTTGAGCAGCAAAAGCGGCCAGAGCATTCCGGGCCTCGAAACCACCAGGTCCACCAGTCGTGTAAATTACTTTGCTGACTTCGAACCCGTTGAATTGACTGGCGGCGCACACGGTGTATGCGCCCATGTTGTCAAATCCAAGCCAGTCTCCAACTCGTAGCGACTTGGGTAGCATTGTCTTTGTGCTAACGCAATCGATAGAGTCGCACGTAGGTCCCCAAACACTACTGAG
>Ga0247742_10002834_pt1 | contig 11233 bp, 9 predicted proteins | sample UWRJL208509C2_FD_180944 | JGI IMG/M metagenome (GOLD analysis project Ga0247742, IMG submission 180944) | Plant litter microbial communities from Arlington Agricultural Research Station in Wisconsin, United States - UWRJ-L208-509C-2 | ecosystem: Environmental > Terrestrial > Plant litter >... | reverse complement strand
CCCCGGAGTTGCGTGCGCTGGTGGAGGCCGACCTGTCACACTGACGTGATGGCGTAACAAACGATCTGCGCCAAGCGTTGTCATGTACAGGTGCCGGGCGCTCTGTCCGGCTGTTCACGAAGGAAATTCCATGGCTTTCACTTCCATCTCACGCGTGTTGGCAGCCTCGCTGGTGGGTGCGGCGCTGCTGTCCTCGGCGGCGCTTGCCCAGCAGCCGCAGCCGGTCCGCATTCGCGGCACCATCGAGAGCGTCGACGGCGCCCTGCTGACCATCAAGGATCGCGACGGCCAGGAGCGCAAGGTCAAGGTCACCGACAACGTCACGGTGACCGGCATCGCCAAGACCACCATGGCCGAGGTCAAGCCCGGCTCCTATATCGGCGTCACCGGCCAGCCGCAGCCCGACGGCTCCCAGAAGGCGATTGCGATTCACATTTTCCCGGAAGCCATGCGCGGCACCGGCGAGGGCTCGCGTCCCTGGGACCTGCGCCCCAACAGCAGCATGACCAACGCCACCGTCGACCAGAAGGTGGAAGCCAGCGACGGCCAGACCATCACCGTCAAGTACAAGGATGGCGAGAAGAAAGTTACGGTAACGCCGGAGACCCCGATCGTGACCTTCGTGCCGGGTGACAAGTCGGAGCTGAAGGCCGGTGCCAAGGTGATCATCATGGGCGCCAACAAGAAGGAAGACGGCAGCTTCGAAACCGCCCGCGTCAATGTCGGCCGCGACGGCATTACCCCGCCGATGTGAGCGAGGGGGCGCTTTAAGAACGCGCGCAGACTTCTTCTCCCTCCCCCCTTGCGGGGAGGGTCGGGGTGGGGGGTGGCCACAAGCGACGTCGCCCCGGAGCCCCCCACCCCCGGCCCCTCCCCGCAAGGGGGAGGGGAGTAACCTCACAACGCCAGCACGCGCTCGTCGATTTCCGCAACGGTGTTGACGCCGCACAGGCCCATGGTGACCTTCATCTCGTTGGCGATGATGTCGATCGCCTTGGCGACGCCCGCTTCGCCGCCGGCGCCGAGGCCGTGGATGTAGGCGCGGCCGATCATGCAGGACTGCGCGCCCATGGCGAGCGCGCGCACCACGTCCTGGCCGGAGCGGATGCCGCCGTCGAACATGATCTCCATCTCGGTGCTGACCGCTTCGGCGATCTCCGGCAGCAGCGCGATCGACGACTGCGCGCCGTCGAGCTGGCGGCCGCCGTGGTTCGACACCACCAAAGCCTCGGCACCGGACTTCGCCGCCTGCTGGGCGTCCTCGACGTCCAGAATGCCTTTCAGGATCAGCTTGCCCGGCCAGATGCTGCGGATCCACGCGATGTCGTTCCAGTTCAGCGTGGTGTCGAACTGCTCCTGGATCCAGCGGCCGAGTTCGGTGACGCCTTCCATGCCCTTGATGTGACCGGCGATGTTGCCGAAGGTGCGGCGCTTGCCGCGCAGCACGCCGGACACCCAGGCCGGCTTGGTGGCGAAGTCGACGAACTTCGACAGCGTCCATTCCGGCGGCACCGCCATGCCGTTCTTGATGTCCTGGTGGCGCTGCCCGATCACCTGCAGATCGACGGTCAACACCAGCGCGCTGCACTTTGCGGCGATGGCGCGCTCGATCAGCGCCTTGATGAAGCCGCGGTCCTTCATCACGTAGAGCTGAAACCAGAACGGTTTGTCGACATTCGCCGCCACGTCCTCGATCGAGCAGATCGACATGGTGGACAGCGTGTAGGGGATGCCTGCGGCCTGCGCGGCGCGGCAGGCGAGAATCTCGCCGTCGCCATGCTGCATGCCGGTAAGGCCGACCGGCGCCAGGATCAGCGGCAGTTTGGCTGGCTCGCCGAGGATGGTGGTGGAGGTGTCGCGCTTGGAGACGTCCACCAGGATGCGCTGGCGAAACTTGATGTCCTGCAGGTCGCTGACATTGGCGCGCAGCGTGTCCTCGGTATAGGAGCCGCGGTCGGCATAGTCGAAGAACGCCTTCGGCACCTTGCGCTTGTGCAACTGGCGCAGGTCTTCGATGCAGGTGATATGTTTCATGGCAATCCCGGCCCTTCTTGAATTTGCCTGTTTCGCTGTGATCTAGCATGGTTGGGCCATCAGCCAAATCATCCTTGCGGACCGGCGCCACGATTGCAGAGGACGACTCCATGCCTGACATCGAAAAGCAGTCACCGACGGCGGAAGAAATCGAGAAGCAGCAGCTCGAGGACGCCCTCGAAGAGGGGCTGGAGGAGACTTTTCCGGGCTCCGACCCGGTCAGCATCACCCAGCCGGCGCACTCTCGGGCCGACCTTCCCATCAAGCGGAAAGACTGACACAGCCCCCGCCGGCGCCGCGGCAAAGCGCCGGATCCGGCCGAATTCCTGCGCAACGTCAATAGTTTGCCCGATTCAGGTAGCCCGCTGCTCAGTAATGATTCATCATATTTTTTGAAGCCATTTTAGGGCGCCGGGCCCTATAAGACCGTCATATGCCGTTTGGGCGGGGTGTCGCGAGCGAGTCGCCGGGGTCCGATTGGATCCCAGGGCGGCGCCGCCAGGGCGACGATGGGGGTTGAGATGAGCCGCAAATATTTCGGGACCGACGGCATTCGCGGCCGCGCCAATGGCGTGATCACGCCGGAACTGGCGCTCAAGGTAGGGCAGGCCGCCGGCTTGGTGTTCCAGCGCGGCGACCATCGCCACCGCGTGGTGATCGGCAAGGACACCAGGTTGTCCGGCTACATGATCGAGAACGCCATGGTGGCGGGCTTCACCTCGGTGGGCATGGACGTGCTGCTGGTCGGCCCGATGCCGACGCCGGCGGTGGCGATGCTGACCAAGTCGATGCGCGCCGATCTGGGCGTGATGATCTCCGCGTCGCACAACCTGTTCGAGGACAACGGCATCAAGCTGTTCGGCCCGCTCGGCTTCAAGCTGTCCGACGAGGTCGAGAAGCAGATCGAGGAATTGCTCGACGACGATCTCGGCAAGAAGCTGGCGCAGAGCGCCGGCCTCGGCCGCGCCCGCCGCATCGACGGCGTGCATGACCGCTACATCGAATTCGCCAAGCGCACGCTGCCGCGCGATCTCTCGCTCGACGGCCTGCGCGTGGTCGTCGATTGCGCCCATGGCGCCGCCTACAAGGTGGTGCCGGAAGCGTTGTGGGAGCTCGGCGCGGACGTGATCTCGATCGGCGTCGAACCCGACGGTTTCAACATCAACAAGGAATGCGGCTCCACCTCGCCGGAAGCGCTGAGCCGCAAGGTGCGCGAGATGCGCGCCGATATCGGCATCGCGCTGGACGGCGACGCCGACCGCGTCATCATTGTCGACGAGCGCGGCCATGTGGTGGACGGCGACCAGTTGCTGGCGGTGATCGCGCAGAGCTGGAAGGAAGACGGCCGGCTTGCCAAGCCCGGCATCGTTTCCACCGTGATGTCCAATCTCGGCCTCGAGCGTTTCCTCAATGCGCAGGGCATCGAACTGATCCGCACCGCGGTCGGCGACCGTTACGTGCTCGAGCAGATGATGAAGAATGGCTACAATGTCGGCGGCGAGCCGTCCGGCCACATCATCATGTCGGACTACGCCACCACCGGCGACGGCTTCGTCGCCGCCCTGCAGGTGCTGGCGGTGGTGAAGAAGCACGGCCGCCCGGTGTCGGAAGTCTGCCACCTGTTCGATCCGCTGCCGCAGATCCTGAAGAACGTGCGCTACCGCAGCGGCAAGCCGCTCGATAACGACGAGGTCAAGTCGACCATCGCCGCCGGCGAGGTCAGGCTCAATGGCCACGGCCGCCTGCTGATCCGCGCGTCGGGCACCGAGCCGGTGATCCGCGTGATGGGCGAGGGCGACGACCGCAACATGGTCGAGGAAGTCGTCGACACCATCGTCTCCGCCCTCGGCCACGCCGCCGCGGCATAAGCGGGTAGGGCGCCGTTCTTTTCCCTCGCCCCGCTTGCGGGGAGAGGGTGGCTCGAAGGACCGCAGGTCATTCGAGTCGGGTGAGGGGGACTCTCAGTTTCACTCGATGGTCCCCCTCACCCGAAGCCTCGCTGGCGCGAGGCTCCGACCTCTCCCCGCAAGCGGGGAGAGGTTAGTCAGCGTACTCCGCGACGGCGTCGCATCCACTATCAGTTGCCGATCGTCGCTCTCAGATGCCGGCCATCGGATTGCCCGATGTCGCCATGCACATCCCGGCAATGTTTCATTAAGCAATCCATTGTTAGTTGCCGGTGCAGCGCGTGCCCGATGCGGCCGCTGCTATCAATACATTGTTAGTACTTGTGGCGCGCTTATGGGGCGAGCACACCCTGAAATGGGTTCCCTCACGAATTATCAACCTTAACAGTTAGGGTTAAGTGCCGCTTAAGAATTTGATGGCATCGTTCGTCCGTGAGTTTCTGAGTGTGAGGCCCTGCTAGTTGCCTCTCTGGCCAAAAGGACGAAGCCAATGCGTAGCGTTAAATTCCTTGCAGCCGCCGGAGCGGCTACCCTCCTATCTATGTCGGCCGCTTCCGCTGCCGACATGCCCTATGGCCGGCCGCTGCCGCCGCCGCCGGCTTACGCGCCCCCGCCGGTGGAAGATTCCAGCGGCTGGTATCTGCGCGGCGATATCGGTTTCAGCAGCCAGCAGGTCAAGAAGCTCGACATTGCCAACTATGCCGGCCTGTCGTCGCTGGACTCTTCCTACGGCTTCGACTCCGGCGGCATCTACGGCATCGGCGTCGGCTACCAGCTCAACAGCTGGCTGCGCATCGATGCGACCGGCCAGTATCGCGGCAGCGCCGGCTTCCACGGCCAGGACCGCGTCTCGTTCCCCAACTCCGGCCAGATCGGCTACGGCGCCGATACGTATGGCGCGCGCAAGTCGGAATGGGTGGCGATGGCCAATGCCTATGTCGATCTCGGCACCTGGTACAACGTCACGCCGTTTGTCGGCGCCGGCGTCGGTGCTGCGCGGGTGACGATCGCCAACTTCACCGACCAGGGCCTCAGCTATCTCGACCCCGCCATCGGTGGCGTCGGCGCGAGCAGCGCCTATGCGTCCACGGGATCGAAGTGGAACCTGGCCTGGGCCCTGCATGCCGGCGTTGCCTACAAGGTCGATCCGCGCATGACGGTGGAACTCGGCTACAGCTACATGAACCTCGGCGACGGCGTCACCGGGCCGCTCACCACCTTCGACGGCTTCACGCGCAACAATGCCTTCACCTTCAAGGAGATCACCTCCCACGACGTGAAGCTCGGCGTGCGCTGGCTGCTAGATTGCCCGCCGGTCTACGCGCCGCCGCCGCCGCTCGTCCGCAAGGGCTGATCGACGTCGTAACTATCTTAATGCTTGTTAACGGCGCGGGATCTTCCCGCGCCGTTTTCGTTTGTAGCGCTGCTACAGTTCGGCTTCGCACCGTCGCGCGCCGACGCATCGATCGCTCGCAAGCGAATCTTCCGATTGCATACTGAGGTTGCCGTACGTGGAGGCAGTAGCCGTTGCGTGCAAATAAATAGGTATCTGCGGGCCTTTGCTTACGATTTATCAACCTTAATCGTTAGGGTTAAGTGCCGCTTAACAGGTTTCGGCGCATCGTCCGCTCGTGGATTTCTGAGTGTGCAGATTTCTTTGAGTGCGAGGCACCTGACGGTCGCCTCTTATATAAGGACGAAGTCATTGCGTAGCATGAAATGGATACTCGCCGCTGCAGCAGCAGCTTCCCTTCTTCCGGGCGCTGCCCTCGCCAGCGACCTGTACGGTCCCGGCGCTCCGGCGCCCCAGATGCGATCGCAGTACAACGATCCCGGCGCCCAGGATCCGAGCGGCTGGTATCTGCGCGGCGATGTCGGCGCCACCATGCAGAAGGTCGATCGTCTGCACAACGTCGACTACGAATTGCGGCTCGCCCCGATTGCGCAGACCGCGATCTTCGACGCTTCCTCGCTCGTCGGCGGCGGCATCGGCTATCAGTTCAACAGCTGGCTGCGCGTCGACGTCACCGGCCAGTATCGCGGCAATGCTAACTTCAAGGGCTCCGACCGCTTCACCTACGGTCTCGGCGGCGGGGCGCAGGGTTCGGCCATCGACACCTATATCGCCAGCGTGTCGTCCTACGTGTTCATGGCCAATGCCTATGCCGATCTCGGCACCTGGTACAACATCACCCCGTTCGTCGGCGTCGGCGTCGGCACCGCGCGCAACACCGTCAAGGGCCTGATCGACAACAGCCTGGCGGATGTCTCGCCCGGTGTCATCAGCCCCGGCGTCGCTTATGCCGATCCGGCCTCGAAGTGGAATCTGGCCTGGGCGCTGCACGCCGGCATGGCCTACAAGATCGACCCCAGCCTGACCCTGGAAATGGGCTATCACTACATGAACCTGGGCGACGCCATGTCCGGGGACTCGGTGACCTTCCAGGGCGCGAACACGCACTACAATCCGATGGAGTTCAGGAAGATCACCTCGCATGACGTGACCATCGGCCTGCGCTGGAATCTCGATCCGGGTCCGGTCTACATGGCGCCGCCGCCGCCGCCGCTCGTCCGCAAGGGCTGATCGACGCAGCTACACTTTGATACTTCTGAACGGCGCGGGATCTTCCCGCGCCGTTTTGTTTGGTACGCAAGGGGGCAGAGCAACCATTGGTTAAGGTTAACAGGGGATGATCGGCGCAGTCGGATGAGTTGAGGGATTGTCGTGATGCGTAAGTTAGTGATGGCGGTGATGTTGCTCGGCGCGGCGCAGAGCGCCCAGGCGGCCGACATGCCGGACCTCCCGGTGCTGCGCGGCGGCGTGTTCCCCGACGGTCTGAGTTCGTCGCAAACCAACTGGCAGGGTTTCTATATCGGCGCGCAGGCCGGCTACGGCACCTCTGACGAGAAGTTCAGCGGCTCGAATTCGGCCATGTCGGCGGGCCTGCTCTCCAATACGCTGATCGAGAACGAGATGGGCGTGTCGCAGTGGCCGCTCAGCTTCACCAAGCAGTCCCAGCACGGCAGCGGCTACGGCGGCTTCGCCGGCTACAATTCGCAGTGGGACGACGTCGTCATCGGCCTCGAAATGAACTATCTACACGCCAAGTTCGGCGGCAGTTCCTCGGGAAGCATGGCCCGCTACAGTCTGCTGTCGGACGGCAACTATCATTCGGTGAGTTCGTCGGCCAGCAGCTCCATCGACATCAGCGACATGGCCACGTTCCGGGCGCGCGCCGGCTACGCTTTCGGCAGCTTCCTGCCGTACATGTTCGGCGGCTTCGCGCTCGGCCAGGCCGACACGGTGCGGAGCGTTTCGATCCGCGACACCGTGATCGCCGGCCCGTCGTCGACCACGCCGGCCAGCCTGCTGGGCGCTCGCACGCCGCTGACCCAGACGCAGGGGCAGTACAGCCGCCTGATCTACGGCTACTCCGCGGGTCTCGGCGTCGATATCAACATCGTCGGCGGCCTGTTCCTGCGCGGCGAGTGGGAATATCTGCGCTTCACGTCGGCGGTGGATACTTCGATCAACACCGTGCGGGCCGGCATCGGCTACAAATTCTGATCGGCCGCGGCCGCCGCGGCGTTCGATCCTGTTGACATGCTATAGTTCAACTGCTGCTCTGCCGTTCTCAGCGGGGGCGCAGCGGCAATGCAGATCTATGGCGACAGCAATTCCGGCAATTGCTTGAAGGTGAAGTGGGTCTGCGACCGTCTCTCGCTGCCCTATGACTGGACCGAGATCGATACGCAGAAGGGCGAGGCCCGGACGCCGGAATTCCTCGCGCTCAACGGCGCGGGGCAGGTGCCCACTGTGGTGCTCGACGACGGCCGGCCGCTGGCGCAGTCCAATGCCATCATCCGCTATCTCGCCCGCGGCAGCGACCTGATCCCCGCTGACGCCTATGACGCCGCGAAGATGGATGAATGGCTGTTCTGGGAACAGTACAGCCACGAGCCCTATGTCGCCGTATGCCGCTTCCAGATGGTCTATCTCGGCAAGCCGATCTCCGACCTCGATCCCGAAAAGGTCAAGCGCGGCTATTTCGCGCTGGCCCGCATGGAGCAGCAGCTCGCCACCTCCCGCTTCCTGGTCGGCGACGCGGTCTCGCTCGCCGATGTCTCGCTGCTCGCCTATACCCGCGTCGCCCACGAGGGCGGCTTCCATCTCGACGGCTACGAGTCGATCCGGCGCTGGATTGCCGAGGCGGAGCAGGCGCTCGGCGTCGTCTGAGCGAACGGGCAGGGCCGTCATCGCCGCATCAATCACCCGTGATAGTTGCGATCCCGCTTGACGGTTTTCCCCGATTCCCATATTCACGCCAGCGGGCCACCTCCCCCCAACGGGAGGCTTGCTATCTGGAAGGATAGATAAAATGACCGCTACCAGACCGACCGCGCGCCCCAACGTGCCGCATTTTTCCTCCGGCCCGTGCGCCAAGCGCCCCGGATGGACCCCCGAAAAACTCAACGATGCCACGCTCGGCCGTTCGCACCGCGCCAAGGTCGGCAAGGCCAAGCTCAAGCTCGCCATCGAACTGACCCGCGAAGTGCTGGAAGTGCCGGCTGGCTACCGCATCGGTATCGTGCCGGCGTCGGACACCGGCGCCGTGGAAATGGCGCTGTGGTCGCTGCTCGGGCCGCGTCCGGTCACCACCATTGCCTGGGAATCCTTCGGCGAAGGCTGGGTCAGCGACATCGTCAAGGAGCTCAAGCTCAAGGACGTCACCAAGCTGAAGGCGGCTTACGGCGAACTGCCGGATCTCTCCAAGGTCGATCCGAACTCCGATATCGTCTTCACCTGGAACGGCACCACTTCCGGCGTGCGCGTGCCCAATGCCGACTGGATCGCGGCCGACCGCGAAGGCCTGACCATCTGCGACGCCACATCCGCGGCGTTCGCGCAGAAGCTGGACTGGGCGAAGCTCGATGTGGTCACCTTCTCCTGGCAGAAGGCACTGGGCGGCGAAGCCGCGCACGGCATGCTGGTGTTGTCGCCGCGCGCCGTCGCGCGTCTGGAGAGCTACACGCCCTCCTGGCCGCTGCCAAAGATCTTCCGCATGACCAAGGGCGGCAAGCTCAACGAAGGCATTTTTGAAGGCGAGACCATCAACACGCCGTCGATGCTGTGCGTCGAGGACTATCTCGACGCACTCGGCTGGGCCAAGTCGGTCGGCGGCCTCAATGCGCTGGTCGCGCGCGCCGACGCCAACACCAAGGTGCTGGCCGACTGGAAGGCGCGCACGCCGTGGGTGGACTTTCTGGCGGTGGATCCGTCGATCCGCTCCAACACCTCGGTGTGCATGAAGGTGATCGATCCCGCCATCACCGCTCTGTCGGCCGACGCCCAGGCCGACTTCGCCAAGAAGCTGGTAGCTTTGGTGGAGAAGGAAGGCGCCGGTTACGACTTCGCGCACTACCGCGACGCCCCGGCTGGTTTGCGCATCTGGTGCGGCGCCACCGTGGAAGCCTCCGACGTCGAGATCCTGACGCAGTGGATCGACTGGGCGTTCGCCGAGATGAAGACCAGCCTCGCCAAGGCGGCGTAAGCGCAGTTTCTCTCTTACCTCCCCTCTCCCCCAGCGGAGCGTAGCTCCGCGCAGTGGGAGAGGGTGCCTAGGCGGCCTTCGGCCGCCGTTCTCAAAATAGGACGCCGATGCGAAGCATCGGCTACCGCAAAGCGAAGGCGGGAGAAGGCTCTTCACGCAGACGCCCCCTCTCCCGTCTCGAACGCTTCGCGTTCGATCCACCCTCTCCCACCTTCGCGAAGCTTTGCTTCGCGCGGGGGAGAGGGGAAGAAGGCACCCCCCATTTCATTTCGGAGCCCCATCATGCCCGCCCCCAAAGTGCTCATCTCCGACGCCCTGTCCCCCGCCGCCGTGCAGATATTCAAGGATCGCGGCATCGACGTCGACTTCCAGCCGACGCTTGGCAAGGACAAGGACAAACTTCTCGAAATCATCGGCAACTATGACGGCCTCGCCATCCGCTCGGCGACCAAGGCCACCGCCAAGATCATTGCGCAGGCGACGCGGCTGAAAGTGATCGGCCGCGCCGGCATTGGCGTCGACAATGTGGAAATCCCCGCGGCGACGGCGAAGGGCATCATCGTGATGAACACGCCGTTCGGCAATTCCATCACCACCGCCGAACACGCTATCACCTTGATGCTGGCGCTGGCCCGCGAGATCCCGCAGGCGGACGCCTCCACCCAGGCCGGCAAGTGGGAGAAGAACCGCTTCATGGGCGTCGAGATCACCGCCAAGACGCTCGGCGTGATCGGCTGCGGCAATATCGGCGCCATCGTCTGTGATCGCGGCCTCGGCCTGCGCATGAAGGTGATTGCCTTCGATCCGTTCCTGTCGCCGGAGCGCGCCAAGGATATCGGCGTCGAGAAGGTCGAGCTCGACGAATTGTTCAAGCGCGCCGATTTCATCACTTTGCACACCCCGCTCACCGACAAGACCAGGAACATCATCGACGCCTCGGCGATCGCGAAGATGAAGGCCGGCGTGCGCATCATCAATTGCGCCCGCGGCGGCCTGGTCGACGAACAGGCGCTGGTCGATGCGTTGAATTCGAAGCATGTGGCCGGTGCCGCCTTCGACGTTTTCGTCGAGGAGCCCGCCATCTCGAACGTGCTGTTCGGCCACCCCAACGTGATCTGCACGCCGCATCTCGGCGCCTCCACAACCGAAGCGCAGGAGAACGTGGCGCTGCAGGTCGCCGAGCAGATGTCGGACTATCTGTTGACCGGCGCGATTTCCAACGCCGTCAACTTCCCCTCGATCACCGCGGAAGAAGCGCCGAAGCTGAAGCCGTTCATCGAGCTGGCGGAAAAGCTCGGCTCGTTCGCCGGCCAGCTCACCGATAGCGGCATCGTCAAGGTGACCATCACCTATGAGGGCCATGTCGCCGAGATGAAGATCAAGGCGCTGACCTCCGCGGCGCTCACCGGGCTGCTGCGCCCGATGCTCGGCGACGTCAACGTGGTCTCCGCGCCTGTCGTTGCCAAGGAGCGCGGCATGGTGGTGGACGAGGTGGTTCGCGCCGCCCAGAGCGATTACGAGAGCCTGATCACGGTGACGGTGGCCACCGAGACCCAGGAGCGCTCGGTGTCCGGCACGGTCTATGCCGATGGCCAGCCGCGGCTGGTCGACATCAAGGGCATCCGCGTCGATGCCGAATTTGGCAAGTCGATGATCTACGTCACCAACGAGGACAAGCCGGGCTTCATCGGCAAGTTCGCGAGCCTGCTGGGCGATGCGAAGATCAACATCGCCACCTTC
>Ga0247742_10002833_pt1 | contig 11234 bp, 9 predicted proteins | sample UWRJL208509C2_FD_180944 | JGI IMG/M metagenome (GOLD analysis project Ga0247742, IMG submission 180944) | Plant litter microbial communities from Arlington Agricultural Research Station in Wisconsin, United States - UWRJ-L208-509C-2 | ecosystem: Environmental > Terrestrial > Plant litter >... | reverse complement strand
CGATACGTTGGGAACCAGACATTGTCATGAAGTGCGGATTGCCAACTTCCAGCCACATGAAAAACCGTAAGCCTACTCAATATCCTCACAATTCAGCAGTGAATCTGCTCCATACGCCCACCATTGGGTACGCCAGGGTGTACCTCAGAGCGAATCTCCAAACGATAGGGTTCGCAGCCCAATGGCGGCTGAAGTGGGTGGCCGGACCGCGATTTTCTCCTCGCTCTTCCGATTCAAATCCAACATGTTAACACCATACCAATACGACCACCAAACCCAGTCGTGTGTCTCCCAATTCAGGTTCAAGTGAGAACTTTTGGAGTAGACCTACTGTTTTGCATGCAGCTGTCATGTTATCGGGTCTAGTTTGCCGTTGGCGGGACGCGACGATGCGCCGTCAACCATATTGGGCCGACCGTTGTTTGGTTCAGCCAAAGCGTGTCTGATTCGTGTCTTTCCTTCGCTCCTCAATGACGCATCTTTTTTTCCCCTCTTTATGGCTTCAAGAGCTTGAATCTCATATCTCAGGCCCGACCTGGCTCATGGGTCCTCCGGCCGTTTTCACTCGTAAACGCCAGTGTATGTGCGGTGCCCTCAAACCGAACCGAGCCCACACCTCTCGTTGGATTGCTATGGGAATATTGCTCTGCTGGGCTATAGGGAACCTGTAGAACGAGGTGATTTGAAAAGCAAAAACTGTACGTTTCATATGATCTCCTCTGCGAGACATGGTGCAGTTTTTTGGACCTGCTCTAGAGACATCATTAGGATGTATGGATTTCATTCAATCTCCGGACGGCCTTGGTCGTCGGATTGGCTCAACCTTGGTAAGCTCGGCCCATTCTGCCGTTCTCCGTACCCACTATTCTAATCCTCAGCATACTTTAGTTAAATTATCCGCTTACACTTTTGCCTCTACTTGCTCAAAACCCGTTTCTTGCTCTTAAATGCGTTGAACACCTTTGTGTCACTCATTGTCTCAAATATACTGAACGTGGCTGTGGACTCAAGAGGGAGTTCGTGACGCAAGAACATGAACGACAAGCAAACCTCGTCTACCCATCCACGTTGATGATGACTCCTTCTTTCTAGGGCCACCCATGCCCACTGCCACCTAGATATTCGCTCTCGTGAGTCTTCCTGCCGCTTCCATTGACTCCGTAAGTTCTGCTCACTAATTCGAATCTAAGACAGGACCTACTCCCTCCGAAGATCTTCTCTCGTCATACCCATTCATTTGCATATACGAATGGTTTCTATGGTCACTCAAGATATTGCGTATAATTGAAGCTCGGATCAGAGATTCCTCATAGGACACTGTCACTCACGTACGTTTCCCCCCTTTCTACAACTATGTCTTGTCAAATAGAACTAACCGAACCTTCCTTCACCAGTCGTCAAGCGCAGACGTTAACTGCAGATCTGGAACCAAACCCTGGGTCCTATTTCTTCGAATCATCACTACGTCAACAACGTCTTCCTGCCCTTTCTCCTGTCACCGTACCAATATTTACATGTACTCCCATCGATTAGCTCTGCAATCTCATTCAACCTCGTCAGGTAGTGTGACTTGGGACCTAAGGTGCTGATCCCACAGCGGACTGGTATCCAACAAGCCGCGCTTTAGCTCTCGAAGCACTACGAGCTGGATGATATATGGTAGGGCCTCTTCGCCGCGTTCGGCGGGCAATGCAAGATCAATTACCAGGGTTCAACGTCTAGATCCCGAGTCGACATCTTGGCTATTCCTCGGCATAGGTCGGTTCCATCCTTTCGTCCATGGTATTCTGATTTTTTTTTGATGCATTCTTTCACAGGATGTATTCTCTCTGCTGGAAACAGTTCTCCAGCTGTCCACTCCTAAATCGTCCAACACATTTTTATCAAAGCAGTCAGAACCAATTTCATATATTGCTCCGTTGCGGATCACCTGGGGAGGTAATGACTTGGCGTGATATTATTGTGCTAATGAACGCCACCAGAGCCAAGATTATCATTTAGGCCCAGGACCCTGCTCGCGGAGTCGTGGACAAGGGTCAGGAGAGTTGAGGAACAAAAAGGCCCGCAAAATATGAATATACCTTCCAGTCGCCCTCATTTACGCCCTTGTAGTCTGCTAGCAGCACTATCGACGATCCTCCGCCTCAATCTCTCGTGTGCTCACTGCTGAAGGGAAATGGAGGCGTTGGTAGAGATTTCCTCTGATGAACTGGCCGACATTGCTTATGATCTGTATGTCTCCCGCTACAACCGTATCGATCAGCCGCGATAACCTTGTTTTCGTGTTTCACAGGACGGCGGCGAAAATGTTCTCTTTGGCATCTTGCGGTACGTCTCATACCGAATCGATTATAATTCCTCCATCAGGCTAACGGCATACTCGAAAGTCATGCTTTTCTACGACATAGCGATCACATTCGGACAGGAGGTGGAGGTTATATGGGCGCGGAAGTTCTCTATGGTTAGCTTGCTGTGGTTTCTGGTGCGTCGCTTTCATGAGGATAGTTTGCCTGTCAATTACGACCTTTGCGTTGATTCTTAGAACCGGTACCTCTCCCCCCTCGGTTATATCGTCATTATCGTCTGTGAGTACCGCATGAAATGGACCTTGCGATGTATCTCAGCAACTATTTATAGCATTTCATGATCCCTCCTGGACGAAAGCAACTTGCGAGCACTATGTGCTATTTCCAGAGGCTTTGAAGGTAGTCACGTCGTTTGTGATTGGAGGCAACCGTTAGACAGCTATTTGTCAAACCAAGCTGAACGAAAGTACAGTCATCTTTATTCTACGTCTCTATGCCATCTACTCCCGGTCATCTCTCATTGCCGCCTTCGGTGCAGCACTTCTAGTCGCTGAACTCGCTGTCAAGATTGTAGGCTATTTAGCACATGCGGAATAATTGTGCATTGACTTCTGTTCTAGTATGCCTTCACCGACGGCACCAGCCTTCGCTTACCTGCAGGTGAGGGTGTTATTGGTCAGTGATTTAGGCGTTCGCTGACCGTGATGTATTTTCAGGTCTCGTTGGGTGTATCCTAGTCGGAAGGAATCATAGGTTTGTGCTTTTACTTTCTTTGCTGTTTCGTTCTCACGATCTTCTTTAGACGATTCGTCTACACCTGGATCGCTGAACTTGTCTTCGGTGAGTTTAGATTCACGCTGATCGATTGTCACGATTTACTGACTCTCGTATGCACAATTTCGCAGACTCTGCAATCTTTTTTATGACTCTTCACCGTGTCGTTGTGTACAACCACCAATTGAAAGGTGGAACTCGGAACCTCGTTCGTCTTATTCTACGTGACGGTAATTTGTGGACGTCCCAAGTGTTTTCCATAGCTGATGATTGTGAACCTAGGTGTCATTTACTTTGCCGTCATTTTTGCAGCCAATGTGGCCACCACGGTGATTTTCCTAGTATGTCCTTTCCATATTATCTGCTTCATCCTGATATTCAATATCCGAAGGTTGCTCCCGTATGTCCTCCCAACCTGTTCAGGGCTCGAGGATTTAACGAGTCTCTGGGGATCCATTTAGGATAATCTAAAAGCTATTACCGCAAGTTTTAGCACTCTGTAAGTACTGACAGACCGGATTGTGTAGACAACTGAACGACATATATTTATTCCCAGAATAACAAGCTTGATGACTTCAAGGCTAATTCTGAACCTCCGAAACGCATGTGCAAACGTAACCACCGTCGAAATTCATGTATCTACATGTATGCATGCTGTTCAGTTCATTAACTGTCTCTCTAATTTTCCCTCTGAATTTAGGTAAACAAGAGGATATCTTCCCAGCGTCTGGAGCGAACCATCATGAGCTGGTGATCCGAAGTCATTAAAGGAACTATGGTGAGATGCGAAGTCTTTATTGACTTTGCCGCGTTATCTTGCAATATTGTGGTCAAAATCTACCAGTTCACCGTGGATGCCCTACCTTTCCTTCTGCATGTGCTCTTGCGCTTGGGAGGCCGGTATTTTTTTACGTTAAACCATGTATTATAATATTAAGTTTGCCTTGAGATTAGTCGATTAATTACAGAAGGGTATGTTTCCGCAGTCTCCACGAATAAATATCCGCTGGACGTTTTCGCTTGTACGCAATTTTATTTTTTTGCAGCTTTTCCGGCTCGTAGGAAGGTTTGATTTCTATGGCCTTGTAATTTGCATAAGCAAAACCCAGTTCGAGGCAGCTTCAGGGATAACCTTCGTAGAGTGGTTATAAAATTGGTGCTATGACTAAATTTTCAGTTGTTTTACGACTGCAAAGTAGTTTTCTTAGTAACATTTGGTACTGAGGCGCTCGAGATCATGAGCTTGGCAACGCGTATTCGAGTATAATTTTAGCGCTGGTGATGTGGCTGTGCAGCGTGCGATTGAGAGACACGACTTGGAGTGCCCCACTAGGTTGATACTGAGTACAGGCTCAGTGATTTGGCCTAGAAACTGTTTTAAAACTTAAAATACATCTTAAAGAAACTATGTATATGCTTATTACTGAAAATTATCTTGAGGAAGTTGGATTTTATCGATAGCGAGCTCGGCAGCTCCAGACTCCAGTGGAAAAGCGGGAGAACTGAATTTTGCACAACATGAAATATCGATACGGCTCTAAAAAATAATTGATTACACTACCCTCGTCTGGGTACATATAATATATAATTGAAACTCGTATAGCCCCCGTCGTCTTCTACAACCACCACAGAATAATTAAGCCGGGCACCTCTGCACCTCTCAAACTCGGACATTTCATTACAACACCGCAACCTTTAGGTCATATATACTTACCAAGCACTCAAGGAAGATATACGGTCTAGGATAAACGCCAAATAGGAAAACGAACTGTCCTGGTTTTCAAAGGACCCAACAACTACGGGACGAAAATTGCCTTTCCATAACCACATTATTTGGGAAACTGGGGGCTGTTATTGGATGCCGCGATAGATGTAAGTTGAAGTGTTGAGTGAAAAGTCTGGGACCGCATAAAAGACCAGCCAATGTCTATGACAAAGCGAGAGCAGAGTTCATTCCGTCGTCATCATCGACGTTATGACCTGCTCCCAAACTGTACTGTATGCCAGTGCGGTCCAGATCGAAAATGGCATACTACGCCTAATGGATGATAATAAACTAGGGAATCCAAAGTAAAATGCACAAGATGCGAATAACTTCAAAGTAGTGTAGAACGACCTAATGGTCTGAGAATCGATTGAAAGATTCTCGGTGTGTGTGTTGTGCGAAGGGCGGTGCGAGTATCTCAGCGGTCGTCTGAGGTAGGTACTGAAAGAAATCCGTGGAACGGTAGGGACCGAAGGTTGAGGTGTGGGTTGTGAACTGGGATGCTCTTCGTGAGCCGTGAACTGAGGGTGCGTGAAATGAACGTGGGCGTGCGTGAACTAGGGTTGCTTCAAGTTCTTGTGAGCGTGAACAGAGCGTCGTGAACGTGTATTGGGGTGCTTCTCATGAGCGGAACTTACTAAACTTGACGACTGGCGGACTAAACAAAACGGCGACGACTGGGGGCGAACTGAACGTAACTGGGCGGCGACAGTTATATCGTACCCGCCGTCTGGCCATCTATAAGGCTTGATTAAGGACGCCTCTTCAGACCTATGTCGTCATTTCTCGTTCAATGGCTCACTCTCATTTGATGGGTCAGTGTTTCTATACCGACTGATCTGCTCTCAGGCACAACCCAAGAACATTGTTTTGATTCAGATCTTGCATGTGTCCCCCTTCTTCTTACTTTTGACACTCACGTAAAATTAGAACCCGGGTGAGGCGGTCGACGCCTGAAGGTTGTATCACCACAAGCAGTGCATCATCAACCATCCTTCATTTCTTAATTAACACCTCCAAGCAGTTCCCGTATCTAAAAATCCAAACTACATACATCCAATCATTGCACAGGTTCGCTTTAGCTTCTTTTCCATACAAATTTCCGCGCAGTATCATAGTCCTGTTCATTTGATCAACAGTGATCTTCCAAGACTCGGTGCGGAGGATGTTGACCAATCCTTTCGGCAAATTTATTCCGGCATTTTATTTTTCCGAGCCTCAAGGCATCGATGCACAGCATGGTATTCTGTTTCTCGCCCTTAGTTCAATGCTTATGTTCTCACACTCCTCCATGGCTGCTACAACACTTAGTCAGGTCTCGTTCTTGGGCGCTGGATGGCACACATTCCATGATACTCTCGCCCGAAACGATTCAACCATCGCCGGCCTGTGTACTGTCGCTCCTGCTGCGATAAGATTCCACTGCCTTCACTTGATCCTCCACACAATCTCTTAAACTATAAATTTACGCAGCATCAGCTTGGGCGCAGAAATGCATATCTGCCATTTCCCACCTCTCAGTTTGCCCACTTCTTTGGGTCCTATTAGTATTATTGCTTCAGGGGTGATTCGGGTAGGAATAGAACACGCCAAGGTCCTTCGAGTTCCAAAACGATACGCGTAGTGTCAGGCGCCGTGTGGCGACGTCAGTATAATTACAACGATCTCATTTAAGAGAGCGCCCTGGAAGCCTTGGATTTTACTGCTCACTTGCCTCCTTGTTTCCTCTCGTTTCGCTAAAGAAATATGACACTAAGCGCCCAGGAGGCGCTGTGAGTACCTTCCACTTTTCTTCATTCTTGAACTTAGAGCTGATAATCGTGTTCAATAGAATCATTAAGTCTTCCATCCAATACGCCAGCCTCGGTGGGCTACCCCTTTGACTCTTAGGCAAGCGGCGCAACCTGACAACTAACTGAAAGCTCTACTCTACTACGACTACAGCCTCACATGGACGCGTGAGGTCAAGTACTTCTGGAGGAAGAGATTTACATTTTCAACTGCGCTCTACATTGCGTGTAGATACGCGTTGGTGGCGAACATCATATACACCCTCGCGATTAATAACATGCTCAAAACTCTAAGGGTGAGTAACTTCATCAGCTTTGCGAAAATCAGTTCCTGAAAGCTTTCGGGTGTTATAGTAGATCTTCAGCCATTCTGCAATTTTCTGTTCATGACTTACACTTGTGAAAACAGCTGCGACGCAGGGTACCAATTATGTTCAGCCTTGAGCATCATTGGAAGAGCGGCCGTCCTTAGTGAGTTATCGTGTCTTTCATCGACCAAAATTGAACCCACCTCAATGCTCATTTTACAAAGCTGTATGGGGTGCAAGAACCTATGCAGTGTTTAGCAGAAACAAGTGGGTTTTGGCTCTTTTCGGATCGTTGGGGTTCACAGTATTCATACTGGGGGCGGCAAGTCGTCAAATTAACCAGCTTGAACGCATTTACTGATGTGGCCGCCTAAATTTCAATAGTTGCACACCCCGAACGTAGTCTGCAGCGGAAGTAAAGGCGACAAAATGCAAGTGTGACTGTTCCTTGTCAAATCCTTTACGCGTGGTGACGAAGGACAACTTGTGATCATTTAAATTTAGCGGTACCTCTTTCATCGTGCATATATTTTTGTTAGACGATCTGACATTTGACCTCCAGTTACCGATCTTCTCGCTATATTCACTGTCGTTTATGAAGTAATCTCCGCTTTCTTTACCACTCTAAGGAGTTATCAAGCACTCCGAGTGGGCGCAACCGGCGGGGTGCACACGCAGAAGAAGGGATTGACTTATCTAGTTCTTGAGCAAGGTACGTGATGTTTAACCTCTCGAAATGAGGATGAGTGGTGCTGACAGACTCCAGGGCTCCTATATTTCTTGTAACCTTCCTCAAATCTACCTTTGGCCCTTAAGACTAATTTTTGGTAGCTTCGTAACTACGTTTTCGATCACAGCTCTCATTCTGCAAGTGGTGAGCAGAACACATTTATATAAAGCGAGACCATGGAGTTAATGATAAACATTGAACCTTGATTTAGGCTGCTTCGGTAAGCGCATGGCCACTGATCTTCTCTGCGGTCACTTAACGTCCAACTCAACTATAGCCAAGGTCACTCATGGCAAAACTCGTCAACGCGTTAAGTCTTCCGTGTGTACCATTATCCCTTCGCAATTTACATTCAATAGCACTGAATAAAGAACCCTCACAGTGTTTCTGGAATGATAACTGCTCGATTTCTTCTGCACCTCCGCGAATGGGAAGACCAGTCCACGAATATGGGTGAAATCTCCTATGGAGGGACAGGGAGTGTGATGAATTTCAAGAAAAACACTGTTCGTGATGAGAGCGACTTCGACCACAGTCGTGGTTGCATGATTCACGATGAGTTTGGAAATGACCCAGTATTGGAGGCGAGGATGGGGTACGGGATCAATGTAAACGTGGCTGTGGGTATAAGCGAGGTTGGGAACCGGAGCACAAGAGTTGGCGGTCATGAAAGGGAGTTATGTGCAGCATCATCTAGTAACTCAATGCAAGGTCGACAGCATGAACCCGAGGCCTGAGTCGCCGGGCCTGGAGACCAGGGACTTCAGTTATACATATTTATACCTATTTAAATTGTACAGTACTTTTCTGTACTTATTTTCATTTACTATCACACTGTATTTATGTTATATAAAGTACAATTGACGAACCTGTGAGGAAGAAACATTGACTACTTCCTGCCCTTGAAGCCAGTAATACCGAACATAGCCTCACAGCGAAATACTCGAAGTGATATCTACGCGAACGGGAGGACATATGGGAATCGAGTGATCTGATAGCGAGTCTTCGAATTCCTAAATATGTGACCAGAAATATAATTGTCTTTCTAACATACTGATCCTTCGCACAAATCAAGCTTAAGCAGTAATATCTAGACTATTTAAACAGCTTTAGACGTTCATCTAATTCTGAGCCATAAATGAGACAAATATATGGGTGTCATTTTCCAGATGCGCATGAAGTTCCATGTGATCTATGTCTACACATCACGACTAAATCCGCGATTCACCCCATTCTGGATCAGTGTTAACCGTCGACTCGGACCGTATAAATATCTCTAAGTGATGCCCATGGCCAGCAGGCCTTGTTATGTCCACTTCATCTTCGTTACCGTCGACGGCGGTCGTGAAGGTGTCAATACAACTGGTGGAAACCTCCCGTCCAGGTGTTTCTCCTTTATCGAGCTTCATTATCGTTGACTGGGGACGAGCATATACGGTGACACAGTCGCTCTGAAAATGCGAGTTGCTCCTGCCTCCATGCGCCGTAAGCGTAACACGATATAAGAAGGTGCCGATAATGAGGGCGTTGCATGCTAGCAGTCCTGTAGCTGCCTAGAAAGAGGATATGGTGATCCATGAATTCAAGAGATAATGTGGGCGAAGTCAAGAACGTAGACGCACGTTAATATGACCCATTCCATGTACGATGATAACCCTAGCAATATTATGCTCGAACGGACCGATTAAGAAGATAATGAGCAAGATTGTCGTGCACAACGTAAGGAGAATGGTTGAAAATCCGGCAATAACAACGCATTTGTGTCTCATAGGAAGCTTGACACTCCAAAGGCAATAAACTGGAAGGGCCACGAGAATTATGTCGGTTAAAAGATCGACTGTTGTATTGGGAGCGCAGGACAAAGGTGCAAAATACAACGTCAGGTCTGCACAAGTCGGATTGGGAACAAGATCTCACCTGATAACGAGATAGCAATTCCCAAACGAGGTGGTGCGTGTGTCGGACGGATGCAAAGCGAAGGAATTACTGGCGATTGACCACGGATAATCGGCGCAGGTGCACATCCAAAGGTGACGGCCAGGAGCGTACATATACCCATCATAGCAAGGGCTACGATAAATACGACGGCGAGTCTACGGGTGAAAAATAATGCAGGAAACGCTTGGACTAGTGTCAGAGCGAGGCTTGTTCTGCATAGCCTGACGAAAGAAAATAAATGAGACGAATTGTTAGCGAATGAATGAGTTTCGACGCGCTGAGTCGACGACGCACCAGACAATCGATAGCATTGGAAATTGTCGGTACCAGAAGGTGGCTTGTTCGATAAGATTCGGGGGTGTTACACCGACGAAGTATGTAGCTGCCGTACACCAACGAAGGTAAGATAAGGGTTTAAACTTCTTGTCAGGGTGATAACACCCACAGATCGGGATAAAAAAGAGAGTCGCGAGAAAGAATAAGTCTATCGAGGTGGCGAGAAATGCCAGGAGATCGTCCCACCAAAGCCGTTGTATCTTGTACCGAATACCAAAGCGACCAGCCGACGAGCTTATGGCGAGACAGTGCATGAAGATCTTCCCAGCTGAAAGGGCACGTCAATTGGTGAGATGGCCTTCACGAAGAATTGAGATATAGACTCACCTTGCCATGCAGACTCGGACTGAGGCGGGAATACTGCCATTCTCTACTTGAGAGCTAGCGTCTGTGATAGTTGTAGTTGAGCTCCAAGCTGAATTGAAGCCAGAAACTACGTGGTCGGAAATGAGACATGGGCCAGACCAATTTTTTTTTACAGAATAGGGGGGCGGACACAGTCCGGTTCAGCGGAGATCGCTAGGTACGTGTATGAGTCCAGGAAGGTTCATCACTGCATTGCCGCCTTCCATGATAAAGGACAAACGCGCGTCGCCGCCGTCGCGGACCTGGTTTATTTGGCTCAAGTTTGGCTCATTGGCGGCCCGGCTAATTGCCTGGTTTGCTTCTGCTCTATCACGGTGCGACGAAGGAGTTAAGGGTTAGAGTGCCGTCTTTGTACGCGAAGACAGTCAGCTTATGTAATTAAGCTCCTCTTTCTTCTCGACTGTCTACACGCGCCAACGAGGCTCGCCGATACGCAGGCAGCCTCGGTTTTTCTTTCTTTTACCCCACCCACCACGCCCAGTGAAAAACCAACCAGCACCACTGCAAGAAACCTTAGTTGGGCAGTACAGTTTGCCGTCGTGCTGGCGGAAAACACTGAATAGAACGCAATGGGCATTTCCGAGGGGTTTTTAACGACCCACCCGCCCATCGCAGCTCATTCTGTTTTCCCCACATAGGATCCCCTGCCCAGACGAAAAGCCTTCGGCTTTTACCCACACAAGCACTCATTCATCACCACGCACGTCTCATATTCACATACGTAGTGTCGCCACCTAGGACACCCTTGTACGCTACCTAATTGCCTAATCAGACGGACAAGCATAATACAAAGATTCTGCTCTATCACGGTGCGACGAAGGAGTTAAGGGTTAGAGTGCCGTCTTTGTACGCGAAGACAGTCAGCTTATGTAATTAAGCTCCTCTTTCTTCTCGACTGTCTACACGCGCCAACGAGGCTCG
>Ga0247742_10002832_pt1 | contig 11235 bp, 8 predicted proteins | sample UWRJL208509C2_FD_180944 | JGI IMG/M metagenome (GOLD analysis project Ga0247742, IMG submission 180944) | Plant litter microbial communities from Arlington Agricultural Research Station in Wisconsin, United States - UWRJ-L208-509C-2 | ecosystem: Environmental > Terrestrial > Plant litter >... | reverse complement strand
CCGAACCCACCGCTTTTTCCGCCGCGTCGAGATCGCCGGCGACGAACACCAGCGCCGCGCCGCCGCGCTCCGGTCCGCCTTCCAGCGACACGCCGGGAAACTGCTTGGTCAGCCCATCCCGGGTGACGAACACGAAGTCCGCGCGGTCCGAACCGGAGGGCACCGTGAACGCGCCGTCGGCCTCAGCCCGCACGTCGCCGTCGATCATCTTGGCCAGATGCTGCGCATCCTTATCCGGCTGCGGCGACACGATGATCACGCGCTTCAGGCGCGTGGCCGTGTTGGCATGCTGCTGCAATTCCGGAATCCACACCGTCTCGCGCGTCTTGTGCTGGCAGGCGAAAATGCGGAGGCCGCCGGGGGCTTCCTCGACCGGCCACTGGAATACGCGAAATTTCGCCGCGCTCTCGCTGCCGTCCGGCATGGTGACCGGGCGCTCGAAATCGGTCGGGCCGAGCGGCGCATAGCCGCGCGCGCGGATCTCCTCGGCGCCGGCGGTGGAATCGATGGCGGTGAACGCGATGCGCTCGATGCCCTGGCCGCGCGTGGCGATGAAATCGCGCATCGGCGCGTTGTGTTCGGTCTCGGCGATCACGCCGAGCAGCTCCACATAATCCGGCCCGAGCATGATGGTGTAATTGCCCGATCCCATCTTGGCGCTGTGGGTGCCGCGCGGCGAGATGGTGAAGCCGAGCTTCTTCCAGCCCGCGGCGGCCGCATCCAGATCCTTGACCGCGACCACGGCATGATCGATTCCGACGATGTTTTTCAGCTTCACTTGGTCTCTGCCTTGCAATGGATCTGCTTGATAAACTAGGCGGATCGCGCCAATGCTGCAAGCTGGCCGCTGTGCTGCGCGCGGCGATGCTGCCTGTGATGGAAGACGTAAAGATGGATAACGAACAAGTCCGCTGGCCGAATTCGCTGTGGGCCGCCGCCACGCCCGATGGCCCCGAACTGCCTTCTCTCGTGGGCAACGTCGAAGCCGATGTGGTCATTATCGGCGGCGGCTTTACCGGACTTTCCACCGCGCTGCATCTGCGTGAGGCCGGCATCGATATCGCGGTGGTCGAGGCGATGGAGCCGGGCTGGGGCGCCTCGGGTCGCAACAACGGCCAGGTGATCCCGACGCTGTCGCGGCCGGATCCGGACGACATCGTCAGGAAGCATGGCGCGGCCGGCGAGCGCTTCGTTGCGCTGCTGCGCGACAGCGCGTCGACGCTGTTCGACCTGGTGCGGCGCTACCAGATAGCCGCGGAAGCCGAGCAATCCGGCTGGGTGCAGCCGGTGCATTCACCCGGCCGCATCAAGATCGCCGAACGCCGCGTCAGGCAATGGTCGAAGCTCGGCGCCGATGTCGAGATTCTCTCGCGCGAGCAGACGCGCACCATGCTCGGCTCCGATGCGTGGTTCGGTGGCTTCTGGAACAGGACCGGCGGCCATATCAATCCGCTGGCGCTGGCGCGTGGCCTGGCCCGCGTGGTGCTGGCGCAGGGCGGCCGCATTTTTGCGCGCTCGCCGGTGGCGAGCTACGAGCGGCACGGCGATCGCTGGATGGTCAAGACGGCCCAAGGCCAGATCAGCGCGCGCGCCCTGATCGTCGCCACCAATGCCTATACCGGCGAGTTCTCGAAGACGCTGTCGCCTGCGATCGCCACCGAGGTGATGCCGGTGCTGTCCTGGCAGATGGCAACGCAGCCGCTGTCGGACGCAGCCCGCAAGACGATCATCCCGGGCCGGCAGTCGATGTCCGATACCCATGGCGAATTGTATTTCGCGCGCTACGACGCACGCAACCGTCTGGTCACCGGCGGCAATGTGATCGGTCTCGGCGACAAGGCCGAAGCGCTCCGCACCATGGTGGCGGCGCGGCTGCAGCGGCTGTGGCCGGAAATCGGCGAAGTAAAATTCGACTACGTCTGGAACGGCTATGTCGGCATGACCACGGATTTTCTGCCGCGCATCCATCGCCTCGGCCCCAACGCCTTTGGCTGGACCGGCTGCAACGGCCGCGCCGTGGCGCTGTCGGTGGCGCTGGGCAACGAGCTGGCGAAAGCGGTGCAGGGCGTGCCGGAGCGCGAACTGGCGCTGCCCTTCACCGAGCCGGTGCCGATCGCGGCCCACGGCCTGATGCGGCTGGTGGCGCCGTTCATGCTGATGCTCTACCGGCGCAGGGATGCGAAGGAGATGGTGTAGGCCTCTCGGCCGTCATTGCGAGGAGCGAAGCGACGCGGCAATCCAGAAGCCACAAACTCGGCAAAAGCTGGATTGCTTCGTCGCAAGGGCTCCTCGCAATGACGGGGATGGGTCTGCATTTACAGCTCCACCTTCCGTCCCCGCGCAAAATCCCCGCCGGGAATCGAAGCCAAAAGTGCCTTCGTATAGGCATGCTGCGGGTTGCCAAACACTTCGCCGGCCAGGCCGTGCTCCACCACTTCGCCGTCCTTCATCACAGCCACGAGATCGCAGATCTGCGCGGCCACGCGCAAATCGTGGGTGATGAACACGATCGATAGCCCGAGCCGCTCGCGCAAATCGGCCAGCATCTTCAGCACCTGCGCCTGCACGGAGACGTCGAGCGCCGACACCGCCTCGTCGGCCACCAGCACGTCCGGCTTCAGCGCCAAAGCACGCGCGAGTCCAATGCGCTGACGCTGGCCGCCGGAGAATTCGTGCGGGAAGCGGCCGATCGCCGAGGGATCGAGCCCGACCATGGAAAACAGTTCCTTGGCGTCGGCAATAGCCTTGCCGCGCGGCGTGCCGTGCACGATGGGGCCTTGCGCCACGAGGTCGCCGGCCTTGCGGCGCGGGTTCAGCGAGGCGTAGGGATCCTGGAACACCATCTGGATGTGCCGCGTCTCGCGCCGCACGTCTTCGCGCGAGAGCTTTGCCCAGTCCTTGCCTTCCAGCACGATCGAACCTGCATCGGGATCGATCAGCCGCACAATGCAGCGCGCCAGCGTCGACTTGCCCGAACCGGACTCGCCGACAATGCCCAGCGTCGCGCCGCGCGGCAATTTCAGCGAGACATCGCGCACCGCGTGGGTCACCCGCGCGCCGCGGCCGAGAAAGCCACCGTTGCGATAGGTCTTGGAGACGTTGTCGATGCTGAGGATGATATCATCCGACAGTTCTCGCGGAGCGGGCGCGGTCAGCGGCGGCACCGCGGCGATCAACTGCTTCGTATAGGCATGCTGCGGATTATTCAGCACGTCCTTGACGTCGCCGATCTCCACCACGGCGCCGTGCTGCATCACCACCACGCGGTCGGCGATCTCCGCCACCACGCCGAAATCGTGGGTGATGAACAGCACCGCGGTCTTGCGGCGCACCTGCAGCTCGCGGATCAGTTTCAAAATCTGCGCTTGGGTGGTGACATCCAGCGCCGTGGTCGGCTCATCGGCGATCAGCAGGCGCGGGTCGAGCGCCAGCGCCATGGCGATCATGGCGCGCTGGCGCTGGCCGCCGGACAGTTCGTGCGGATAAGCGCGCGCCGCTTGCGCCGGATCGGGAATCCGCACATCGGCGAGCAGCGCCAGCACGCGCGCCTTGATTTCGGCCTTCGACAGATCGGTGTGGATGGAAAACATCTCGCCGATCTGGTCGCCGATATTGCGCAGCGGATTGAGCGCGGTCATCGGCTCCTGGAAGATCATGGCGATGCCGGCGCCGCGCACTTTTCGCATCTCCGCCGTGGTGGCGGAAGCGAGATCACGGCCCTCGAACATCACGCGGCCGCCGTCGATTTCCACGTCGCGTGGTAACAGCTGCATGATGGCATTGGCCATGATCGACTTGCCCGAACCGGACTCGCCGACCACGCAAAGGATTTCATTGGCCGCGATGGACAGCGACACGCCCTGCAGCGCGTGGCTGCGATCGGCGCCGTCGGGCAACCGAACGCTGAGATTGTCGATGGTGAGGATCGCGCCTGTCTCGCTCATCGGCTCTTCAGTCTCGGATTGAGCGCATCGTTGAGGCCCTGGCCGACCAGCGATACCGCCAGCACCGTGAGCAGGATGGCGATGCCGGGAATTGCCGAGACGTACCACTGCACGCGCAGCACGTCGCGGCCGAGGCCGATGAGGTTACCCCAGGACGCGACATTGGGATCGGACAGGCGCAAAAACGCCAGCGCGCTTTCCAGCAGGATCGCGGTGGCCATCACCACGCTGGCATAGACAATGACCGGCGGCAGTGCGTTGGGCAGGATCTCGCCGAGAATGAGCTGGATGTCCTTCATGCCCAGCGTCCGCCCGGCCTGGACGAATTCGCGGTTGCGCAGCGACATGAATTCCGCGCGGGTGAGCCGCGCCGGCGCGGTCCACGACACCACGCCGACGGCGATGGTCACCGTGGTCAGGGTCGAGCCGAACACCGCGACCAGCACCAGGAGCAGCACGAAATTCGGCAGCGTCTGAAACGCTTCGGTGATGCGCATCAGCACGTTGTCGATCCAGCCGCCGTAATAGCCGGCGAACGCGCCGATCAGCACGCCGATGACAATGGCGATCAGGGTGGCGACGCCGCCGATCAAGAGCGAGATGCGCGCGCCGTAAAAAATTTGGGCTGCGATATCGCGGCCGGAATTGTCGGTGCCGAGCAGGAAGCGCGGATTGGCGAACGGCCATTGCAGCGGCCGTCCCGCCAACGCCAGCGGATCGCGCGGATACAGGAAGCCCGCGGTGATGGCCATCGCGATGACCACCAGCAGCAGCACGAGGCCGACCACGGCGGCGGGGCTGCGAAAGTAGCGTCGGATCGCATCCATGGTCAGGCCTCCGCCTGGATGCGCGGGTCGAGCCGCGCATAGAGCAGGTCGGTGAAGAAGTTGACCACGATCACCAGCAGCGCCGAGACGAACACGATGCCGAGCAGCGTGTTGAGATCGCGCTGCACCACGGATTCATAGGCGAGACGTCCGAGGCCGGGCAGCGAGAACACGCTCTCCACCACCACGGAGCCGCCCAGCATGGTGCCGGCCTGCAGGCCGATCAGCGTCACCATGGGCAGCAGCGCGTTGCGCAGCACGTGGCGGACCACCACGCGGGTCTCGTCGAGGCCCTTGGCGCGCGCAGTGCGGACGAAATCGAGATTGAGCACTTCCAGCATCGAGGCGCGCATGATGCGCAGATAGATGGCGAGGAAGATCAGCCCCAGCGTCAGCGTCGGCAGGATCAGATGCTGCGCAATGTCCCAAGTCCGGGCAAGGCCGCTGCGCACCGCACCGATGTCCTCGAAGCCGCCGGCCGGCAGCCACTGCAGGTAGATCGAGAACACCACGATGGCCATCAGCCCGAACCAGAACGACGGCGTGGCGTAGAAGATCAGGCCGAGGGTGGAGATGATCGTGTCCGGCCAGCGGTTGACGCCGCGCGCCGCGATCACGCCGAGCACGAGGCCTGCGAAGAACGCGAATGACAGCGACGCGGTCATCAGCAGCAAAGTGGGCGGCAGCCGCTCCAGGATCACGGTGGCCACCGGCTTGCCGTAGATCGAGGAGAAGCCGAGATCGAGGCGAATGAGGCGCCACAGGTAATTGCCGAGCTGCACGGGCACCGAGAGGTCGAGGCCGTAGAACTTTCGCAACTCGCGCGCGGTCGCGGCATCGCCGCCGCCCATCTGCGCCATCATGGCATCGACGGTGTCGCCGGGCGCGAACTGCAGCAGCAGGAACACGCCGATCAGGATCAGGAACAGGGTCGGAATCGAGGCGGCGAGACGCCGCCCCGCAAGGGTCAGGATGCGCATGGGACGAGTATAGTTTCTATTTCAAATGACGCCATGCCCTCACCCCGTCATTGCGAGGAGCCCTTGCGACGAAGCAATCCAGAATATGTGTGGTTCTCTGGATTGCCGCGTCGCTTCGCTCCTCGCAATGACTGCGTCAGGCCGATAGCCAAAGATCGTGCCAGCTCGAGGAGCCCCAGCGCGGCGTGTTGGAGTGGTTGCGGGCCTTGGCGGTGATCACTGTGACGAAGATCTGCTCGATCGGCATCCATACCGGCAGTTCGGTGTTGGCCTGCTTGACGAACTCGGCATACAGCGCCTTGCGCTTCACCGGGTCGATCTCGGTGGCGGCGTCGTCGATCACCTTGTCGATGGCCGGATCGGTCCAGTCCCACTGGTTGGTCCACGGCGCGCCCTTGGGCTGGCCGGAGCGGTACCAAACGGTGGTGGAGACCGCGGGATCGTTGCGGTACTGGTGCCAGCCGGTGGCGAGGTCGAAGGCGTGGTCGTCATAGACGCCTTTCAGGAAGCCGCCGCCGTCGTTGCGCACCACCTCGACCGGGATGCCGATCTCGCCCAGCGACTGCTGGATGAAGGTCGCCCACAGCGAGATGTCCTCGCCCCACGGCGCGGGCAGCAGCCGCAGCGAGAAGCGCGTGCCGCCGCCGCCGGCCTTGAAGCCGGCCTCGTCGAGCAAAGCCGCGGCCTTCTTCTTGTCATAGGGATATTGCGGCGTGTCGGGGCCCGGGAAGAAGTCGGTGGACACCGAGGGGATCGGGCCGGTGCCGAGCTTGGCGAAGTCGCCGAGAAAATTCTCGATGAAGAACGGCACGTTGATGGCATGCGCGATGGCGCGGCGGACGCGGATGTCGGCCAGCTCCTTGCGGCGGAAGTTGAACTCGATGGTGTTGGTGCGGGCATTGCCCTCGTTGCCCTTGGTGGAGACGACGAAGCGCTTGTCCTTGGAAAGCCGCGCGGTGTCGGAGATCGTCAGCCCGGTGAACGGGCTGTAGTGCAGGTCGCCGGCTTCCATCTGGGCCGCGGCCGCGGCGCGGTCGGTGATGACGCGCCAGGTGATGCGGTCGAGATAGGGCAGGTTGGGCCGCCAGTACTCGGTGTTGCGATCGGCGATGATGTACTGGCCGCGCTCGTATTTGACGAATTTGAACGGCCCGGTGCCGACCGGCGCCAGGTTGACCGGGTTCTGCCGGATGTCGCTGCTGCCCTCGTAGAGATGCTTGGCGGAGATGTAGCCGAGGTCGGGCAGCGCGCGCAGCAACAGGCCGAGCGGCATCGGGCGCTCGTACTTGAACACCGCGGTGAGCGGATCCGGCGTGTCGACGGCAGTGAGGAACAGCTGCAAGGTCGATCCGTAATTGAGGATCTTCTTCCACATGTTCATGGCGGTGAACTGCACGTCCGCCGAGGTGAACGGCTTGCCGTCGTGCCAGGTGACGCCCTTGCGCAATTTGAACGTGATGGTCTTGCCGTCCGGGGTCGACTCCCAGCTCTCGGCCAGCACGCCCACCGGCTCGCCCTTGGCGTCGAGGTCGACCAGCGATTCCTGGATCTTGCCGCCGATGATGTAGACGCCGGTGGAGGCCTGGATGCTCGGGTTGAGCTGGCGCTGCTCGGCGCCGTAATGCACGTTGAAAACGCCGCCCTTGCGCGGCGTCTCCTGGGCAAAGGCGCGTAGCGGGTTGAGCACGTTGGCGGCAATCGCGGCCGAGGTGAGAAGCGCCGTGCGGCGGTTGATTTCGAAGCGTGTCATGTGGTGAATTCCCCGGGCGCTGAGATGCCGGCGCCCGTTCCAGGGCGCGTTGCCGCCGAAACTACGTCACAACGGCAAACCCTGTCATACTCTAATCCGGCCCGTGTTGGGAAATCCTTGCGGATATGCCACGCTGGCCAGCACGGATAGTTCGCAGCCCGCGCCGCGCCGGACACGCAACGCTGGAATCGGTGGGGACAACCTCCGGCAGTTGCTGCCCGTGCGTCTCGCGCAATGGTAAGGCAGGGGCCGATCCGCCATTCGCGATCGCCTGGAGGATGGACCGATGATGACGCTGCGCCAGGTCGAGGTGATCCGCGCGGTCATGGTCACCGGCACCATCGGCGGCGCCGCCAAGCTGCTCAACGTCTCCGCGCCCGGCATCAGCCGCCTGGTCAAGTATACCGAGAAGTCGCTCGGCATCCGCTTCTTCCAGCGCCAGAACGGCCGCTACTTCCCGACCCCGGAAGCGCAGAACATTTTCGAGCAGATCAACGGCGTCTACAAGAAGGTCGACGACCTCACCGAGATCATTTCCAAGATCGGCCGCGGCGCGCTGTCGGAATTGCGCATCGGCTCGGTGCCGTCGATTTCCCAGGTGATGGTGCCGCGCGCCATCGAGCGGGTGCGCCGGCGCTATCCCGAAGTCCGCATCGACATCAACATCCTGAAGCTCGAGGAGGCCATCGACTATTTGCTGCTCGGCCGCGGCGATTGCGTCGCCATGAGCTACCGGCTGGAGCATCCCGGCCTGGATTTCCTGCCGCTGGCCTCCGGCGAGCTGTTCTGCATCGTGCCGGAAGGCCACGAACTGGCCGACCGCAAGCAGGTTTCGGCGAAAGACATCATCAAGTACCCTCTGATCGGCATCGACCCCAACGATCCCTACGGCCGCATCATGGCCGAGATATTCGCGCGCTACCGGCTGAAATACGACATCACCATCCGCGCCCGGTTCGGCACCACGGTGTGCGCGCTGGTCAAGGCCGGGCTGGGCATCGCGGTGATCGACCAGTTCACCGTCGCCCATGGCGGCTATTCCGGCGTCATCGCGGTGCCGATCATCGAGCCGACCCGGTTCGACACCTATATTGCGGTGAAGCAGGGCGCGCCGCTGTCGCTGCATATCGAGCACTTCATCGCCTGCCTGCGCGCGGAAATGCGCGCGGTCGAGCCGGGCCGGCCCGCCGCGCCCAAGCTCGCGGCGCGGCGGAAAAAGTAACATCAGGTTATGTTTGGCACATAACAGGGTAATTGTGTTAGATCGCTGCCGCGCTATCCTCAGTTGAGTTTCCGGGGCGATTTCCGCCCCCGCATCGGCCAGATCATGAATCCACCAGTCTCCGCGACCCGCTTTCTCACCGGCCTGCTCGGCGCGCCGATCGCGCATTCGGCGTCGCCGGCGATGCACGAGCGGGCGGCGGACGCGCTGGGGGGGCGCTGCCACTACCACCTGATCGAGGTCGCCGGCGCCGACCGCGACGAATTGCAGCGGCTGCTCGAAGGCGTCCGCCGCCTCGGCTTCGCCGGCATCAATGTCACCTTTCCCTACAAGGAAGCGGTGCTCGACCTGCTCGACGATCTCTCTCCGGGTGCGCGCGCGATCGGCGCGGTCAACACCGTGGTGGTGCGCGGCGGACGCCTTACCGGCCACAACACCGACACCACCGGCTTTGCCCGGGCGGTGAAAAAGCTGGTCGAAAACTCCGGCCGCGGTCCGGTCGCGGTGATCGGCACCGGCGGCGTCGGCAAGGCCATCGCGTTCGCGCTGGCCGATCTCGGCGTCAGCGAGATCCGGATTTTCGACACCGACCAGGCCAAGGCCGAGCATCTGGTTTCGCTGTTCAAGGGCGGCCACGCCATCCGCATCGCCGGCAGCATCGAGGATGCGCTGCAGGGGGCGGCCGGCGTGGTCAACGGCACCCCGGTCGGCATGCTGCCGAGCCGGGGCACGCCGGTGCCCGACGCGCTGCTGCGCGCCGACCTGTGGGTCGCGGACGCCGTGTACTCGCCGTTGTGGACGCCGCTGCTGCTGGCGGCCAAGGGCCGTGGCGCGCAGGTCATGACCGGGCGCGATCTGGCGATCTATCAGGCCGCCGACGCCTTCGAGCTATTTACAGGATTGAAGCCATCCAGCGTCGAAATGGGAATTGCTTTCGACGCCGTGATGGCCAAAAGGTACCCCGCGACAAACGCGGCGTAAAACGCGGCCGGTTACAAGGCCGCGGTTAACTATCGAAACGATAACCAAGGGAGGACTCCATGAAGCCAGTATTTCTGGCGAGCGCTCTGCTCGCGACCATCATGACCGGTACCGCGTTCGGCCAGGGCGCGCCGATCAAGCTCGCCAATGTCGCCGAACTGTCCGGCGGCGGCGCCACCGTCGGCACCAACTGGAAGAACGGCATCGACCTCGCCATCGAGGAGATCAACGCCAAGGGCGGCGTGCTCGGCCGCAAGCTCGAAGTCACCCATGCGGACTCGCAGTCCAACCCCGGCGTCGCCCGCGCCCAGGTGCAGAAGGCGCTCGACAACGAGCCCTACGTGCTGCTCGGCCCCGGCTACTCCGGTTCGGTGAAGGTCACCGCACCGCTCGCCGCGGAAGCCGGCATCGCCCAGATCATGGGCGGCGAGGCCGCCGAACTGACCCAGGCCGGCAACAAGTTTCTGTTCCGCACTTCGTTCGGGCAGCAATCCTCGATGCCCAAGGTCGCGAAGTACATCAATGACGACCTGAAGGCCAAGTCGGTGGCCATCGTCTGGGTCAACAACGACTTCGGCAAAGGCGGCCGCGACACCATCACCAAGGAATTCGCCAAGTACAACATCAAGGTCGCCGCCGACCTGTCCACCGAAGCGGGGCAGGCCGATTTCGCCGCCGACGTCAGCAAGATCAAGGCGGCGGCGCCCGACGTGGTGTTCGTTTATGTCAACGAGGAAGAGAGCGCGCGCATCCTGAAAGAGCTGAAGCGGCAGGGCGTCACGGTGCCGCTGATGGGCGAGACCACGCTGGTCGGCCAGAAGGTGATCGAACTCGCCGGCGATGCGGCGAACGGCGCGCGCGGCCATGTCGGCCTCACCACCGACGCACCGGTGGAATCCGTGAAGGCTTTCCGCGACAAGTTCGTCAAGAAGTACAACTACGTGCCCGACCATAACGGCCTCAAGGGCTGGCTCGCGATCTACATGATCAAGGCCACCACCGAGAAGATGGGCAAGGTCGATTCTAAGGGCTTCGCCGACGCCCTGCACGGCTTCACCATCACCACCGCCAAGGAGCCGGGCATCCTGATGGACGCCACCTTCGACGCCAACGGTGACATCGACCGCCAGGGTTTCCTGGCCGAAGTCGTCGAAGGCAAGCAGGTCATCAAGGCCGTGCTGCCGAAGCTGAACAACTAGAGCTGCGCACTTCACCTCTCCCCTCCGGAGAGAGGTCGTCGCGCCTTTCGATGCGCAGCATCGATGGGCGCGGCGGGTGAGGGGCCGTCATTTCGGTTTGAGTTTGCAGCGCCCCCTCACCCCGACCCTCTCCCCGGAGGGGAGAGGGGGCGCACGGCCGGCGTTTCGTTACTACTGAGCCGCAAGCTGCGCTCTAGCGCAGCATTTGGAGCCACCCCATGTCCAACCTGCTCGACCTCCTCGTCGCCGGCCTCGCCACGGGGGCGATCTATGCCATTGTCGCGGTCGGCTTCACGCTGCTGTGGCAAACCTCGCAGACCATCAATTTTGCG
>Ga0247742_10002830_pt1 | contig 11239 bp, 7 predicted proteins | sample UWRJL208509C2_FD_180944 | JGI IMG/M metagenome (GOLD analysis project Ga0247742, IMG submission 180944) | Plant litter microbial communities from Arlington Agricultural Research Station in Wisconsin, United States - UWRJ-L208-509C-2 | ecosystem: Environmental > Terrestrial > Plant litter >... | reverse complement strand
TTGAGCTTTTGCTTCTAACAGAAGTTCTGCCTGGTTGCTCGATTCATGAGCAATAAGACTGTCACTGACGGATTGCGGCATGATCAAGCTTTTGCCGTCAGGAGAAAAAAGGGGCTGAGCCAAAAAAACCTCATGCTTAACGGAGTGTTAACACAAAGTTAGATGCTTCACCATTCTACGATCCGTCAAGGGGTATTCGGGTGTTCCGCATTGGGTCAGTCACGCGTCACCAACTTTTAGAGTCTGTTAAATAAGCTTCACGTTTAGCGACCGGCCTCCGCGACGTAAGCCCGTAATCGTTTGTCGCGGGTGTGACATGTCGTTATCGACAATAAGCGGAGATCCACGACGCGGAACTGCAAACGAATTGGGTGACGGGCCATGAAGCACATGTTAGCCGAAGCAGGTGTGGTCGTTGAAGGTCCAGGGATGTCGCCGGAAGACTTGCGTGCTTCGTACTTGCGTGAGAGCGAGCAGGGTAGGAAACGCGTTACTCGCCAAGGCCTGTGGATAGCCGTTGCAGCTTATCTGGCGTATTCTATTACTGACTACCTTTTCATTGGCGATGTTGCCTACTACACCGTCGCGGGGCGTCTGATCGTTGGGGTCAGTGCCTTAGTGTTCTTAGAGGTTTTGATCTACTTTGAAGCAAGATCCGGCCTGATCGATGCGGTCGCGGCTACAGCAGTATCTGTGGCCTATCTTGCCTGGATAATCACTGCACAAATGTCCAGTGCCGTGGAGGCACTCTCGTACTACATGGTTTTTGGGGCCATCTTCATGATGAGCGTGAACCTGTTTTTCAGCTTCCGGTTTCCCCTTGCACTCATGGCCTCGACAGTGAATATGCTCATTTTTCTGGGCATGCTCTATACGTTTTCGCCCATGCTGCCGCTTTATAAGCTGATTCTCGGAGCCTTCTGTATTTCGTGCTTCGTATTTACGTCATACGTGAACCTGAAGCTCAATCGAGAGCGTTACAATGTGTTCCTCAACGCGCTCGAGGCCCGTGTCCAGCAAAACGAGGCAGACGAGAGGGGCAAGGCGCTCCTTCGCTTGTCGAACACGGACTCGCTTACTGGGCTGGAAAACCGGCGAGCCGTCGATGAGCGACTACGTGATTACTGGCAACGTTGGCTCGACCACAGGTCGATGTTTTACGTGCTGCTACTCGATGTTGATTACTTCAAACGATATAACGACCGCTATGGTCATCAAGAAGGCGATCGGTGCCTTGTTGCTGTTTCACATCTTCTCCAAGACGTTGTGAGTTCGCATGGCGCTAGGATTGCGCGTTACGGCGGCGAGGAATTCATAATCATCGCGCAGCAGCATAGCGTTGAGGACGCCATCGCTTTTGCGGAAGCGATCAAGTCTGCCATACGTGCGCTGGCGTTACCTCATGAGAACCGACGAGATGGAACCACGATCGTCACTGTCAGCATCGGATTGTCGTTCCCCAAGAATCTGACAAAGCAACTCGACCGGGTTGTCCACGAAGCTGATCTCGCCCTCTACGCTGCGAAAAAACGTGGCCGGAACACGGTGGTTGTCTTTGATCCTAGCGATGCGAAGGCACAGGATGACGAGGAGGACATTGCAGCGATCTTAAAGGTGGCGGTCGACCAGCGGCTTGTGTCCTTGGTCTACCAGCCAATACGAAATGTCCAGTCCGGCAGAGTGGCGGCTGCCGAAGCTCTGATGCGCCTGCGTCGGCCTGATGGCACATCGATCGCACCTGTTGCTTTTATCCCCGTCGCCGAACGATCTGGGGCAATAATAGAGCTCGGGCGTTGGGCGATACGAACCGTCTGCAGCGACCTTCTGGCAGAGAATAAGGTGGAAGTCGCAAGTGTCAATGTGTCGCCAATTGAACTCAAGTCGCCGGACTTCCCAAGTTTCGTTGCTTCAACCCTCGCTGATTTTAGCTTAGCAGGAGCCAGGCTCGCTCTCGAAATTACGGAAGGAATAGAGCTGGAGCTGGACCAAGATGTAGTTCTTTGCATCACCGATTTGAGAAAGTTAGGCGTCCAGGTCTGGTTGGACGACTTTGGTACGGGTTTTGCCGGACTGTCATGGCTGCGTCTGATAGAATTCGATACCGTTAAGATTGACCGGTCCTTTCTACACGACTGCAATACGGAGCGAGGAAGACGGATGATGGTGGATATCATCGGCCTGCTTCGCAACCGCGGAATCCGCGTTGTTGTCGAAGGGGTAGAAACCATCGAGCATCAGCGTCTAATGCAGCAGTACGGCATTCATCAGCTACAAGGGTACTATCTTGGCCGACCCGACGCGGCAGACCAACTTCAATCCATCAACGTGTTGCCGTTCGATATCATGAAGAGCCGTGTAGGCTAACCTCACGAAGCAAGTCGCCAACATAGCACGGCAAAGGACACGAAGATTCCCCTACCACGAACGCCGCTGCCGCCGGGGTTGGCGCGGCCTGGGCAATCCTAGCCAGTTTCTAACACGCTATTATGCGCTGTTATCCATCCCTTTCCATCCAATCTCGAGTAGAGAGTTCGTCAAATTCCTCACTGAAGCAGATCCGGTCTTTTGCAGCGATATCACGACGGCAGCTATCAGCATTTTGAGACGGGCCTCCCATGTCAACGGTGACGCGGGGCGAACGAAGACCAGGACTAAAAATTCTAGTTTCTGTCGTCTCTAGGAGTCGGATGTGATCGACGGGAAAAACCGAGGGGTCGTGGGTTCGAGTCCGCTCAAGGCGGTCAGGCAATCCCCATTTCCCGCGATTCGCAGGACAAAACATTCGTGAATTATCCGGCTTCCACTGGCGTTGGCCACGAGGGTGGACATATCAGGCCGCCTAAAGCCACATCCGAGATCGCTGAAGTAAGTACATCGGCAAAGAAATCTGCAACGAGTTTGGCTTCCGCCGAGAGCTGCAGGCGACCCTTAACCAACGCCAGTTCCGATCCCCGCTGGGTTTGGAAGCCCTCAAAAGCTTCCAGTTTGCGGTGCTCTGACAGAACTGCCTCGATGGGGAGTAAGCTGATCCCAAGCCCGGAGGCGACGGCCGCCTGAACGCCCATCAGGCCCTGGCTAGTGTAAGCGATCCGCCAGCGGCGACCCTCCGCCTCCATGGCGTGGATCGCCCGCTCGCGGTAGATGCAGCCGACGGGAAAGACCGCAAGTGCCACCGGATCGGAATGAACCGAGTGGTTGGCACTGCCAACCCAGACCAGTTCCTCTGTCCAGCTTGCCAGGCAGGGGCCATCGCCCGCCTCACGCTTGATCAACGCCAGATCGATCTCGCCGGCATCGAGCTGTCTGCGCAACTCGACGCTCCAGCCGCTCGTCGTGTCGAGCCGGATCTGCGGCGACGCAGCGGAGAAACCGGAAAGCAGGTCGATAAGGCGCCGGCCGGCAAAGTCTTCAGGGACGCCGAGGCGGACCGTCTTCGGGGCCGTGGGCTTGCGTACCAAATGTCCAACCCGCGGTGAGTGGGTTGCGGACGATGCCAAGAAATCCGGGCGTCCCCTCACTCCGGTACAACGGTTCAGCACGCATGACCATCCGACTTTGGCCCAGATAGGCCCCGCGCTTAAACGGTAGGCATTCTGCCCAACCGCATTTCCTGTATTGCGAGTTTTCGCAGCAATTTGGATATGCTTATGCATTATTTCCCGGTTGTTCATGGGTGCATGCGCCTGGCATAATTGTTGCATCTTACCCAGCATCACATCACGTCCAACGGTGGGCGTTCCCCCAGCAAAGCTGCTGATCCAAAAATGACGTCTCTCCGAGGCGGCAATTTTCGATCGGCAGCTTTTTTTTGTTTTGAGCTTCCGAAACTAGCGGTCTCAACAAGGATCCAGCCGATGCCTGCCAACCAATTGCCACAAGCCATAGAGCTCTCTCGTTTTTCCGTGGGTTCACAGCGCGAGTCCATGAAGAACGTTGGCCCACTGGTATTTCGCTTCGAAACTGACTTTAGCGAGAGTCTGCGCTGCATTCCGATGGCAGTCCGCTTTAAGCTCGACCTTGCCGGCATCAAGCTTTCATTGCAGCAGTGGAGCCGATTTACGCATTCGGATCGCCAGTGGCTGCTCGGCCAGCCGTGTGACACATCCGGCGAGGTGGCGATCTACCACGGCAAGCTGACGGCGTTCATCGTCCAGCGCACGGGAGAGGCCGCCAAAGCTGTCGACGCTGGGGAGGGCGTCGACTGGAAGGCATCCAGGCGAGTGCCCGATGTCGTGACGACGCAAGCCCGCTCCAAAGGTATGCCTGGACCGACGGCAGACCAATGGGCAAAACTTGATGACCTCCAAAGGTTTGCTCTTCTTAAGCTGACGCGCGAGGGGCACGACAATGAGAATTTCGTCCCGGCAATGAGCGAATTCAGCAGGGGGTTGCAGCCGGAGGACGCGCCCTGATGGTGGCCGCCAAATCCGTCAAAGGATCTTGCCCCTACTGCGGTGTAGGTTGCGGCATCGTGATGGAGGTCAAGGACAACCGCGTAGTCAAGGTCACCGGTGACAAGAGCCATCCGACCAATTTCGGCCGGTTGTGCACCAAGGGCACGACCTGCGGCCAAGCTATCGCTGAAACCGGGCGTATGAACAAGGCCCATATGCGCCCAGCCCGGAGCCAAGACCAAATTCCGGTATCAATCGATAAAGCGATCCATGAGACTGCTCGGCGGCTGAAGTCGATCATCGACCGCGATGGTCCTGACGCGGTTGCTCTTTATGTCTCTGGCCAAATGTCGCTGGAAGCGCAGTATCTTGCCAACAAGCTTGCGAAAGGGTTCATCAGGACCAAGCATATCGAATCCAATTCCCGGCTGTGCATGGCAAGCGCCGGCAGTGGTTACAAGCTTTCCCTCGGCTCTGACGGTCCACCAGGCTCCTATCAGGACTTCGAAAAGGCCGACCTGTTCTTCGTGATCGGCGCCAATATGTCAGACTGTCACCCAATTCTGTTCCTGCGCATGATGGGCCGCGTCAAACAAGGCGCACGGTTGATCGTTGTCGATCCACGCCGCAACGCCACAGCCGACAAAGCGACGCTCTTTATGCAGATCAAGCCGGGGACCGATCTTGCCCTGCTGAACGGCCTTTTGCACCTGATCGTCAAGAACGGTCACACGGATCCTGACTTCATCTCCAACCTCACCGAGGGTTGGGGGCAGATGCCGGATTTCCTGGCCGAATATTCGCCGGAAAGAGTGTCCGAAATCACCGGGATCGCGATCACGGACATCATGAAGGCCGCGGAATGGATTGGGACCGCGCCTGAAGTGATGAGCTGCTGGACAATGGGGCTGAACCAGAGCACGCACGGTACCTGGAACACGAATGCGATCTGCAACCTCCATCTTGCCATGGGTAAAATCTGCCGGCCTGGAAGCGGACCGTTTTCACTGACCGGCCAGCCTAACGCCATGGGTGGCCGCGAAATGGGTTATATGGGGCCGGGTCTCCCTGGTCAGCGATCGGCGCTGATCGAGGCTGATCGCGCCTTCACCGAAGATCTTTGGAAAATCCCGCGTGGTAGTTTGCGTGCGGAGGCGGGCGGCGGCACGATTGCCATGTTTGAAGACATGGCCGCAGGTGCGGTCAAAGCCCTTTGGATCATTTGCACCAATCCGGTCGCGAGCGTCTCCAATCGCGAGAAGGTCATACAGGCGCTAAAGACAGCTGAATTGGTGGTGGCCCAGGACGCATTTTTCGATACCGAGACCAATATCTACGCGGATATCCTTTTGCCGGGCGCGCTGTGGGCCGAGAGCGACTGTGTGATGGTCAATTCCGAGCGCAATATGACGCTGACCCAAAAGGCGGTCGATCCTCCGGGAGAGGCGTTATCTGATTGGCTTATCATCGCCCGGATCGCCCAGGAAATGGGATTTGTTGATGCGTTCAGCTACCGCTCAGCCGCCGAAGTGTTCGACGAGATCAAGCAGGCCTGGAACCCGAAGACCGGCTACGACATCAGAGGCGCGAGCCATGCTCGCCTCGCAGAAGGGCCGTTGCAATGGCCAGTCGCGTCGGCGGAGTGCGATAGTCGAAATCCCATCCGCTATATCAACGATGGTGTTAGCCAAGAGCTCAGGGGCGCACGTGACGGAACTCAGCCTCGACTGACATTCGCCACCGCCTCGGGGAGAGCTTTGTTTTTCGCACGGCGGCACGGCGATCCCGCCGAAATGCCTGGCGCGGAATTTCCATTCGTACTCAATACCGGACGTCTGCAGCACCAATGGCACACGATGACGAAGACCGGCAAGATTCCGACGCTGAACAAGCTCAATCCCGGCCCTTTCGTTGAAATTCACCCTGAGGATGCCTCTGAATTGGGTATCAAGACCGACGACAGGGTCGAGATCCGGTCGAAGCGCGGAAAGGCGCTGCTTCCTGCTGTCGTCACCGATCGGGTGCAGCCCGGCATGTGTTTTGCTCCGTTTCACTGGAACGACACCTTTGGCGATGACCTTGCCGTCAACGCGGTCACCAGTGATGCCGTTGATCCCATCTCGCTGCAGCCCGAGTTCAAGTTCACCGCCGTCGCAATCCGCGCCCTGGAAAAAGCGGCCCCTCCACAAAGCGAACAGAAGAAGCGCCCCATGAATGCCAACGTGAATCCTCAGTTCGAGACTGCATCACTTGCTGCGCCTTTCAATAAATCCGCCATCGCTGCGCTGAGTTCGATGACAGGCGTAGCACTCGCGTCGCCTCCGGTCTTTACGCCCACGGAGCAGGTCTATCTTCAAGGGTTCATGACCGGCCTGAATGCCGCAGCGTCCATGGGGCCGGTCGATCTGCCGACACTTCCCGAAAGCGCACCAATGTCGGTTGAGGGTCGGCTACTCATCAACGGCATGCTGGCAGGCCTGTTTTCCCGAAGCCGCGCGAGTTCGATCGGATCTCCATCGTCGGCTCCGGCTCCCGCGATTGCCTCCCCGGTGAACGTGACAACTCCGGCTTTGCTGATCGCATGGGCATCTCAAACCGGAAGTGCCGAGATGGCCGCCTTGAACTTTGCAAAGCGGCTTTCGGCAGAGGGCAGGCGGGCTCGTGTTGTCGGGCTGGAGACGGTGACCATCCGTGAGCTTGCCGAAGCCCAGACCTGTCTATTCTTCGTCAGCACCTTCGGCGACGGCGATCCGCCTGACAATGGCGTGGAATTTTGGGCGGCGCTCGGGGAGGAGACGACGTCGCGTCTCGAGGGTCTGCGTTATTCGATCTGCGCGTTTGGGGATAGCAACTACGACCAGTTCTGCGGCTTCGGACGTCGGCTTGATTTGCGGCTGGAGGCGCTGGGCGCGCGGCGGTTGGCGGAGCGGGTCGATTGCGAGCCGGATTTCGAGGCGACTGTTGCATCCTGGAGTGATCGCCTTTGCGAAGCACTGGAGCCCGGGAAAGTTCTCGACTTCGTAGAGAAAGCCTCCCGCCTCACGACCTTTGCTGCGGCGGAGGCACGGACAGACCCGCCTGCTTCAACCCTGCCGGGGCTCAGCCGGACGACGCCGTATAGTTCGAGGCTTTTGCTCAACAAACGACTGACGGGAGAGGGCGGAGCCAAGGATGTCAGGCAATTTGCCTTCGATCTTGGCGAGGGAGATTTGAGCTATGAGGCAGGCGACGCCCTTGGCGTCTGGCCGAGCAATTGTCCTGTTCTGGTCAATGAAATCCTGACGACACTCAGGATCAGCCCCGATAGCCCTGTGTCAGTGGCGGGTGTAGGTCCGATGTCATTCGCTGAAGCCCTGGAAAAGCATTTCGAGATCAGCCGCGCGAGTGCGGACTTCGGCAAGTGGTGGGCATCGCGATCGGAGAACAAGCCCTTGTCGGAAGTGCTTTCCGGACAGCGCGCGGAGGTAGCGCGTTGGCTGTGGGGCAAGCAAATCGCAGATATCGTTGCGCTGGCACCGTGCCCGATAGAGGCACAGGAGTTTCTCGGTGGCTTGAAGCGGCTGCAGCCGCGTCTCTACTCGATCTCCTCGAGCTCGAAGCTTCATCGCAGCGAAGTTCACCTGACGGTCAATGTCGTCAGATATGTCAATGACAACCGGGCTCGCGCCGGCACCGCGTCGGCATTCCTCGCCGATCGATCCTCGGCGCGGGCCATCCCGATATTCATTCAGCCCTCCGTGCATTTCCGGCCGCCGGTGGATCCGGACGCCCCGGCCATCATGATCGGGCCGGGTACGGGCATTGCCCCGTTCCGCGCCTTCCTCCAGGAGCGTGAGGCGCGCGGCGCAAGGGGAAGGAACTGGCTGTTCTTCGGCGAGCAGCATCAGGCGACCGATTTCTATTATCGTGACGAACTGGAACGATGGACCACGAGCGGGCACCTGACACGGCTCGACCTTGCCTTCTCACGGGACCAGGATGCCAAGATCTATGTCCAGCATCGAATGAGCGAATATGGTGGGGAATTGTACCGCTGGTTGGAACGAGGCGCCTACGTCTATGTCTGCGGTGACGCGAGCCATATGGCCAAGGATGTGGATGCGACGCTTAAGGAAATCATCGCATGGCATGGAAACATGTCGCGGGACATGGCAGAAAGCTATGTAAAGGCGCTTTCGGCGGAAAAGCGCTATGTCAGAGACATTTATTGATTGTAGGTTGCCGGACCGTCGGGTCCGGCGCCTGTATCGACGGGAATGTCGATCGCTAGAGCGAGTTGAGCTTCAGATAGATCGTCAAGCTGACGACGGAGAGCGCAACCGATATGGCGGAGGTGGGGCTACGTATGGCTGTTCCCAGCAGCATTCCCAACGCCAGTATAATCGTGCCGTGCCACGGCTGGCTGCTCGAAAAGGCAAGGCCGGCCGCGGAAAGGCTTGTGGCACTGGCCACCATCGTCATGAGTGACGCAGGCATCGCGGCATGTTCGCTCGTCTGGAAAATCAATATGAACCGAGGCCAGCTCAGAGCGATCGCCAGGGCGAGGAGCAGGGAGGCAGACGCTTGCGACAGCATCAGCGAACCTCCATCCCGTTCGACGTCTTGAAAGTGCCGGCATTTTCTTCGCCATATGCCCCGCGCGCGGCCAGCGCTTGGCCGACTGCGATCAGCACCGGGTTGTCATAACCGATTTTTGCAATGCCGGCAGGGGCCGTCTCGAGGGTGCCATGCCAATCCTTCTGCGTATCGCGGCTGATATCACTCATGATGACGACAGGTGTCGAAGATTTCAGTCCCTCGGCAATCAGACGGGCGGCGATCAACGGAGCCGTCCTGCCGCCCATGTAAAATACCGTGGTCGTGTGGGGGTCGGCGACTGTCGCCCAATTGATATTGGTCGGCAGCCCGCCATGGCGCGAATGGCCGGTGATCAGCCGAACCGATTGGGAATGATCGCGGTGGGTAAGTGAAATACCAAGGCGCGCCGCCATGGCGCTTGCCGCAGTGATACCGGGGATCACGTCGACCGGGATATTCTCGCGATCAAGATGCGCGATTTCTTCGCCGGCCCGGCCGAAGATCATTGGATCCCCGGATTTCAGCCGTACGACATGTTTTCCTGCCTTTGCGAGCTTGACCATCATATCGTTGATGTCTTCCTGACGACAGCTCTCACGTCCTCCGCGCTTGCCGACCAGCATGCGCCTGGCTTCACGGCGAGCAAGCTCCAGCACCTCCGTCGAAACAAGATCGTCGAAGAGAATAACGTCGGCAGACTGCAGGGCCCGCACTGCCTTCAAGGTCAGAAGCTCGGCATCACCCGGACCGGCGCCAACCAGAGTGACGCGCCCGCCCGCCGACACCCTCCCGAAGCGTCGAGCGGCCACAAAAATCTCTTCATCGCTTGGTATCGCGGTCGAACTCTCGAACGCCATGTCAGTGAACTTTTCCCAGAAATTACGCTTTGCAGCAGGCGTATCGAGGAGCGTGCCGACTCTTCCGCGGATAGACAGGGCAAGTTCGGCCCACGCTTTTAACTGGCGCGGCAACAGCGTTTCGATCTTCCGCCGGATCGCCTGCGCAAGGATCGGGGCAGCTCCGTCGGTGGAGATCGCGATGACGACAGGAGATCGGTTGACGATCGAGCCGAACTGGAATTGGCAGTAGACGGGTTTGTCGATGACGTTGACTGGAACACCCGCCGTCCGGGCCGCATGGAAAAACTCCGCCGCCTCGCCATCGTCTTCGCAATCGGCAATGGCGAGCGCGGCACCCGCGAAATCTTCAATTGTCCAACGTTTCGGATGGTGGTTAAGCTTCGCCGAGCAATGCTCGGGCCTGCGTTCGAGAAGCGTTCGAAAGGCTTCGCTCAATTCTTCGGCGTAAACCTCCACATGCGCCCCGCAGGCTGCAAGCAGTTCGGCTTTCCAGGCCGCCGCATCGGAACCGCCTGCGACCACCACTGTCTTGCCCTCAAGCGCCCAGAACACCGGGAGTTTCGCGAGCGGTGCCACACGGGCTCGATCGTCATTGCGTGGTGTCTCCAGGACTTTCATGTGTCATCCTTTGATTTCTTCAGTCAGACCTAAAGCGGGCCGGGAGAGCCGACAGGATTGCCGGTTTTACTCAGCCGCGATCATCCGCTCCACGGTCAGCGCGATGAAGATTTCGTCGTCGCGCAGTTCTAGACGGACCGTTTTCACGGCGCCCTCGTCGGCACCGAGCGCCTTGCCCGTCTCCAGCGAGATCACCCAATTGTGCAGCGGACATGTGACCGCCCTGGCGTGGACGATGCCTTGGCTAAGCGGGCCGCCCTTGTGCGGGCAATGATCCTCCATCGCGAAGAATTCGTTTTCCGCGGTACGGAATACGGCAATCTTGCCCTGAGGGGTTTTGACGCAACGTGCGCCGCGCGGTGGGATGTCGGATATTTTGCCGATCCCGATCCAGTTCAAATCCATCGTCATTATTCCGCAGCCTCCGGATAGCCGACCATCGCCATTGGCATGAATTCATGTTTGTCCTTGCCCGAGACGCGCTCCGACCAGGGATCCACCTGCGCAAATGTCTGGCTGAAGACGAAGCGCTCGTAATAGGCCTGCCGCTTGTCGGCATCGCCGATGATCTGCCGGCGGATCTCTTCAAGACCAATGCGTTTCGCCCATTTGTAAATGCGCTCAAGGTAGCGGGCCTGTTCGCGATACATCTGCGTCAGGGCAACGATATGCTGCAGCGCCTCATCCTCGCTTTTCACCAGACCGAGCACCTCTGTCCCCTTGATGTCGAGACCGGCGGCGCCGGCGAAGTGTATCTCGAAGCCGGAATCGACGCAGATGACGCCGATG
>Ga0247742_10002829_pt1 | contig 11242 bp, 8 predicted proteins | sample UWRJL208509C2_FD_180944 | JGI IMG/M metagenome (GOLD analysis project Ga0247742, IMG submission 180944) | Plant litter microbial communities from Arlington Agricultural Research Station in Wisconsin, United States - UWRJ-L208-509C-2 | ecosystem: Environmental > Terrestrial > Plant litter >... | reverse complement strand
GCAGGTTGTCATCGAGGCGTACCCCATCGCTGACCTCGATGACGACGACGAACCACGTGATGAGGACGGCTCCAACGCGGCCGAAATGTTGCTGGTGCGCATGCCCGTAGGCACCGCCCGCGCTTTCGCCAAACGCACCCGGGAGATCGTCGGGGCCGGACGACCCGCGTGCCCGCTGTGCGGTCTCCCCATGGACGCCGACGGGCACGTCTGCGCCCTTCCCGAGGCCTGATGCCCGCGCCGGAGCTCATGACCGCCGAGCTGACACTCACCGGCCGCATTACGACGGCGTCGAACGCTACCTTCCTGGGCAGCATCGCCGACGTCGACGTCGTCTACAAGCCCATAGCAGGCGAAAGCCCGCTATGGGATTTTCCGCACGGATGCCTGGCTCACCGCGAAGTAGCCGCCTACCTGGTCTCGCAGGTTTTCGACTGGGACATCGTGCCACGCACCTGGCTACGCGATGGTCCCCTGGGTGCTGGAATGGTGCAGCTCTGGCAGGAGCAAGACCCCACCCAGCGCGCAGTGAACCTGCTCGCGACGGAGCACGTACCGGAGACGGGATGGAAACACGTCCTCGAAGGACAGGATGAGAACGGACGGATGGTTTCCCTCGTTCACGAAGACTCGGCCGCGCTCAGGCGAATGGCTGTGTTCGATGCGGTGGTCAACAACGCCGACCGGAAAGGCGACCACATCCTCGCCATGACGGACGGCGTCCGGCACGGCGTGGACCATGGACTGACCTTCCACCAGGACCACAAGCTGCGCACGGTGCTGTGGGGCTGGCTGGGCGATGCTCTTACGGACGAGGAACTCGAAGGCATCGATCGTGTGACCGAAGGACTGCAAGGTGGGCTCGGCCGGGACCTGGCCGACTTGCTCAGCGCCGAAGAAATCGCATCGCTCACCACTCGGTGCGAGCGGTTGCGCGCCGAAGGGCGCTTTCCGGCTCCGAGCGGGGAGATGCCGGCCGTGCCCTGGCCCCTGTTTTAGGGAACCAGGTCCGGCTGGCCCCTCAACAAACGCCCAACATCAGGCGGGCTGCTTGCTGGTTACCAAGGCCGCCTCCAGTGCAGGCACGCCTTGGACCGCCGCCCCATACAGCCAATCGTTGTACTGGAAGTCGTTGTCCTTGCGGCTCTTGAACAGCAAGTTGCGCAGTGTCCGCGCGAGGCCGGAAACGTGCCAGGACTCGCCCCAGACGCGGGCGGTGCGCTGGACCCGGGCTGTCCTGGTGGCGCGGGCGGAATTGAACGCGGCAAGCGCTTCATCCCACGCGGCCGGGTTGACGCCGTCAGCGGTGAAGACGGTGCCTGCGGTGACGTCTTGCAGCACGGCGGCGTCTTCGAGGGCCTGGCAGGCACCTTGGGCAAGGTACTGGAGCATGGGGTGGGCGGCGTCGCCCATCAGAACCATACGGCCGGCGACCCAGTTTTCAATGGGGTCGCGATCGTACATGGGCCAGCGGATGCCCGTGCCGAGGTTCGCAAGAGCCGCCTGCACCGCCGGAACACAGTCCTGGTAGGCGGCCTGCAGCTCGTCCACTCCGCCGTATTGTTCTTCACCGCGCTCGAAGGACGGCGATTTGAAAACGGCCACAGTGTTCAGCAGCTCCCCCTTGCGCAGGGGGTACTGCACCAGGTGACAGTCCGGGCCGAGATAAACCACGACGTCTTCGAGGTCCGCAGCAGGGGTTTCCGACGTAATGGGCACGGTTCCCCTGTATGCCACGTAAGCGGAGGAAACGGGTTCATCCGAGGCCACCAGCGGGCGCAGCGTGGACTTCAATCCGTCGGCAGCGATCACCACATCGGCTTCATAGTCCACACCCGACTCGGTATGCACTACTCCCCTGCCGTTCACCGTTTCCACGCCGTTCACCATGACATCGTTGATGAGCTTCACCCCGGCAGCTTCACAGCCTTCAAGGAGAACCCGGTGCAGGTCGCTGCGGTGGATCACCACGTACGGTGCGCCGTACCGGTCCTTGAACTCCCCCTGAAGCGACTGCCTCGTCAGCTCTTCTCCGGTAACAGCATCCCGGAACACCAAGTGCTTGGGCTGGACACCGATTTCCAGTGCCTTCTCCAGCAAGCCCCAGCGCTTTAGGACACGGGATGCATTCGGTGCCATTTGCAGGCCGGCGCCTACCTCGCCGAACTCGGGCGCCCGCTCTACCAGCGTGACGTTGGCGCCGTTTTCGCGGAGGGCCAGGGCGCCTGCAAGGCCGGCCATGCCTCCTCCCACAACCAGGACGTCAGTGGAATTGAGGTACTCAGACATTGTGTGCTCCTTGGGAGATGGTGGGTTTGATTTTGAGTCCGATGCCGGCCAGGAGGACCGCGGCAATCGCTGCGGCTCCGGCAAACGCGAGGAAGTTTGAGTTGACGCCCATTCCGGCTGCCAGAAGGAGGCCACCCACTTGGGGTGCGATGACAGCCCCGATCCGGCCGGTGCCCAACGCCCAGCCAAGCGCTGTCCCCCGCAGGTGGTCGGGATAGTGGCTGGCCACCGCGGCGATGATGAGGCACTGGGTGCCATGGGTTCCGACGCCGGCAAGCACCAGTGCGGCATAGACGACGCTAACGGGCGGGCTGGCCAGGAGAACGGCCAGTCCGACGGCGGCGACGGCGGCTGCCGTTATGGCCGTCGGAATCGGCCCGAAGCGTGTGCCCGCCCATGCCGTGATGACCGATCCGGCAACGGCACCGAGGTTCAGTGCCAGCGCAAAGGTGAGAGCCGATCCCAGGTTGTAGCCCGCCAACTGCATCAGATTGGGCAGCCACGTGCCCAAGCCATACCAGGCGAACAAGGTGGCGATGGTGGCGAGGGCAAAGAGCATGCTGACACCCAGGTAAGGGGCGCGGAGCAGAGTACCGAAACCAGAGGAGTTCTTGGACTTAGTACGCTTCATCGAGCCCGGCGTCAGCGTCTCCGGGATGTACTTCAAGCCCAGCGGCACCACGATCACCAGCGCCAGGACAGCCACTAGGAACATCACCTCCCACCCGAAAGCGGGGATCAGGGGAATTCCCACCAGCGCGGCCAGAGAGCCGCCGATCGGGACGCCGGACATCATGAGCGTGGCGATGGTGGAGCGCCATTTTGTGGGGACCAACTCCGCCACCAAGGCATTGGCCGACGGCACCAGCCCGCCAAGCCCGACGCCGGCCAGGAGGCGAAGGGCACCAAAGACCGCCGCATTGGGAGCAAACGCACACAGGATGGTGAAGATCGAAAAGACTATCGCGCACCCGAGGATTGTCTTGCGCCGTCCCCAGGAGTCGGCCATCCGGCCTGCAAAGATCGCTCCGATCATCATGCCGAGGAATGCCATGGACCCAATGGTCCCGGCGGTGGCTTTGGTCAGGCCCCAGCCGGTCTCGGAGATCAGGGAGGCCTGGACGGTGCCGTAGACAATGAGGTCGTAGCCGTCGAAAACCACCAGAAGCCAGCACACCAGGACGGCTAGTGCCGAGCCTTTGGAAAACCGCGGACCGGCCTCAGTGCTGGGAACAGCAGCGGCGACGATTCTGGAGGATGCCTCTTGCGACGCTGCAGCGGGAAGTGAGTGATTCATCCCACCACTTTCGGATGGGTCAGGCAAACAAGGCCATAGAATTCTGTTGTGCAGAACAACTCAGCCTCGAAGCAGCGCGGGATACCGGCCCAGAACCGGAAACCTGTCCAGAAACGGCCCACGTATTCCATCGAGGCTGTGGACAATGCTTTACAGCTCCTCCAGCTTCTTCGCGACGGCGGTGCCCTTCGACTCAAGGACGCAGCAGCCGAGCTGGGTGTTGCACCTTCTACTGCCCACAGGCTTCTGGCAATGCTCGTGTATCGCGGCTTCGCCGTCCAGGACGAAAACCGCCGGTACGTCCCCGGGCCGGCCATGGGCGTGGGCCCGGCAGGACTGAGCTGGACCCGGCTCCTGAGGGACCTGGCACAGCCTCACATGGAGCTCTTGTCTTCGCGGCTCGATGAGACAGTTAACTTGATGGTGCGCGTGGGCACGAAAGTGAGGTTCCTCGCTACCGTGGAAGGCAGCAACGTCCTGCGCATCGGTGACCGGCAAGGAACCGTGATGCCTGCCAACAGAACATCAGGTGGCAAGGTGATGCTGGCAGAACTGGAACCTGGCATGATCGAGCAACTGTTCCGAAGCCAGAATGCCGAAATCGGCGGCGACACCATTCCCGACGCCGAGTATCCGGCGTTTCTGCGGGAGCTGGACACTATCCGCGGCAACGGATTCGCGGCCAACTTCGAGGGCACGGAAGAAGGCGTTAGCGCACTCGGGATGGCACTCCACAACCGGCATGGGCACGTGGTGGGCGCGCTCAGCGTCGCCACGCCTGCCACCCGGTTCCGTAAAGTGTTCGACGCCGGATTGGTCGCCGCCCTGCGCGAGACCTGCCGACAACTTGAAGTGGACATCGCGGCTAACCCGGCCGACGGAGCCGAATAGATCCACAACGCGACCACCCCGGCGTTAGTTATTCTGCACAGCAGAAACTTCTCTGATTCCCGCCCGGGCCCTCCGTAGGGTCGAACTACGCCAACACCGTTCGGACCCTATCGAGGAGGCCCCCGTGTCCATCACCGCCGAGAACACGACTCATGAGTCAGTGGCCGCCAGCCACGCCTTGCCTGAGCCCACACCGGAGGAAGCTGCCCAGTTGGAGCAGCTGTATAAGGACTTCGCTGCCGGGAACATGGTTCCGTTATGGACGGAGATCGGCGATCTGATGCCGATGGTTCCCACCCCGAAGGCCGTCCCGCATGTGTGGCGTTGGAATGACTTGTATCCGTTGGCTGCCCGTGCCGGTGACCTGGTTCCGGTAGGCCGGGGTGGAGAACGCCGCGCGATTGCCCTGGCGAACCCCGGCCTTGCCGGCACACCGTACGCGACTCCAACGTTGTGGGCCGCCATCCAGTACCTGGGCGCCCATGAGGTTGCTCCGGAGCACCGCCATTCGCAGAACGCGTTCCGTTTCGTCGTCGAGGGCGAGGGTGTGTGGACTGTGGTGAACGGGGATCCGGTGGCGATGCGTCGCGGCGATTTCCTGCTCACCCCGGGCTGGAACTTCCACGGCCACCACAATGACACCGATCAACCCATGGCATGGATCGACGGCCTGGACATACCGTTCGTACACTACGCCGATGCCGGGTTCTTTGAGTTCGGCACCGAACGTGTCACCGACGAAGCCACACCGGACCTTTCCCGTTCCGAACGGCTCTGGGCCCACCCCGGCCTGCGTCCCCTCTCCGGCCTTGATGACACCACCAACTCCCCCATTGCCGCGTACCGCTGGGAACACACGGACGCAGCCCTCCGCGAGCAGCTCCTCCTCGAAGACGAGGGCCACCCTGCCACTGTGTCCCAGGGCCATGCCGCCATCCGGTACTCAAACCCAACCACCGGCGGGGACGTGATGCCCACCATCCGGGCCGAGTTCCACCGCCTCCGCGCCGGCGCCGCCACCGAGCCGCTCCGCGAGGTCGGATCCAGCGTCTGGCAGGTCTTTGAGGGCACCGGCACCGTGGTGTTGAACGGCGAGACCAAGCAGCTGGCCAAGGGCGACCTTTTCGTGGTCCCTTCCTGGCAGGAGTGGTCATTGGAGTCCGAAACAGAGTTTGATCTGTTCCGCTTCAGTGACGCCCCCATCTTTGAACGACTGAACTTCAACCGCAGCTACACCGAAGGACGTAAGTAAATGAGACTCCTCACCCTCCGCACCGAAAACGCCGCCGGCAAAGGCACCGTAGCCGTCCGCCAGGACGGCGACACCCTCACGGAGATCACCGGCTTCGCCGACGTCGGCGCGCTGCTGCAGGATCCCGCTTGGGCAACCACTGCTGCGGCGGCCAGCGGCGCAACGCACGCGCTCGACGGCGCCGACCTCGCCGCCGTCGTGCCCGCACCCGGGAAGATCATCTGCGTGGGTCACAACTACCGCAACCACATCAAGGAAATGGGCCGGGAAATCCCGGAGCACCCCACCTTGTTTGCGAAGTACACCGAATCGCTGATCGGCCCGAATGATGACCTCGCTTTGCCGCAGGAATCGGACACCGTGGACTGGGAAGCCGAACTCGCCGTGATCATTGGCAAGAAGGGCCGCCGCATCGCCGAGGCCGACGCCGCGGACCACATTGCCGGGTACGCGGTCCTGAACGACGTCTCCATGCGCGACTACCAGTTCCGCACCATCCAGTGGCTGCAGGGCAAAACGTGGGAGAACTCCACACCGTTCGGCCCGGCCCTGGTCACCAAGGACGAGTTCACCGCCGGCCCACTCATGACCTCGGCCGTGGACGGCGAGATCCAGCAGTCCACCCCCACCGGCGACCTCGTGTTCACCCCCGAATTCCTGGTCTCCTACATCTCCACCATCATCACCCTGAACCCGGGCGACGTGATCGCCACTGGCACCCCCGGCGGAGTGGGCCATGCCCAGGACCCCAAGCGGTACCTGCAGGAAGGCCAGCTCCTGGTCACCACCATCGAGGGCCTGGGCCAGCTAAACAACCGAGTGGTCAAGGAAGCCTGATGGTCGCCCGCCACGATCTCGCCACCGATCCGCGCTTGCAGGAAGATCTCCTGCAGGCGCGGCGGGGCACCGCCTTCTTCGCCCGCAAACTGAACGAACTCTCCGATGCAGAACTCGACGGCGACACCCTCCTTCCGGACTGGACCCGCCGCCATGTGGTGGCGCACGTGGGATACAACGCCCGCGCGATCGCGCGCTTGGTGGAGTGGGCTGCCACAGGGGTGGAGACGCCCATGTACCCCTCCGCCGAGGCACGGAACCACGAGATCGATTTCGGCGCGACCCTATCCCCGATTGCACTGCGGAACCTGTTCGACCATTCCGCGGTGCACCTGTCCGTGGAATGGCGCGACCTGCCCGACTTGAACTGGGAAAACGAGGTCCGCACCGCCCAAGGCAGAACAGTCCCCGCCTCCGAAACCGTATGGATGCGCACCCGCGAAGTCTGGACCCACGCTGTGGACCTGGACAACGGAGCCACCTTCAACGACATCCCCGCCCCGGTCCTCGAACGTTTGCTCAAAGACATCACCGGCGCATGGAAAACCCGCGGTACCGACACCGGACTCCTCATCACAGTAGATGACACGGAGTTGACGTTCGGCGACACTGCCGCCGCAGACCCGACGCTCATCACCGGCACCCTGCCCGCCGTCGTCGAATGGGCCACCGGCCGCGGCTCCAACGGCGTCAATGCCGACGGGCCACTCACCCAAGGAACGACGCCAGCTGCCCCGAAGTGGATTTAGCCGCGGCCGATGCCATTAGTAGCCACAAACCCCCGATGCTACTCATAAATCAGGATGAGGTATGCCTATTGGACAGATAAGCAGTCAGGGCTTCACGCCCGGCCGAACGTAGTCAACAGGGACCCTGACATCCCGCCCGGTCCCGGGAGCTAGGTCATTTGGTGATCAACTGGAGTTGAGGCGGCTGCAGCCCGAGTCTGGTATCGAGCACGGCCGCCAGTCCCACCGCCCCCAACGGCTCATAGACTGCGAGGGAAACGGCTCCCGATGCTGCTGCAACGGCGCTAGTCACATCGAGCGCAACCCAGTCCCTGGCGGTGCCCAGGAGACCGCTGCTGAGGGCGGCACCGAGTGCTGGCGCATTGTTCCAGGTGACCGTTGACTCGGACCACGGGGCCGCGCCCTGTGCGAATGCCTGGAGGGTGGTCTGAACTCCAGCCGAGTCCTGCACGTTGCCGTGTACCCAGAGCACAGCACGCTGTACGGTGCCTGTGATTCCGGTCAGGTCAAATTTGGTCAGGGATCGGCGGGTGTAACCGCTGGCAGTCGAGTTGGTGTTCTTCACAACCATTGTGCTGAGGCCGCCGTAGTTGGTGCCCGCGTACGACCCGTCGCGGATGTAGGCGGTAGCCGTGGGGGCCAGCTGAATGGCTGTTGTGGGAATGATCGTTGTCCCGGTACTGGAAAGGCTTATTGTGCGGCTAGCGCCAAGCGTTCCACCAACTTCTGCCAGCAATACGACTTTGCCCGTGGCGGTCAATGCGGTGATGCCTATTGGCGCGCCAGCAACCTTCGTGTAGGCGGTGCTTGCAATCGTGACCTGTACTGTTGTGGTGGTCCGGGTCGGATCGGAGATATGGACCACCATCGCTCCATTTTGCTCGCGGACCAGCACCGAACAGGGTTTGTCCACTGTGATCGGTCCGGCCGTGCCGGCGGCGAAGAAGTTTGCCATCATCAGGCCAAGGAGCGGCACCTTGATCGCCTGCACTGTCGCCGTGTTGGACAGTACAGTTACGTTTGGCGTTGTTGCACGCGCCGCCGCCTGCGCCGCCGTTGCCCCTGGCATGAGTTGGTAGCAATAACTCGCTCCCGATGGGTTGGTGCCGTGCTCGAAGGACATTGTCACGTAATTGCGGGTGAGCGGCGTGGTGGCGCCGCCGGTGTTGATGTCGGACCATTTGCCGCTGCGGGCAGTCCGCTTTGCTGTGACCGAACCGCCCTGTGGGAAAACCCAAGAACCCACGCCACTGGCCGTCATGTATTGCGGGTCAGTAAACGTGTCGACCCAGCCGAGGTTCGTCGGTTGTGTTGTGCCGTTGACCGAAAAGGTGAAGGTGTTCGTAGCACCCATATTTCTGTTATCGATCGTGGTGCGGACGCCTGCACCGTCGCTGGCCGTGATTCCAGCCCCTAGGCAGAAAATCGAATCGTCCAGGCAGAACCACGACTTTTTCCCGGCAAGAGTCGACTGAAGGCCGCGGACGTCCTGACCGAGGACGGCGAACGTCCCATCGGTTGTCCCACCTGCCCACGCCGCGTTCGGACGGTCCTTGCCCCACGCCTGACCTGCACCATCTGCTAGTGCCTTCGTGGAGACGGTCGTTCCGGGGAGGGAATATGGGTCGACGGTAGGCCAAAATTCATCGGAGAACTGCCCATTACTGTGATTATCGCCCCACCAATAGAGCATGCCGCTGTTGGTATGCCAGCCGCGTAGATTCTCGCCGTTGCCATATTCATAGAAACCGGTCCTTGTTGAGCACATGCTGATGGCTGCCGCCCACGTGGCGCGACGGTGCACGGCGCGGTCCATACCGAATAGTCGGTGTTCGACGGGTTCAGCCGAAGCCATGATGCTTGAGTCGCTCAAGAGCGCCTGTGCACGTGCCAGCTCGGGAATTTCCAGGTTAGTGTCGTTCAGCAACGGCTCATAATATTCGCGCTCCAGCCACCCTTTGACCATGGCTTTCCACGCCGCCGCCTGCGCCGCGGGCACTGCTCCGGTGTGTGCCAGCCGCAGGATGTGGGAAACGAGGAGATGGCCTCGTGCGTGGTCGCTGGAGCGGCCCAAACCGTTGGCTCGAAGGCCCCTGCTGCTTCCACGTCCGCACACGCCGTCCATGACCAGACCGTTGAATATGAAGGGCGCGTACGCGTCAGTAACCGAGTCGTAGAAGTTTTGTGCCTGGGGGTCAGTGATCATCCATGGTGTACCCGCCAGCAGCGCTGTCAGCCTGCTGAGGTTGTTGAGCAGCACTTCACCGTAGGTTCCGGTGTACGGAATCCACGTGTGCTGCACGAAGCTTCCATCGGCGTAAAGTCCATCGCCGGCGAGCACGTACGGGAAGATTGGTGAAAGTCCGGCCTGCGCGACCGCGATAGGGGTGGGGTCCTTGGCAAGTACTCCTCGCAGCGCCAGTACCTTGCAGAGATCCGCACGATTCGCCCCGGTACTGTTTCCGGTGTAACTCGACACCACCGCTGCCGGGACGAAGTGATCAATTGCGGCGCAGTAGTTCGCGATCTGGGCCCCTGTCAGTTGTCCGTACATCAGCAGGACCGTGTCCAGCATGTTAGATGGTGCCCCGATTTGCCAATCCCACCAGTTGTTGAAGGTGGCGGTGGTCGGTGAGTACGCGTTTGTGTGCATCCAATCCAGCCCGGCTGCGATGCTTGCTGCCAATGAGGGGTCGCCAGTTATTCCACTGCCCTGTTGACCGTAGGCAAGCGCCATGGTTCGCAGCCGCTTATAGCAGGCCGTGACGTTGGCAGAGACCGAACCAACGGGCAGATCAGGCCACAGAGCTGCTCCGCCGGCGGTCATGGAGTTGCGATAGGCTGCCGCGTCGCTGCCCAGCGTTGCCAGCGCTGTGGAAAACGGGGCCGCAGCAGGGTTGAATCCGTTTCCCGTCAGGTTAGCGACCCACGTTGCCCGCATAGCATCATAGGTGTCGCCGGCCCACGCGCTTTGAGGCCGCATGACAGAGCCGATGGCCGCCAGTGCGGCCGCAGCACCTGACAAACGTAAAACGCCCCGCCTGCTGATTCCGGGCATGGCCAGCGTGAATGGATCCTCACGATTCATCTGTCCTCCTTGACAGTACTGCGCACTACACGGCCTGGTCTCAGGCCGAGGTAGGAACAAGCAGTACACCGATGCGATGAGGAGATCCGGAAAACGATCACACTCGCACAGCCGAGAAAACTCCCGCGACGAGACTGAAAAGTAATGTCTGCAGCCTTGTTCAAGGAAAGGTCGTAGGACAAGCCCTCAACTCACTAGTTACTCCAGGGTTGTAGGCGGGCCGACGTCGAGACTTGATTGAGCTTGATGGATTGTTGACTCGAACACGATCAAACAGCAAGACTGGGCTGATGTTCCAGGAAACAAGGCAGGCGGCCATACTCCGCGAGATTGAGATCAGGGGTGAAATCAAGGTCACCGAGTATGCCCGGAGGACAGGACTGTCGCCGATGACAATTCGCAGGGATCTGGCGTCACTCAGGGAAAAGGGCCTGGTCGATCGCATCCATGGCGGAGCCATCTCCCCTGGAACGGCCGCACTGCAGCCGGATGTCGGGAACAAGAGGAAGATTTCCATCGCGACCATCGGGATGATTGTGCCGGCCTCTACGTACTATTTCCCTGCGATCATCCGCGGAGCCGAGGCCGCAGCCTCGGAGAGAGGCGTCCGCCTTATCCTGGGAGTCTCCGACTATTCGCAGGAAGAGGAGTGCCGTCAGATACAACGGATGCTCTCCAATGATTTTGATGGCTTGATCGTGACCCCGAGCGATTCGTTCGAGCCGGGGTCCTTGACCTACAAAATGCTCGGGGAAGTGGATATCCCCGTAGTCATCATGGAACGACTCTTGGACGGCGCATCAGCGCAGACTCCCTTCCAAGCCGTTCGGACCGACCAC